>JAEIGA010013431.1_pt1 | contig 12467 bp, 12 predicted proteins | sample 9270691 | NCBI WGS metagenome assembly JAEIGA01 (sample SAMN17057246, study PRJNA624740) | gut metagenome | biome: biome; isolation source: fecal sample | host: Bos grunniens | place: China: Xizang | collected 2019
AAGTCAAGCGTTCTTTGTTTTTAGTTTGATTATGCTTGAGGATAAAGTTTTGCAAGATAATCGTAATGCTCCCCTTCCGCAACAAGTTCGGCAACAAAGCCGTTCTGCTCTGCATAGAATGAGAGTGTATCGAAGTCAACATAGAGCCAGTCAAAAGACTCGCCAAGGACAGAGGCTGTCCTGTTGAAAGGCACATACTCCATCTGATAGTCAAGAAGACCGTAATACTCATCGGCCAGATCGATCTCAAACGATCCGTCTTCGTCTTCATAGAGGTATCTCAAGTCGCTGGAATCCATAAGGACGCATCCTCCTGGAGCAAGAATCTGCTTCATCTTTCGGAAGAACATCTCCATATTCTCAAGACGTCCTATGATGCCAGATCCGTTCATCAGCATGAGTACGGTGTCGAACTGTTCCTTGAAGTTCTCATCATAAAGATTGACAAGACGGGCATCAATGCCCTTGTCTGTCATCACAGCCACAGAAAGAGGCGAAATATCGATTGCAACAGATTCCTTTCCCATTGACTTGAGTGCAAGGCTGTGACAGCCGCTGCCGGCCCCCACATCAAGGATCTTTCCTTCGGCCATTCTCAAGGCAGTCTGCTCAAGGACAGGCATCTGGGCAAAACTTCTGAAAAGCCCGTCTACCGGGATCTCATCATCCTCGAACATGGATGAATGCACCACAAGTTTGCCGGCAGGTGCGCCTTTCTTATGAAAATCATGAATGGCTGCACCCATCGGGTCTCTACCTGGCGATATAATATTCAATTGTTCCATAAACGTATTATTTAAGAATGGAAATCCCGAAAATTGGAATCTTATATGATATCCTGGTATTTAAATACAGACTCGATCTCGCTTAAGAGCGGATTCTTACTGTCTTTTGGGGAGACGATGGCATCCTCTGCGGATACACGCCAATCTATATTCAATTCAGGATCATTCCACAAAATAGCTCCCTCAGAACCAGGGGCATAGAATTCATCGCACTTATACTGAAAGACTGCCTCATCAGAAAGAACAGCAAACCCGTGGGCAAAGCCTTTTGGGATAAACAGCTGATAATGATTTTCTTCTGACAGTTCAACCGCTACGTGTTTACCATACGTAGGAGAGCCCTTCCTTATGTCTACGGCAACATCAAGGACCTTGCCTTTGACAACTCGAACAAGTTTGCTTTGTGTATGAGGAGGTTTCTGGAAATGCAAGCCTCTCACTACATTTTTAGAAGATTTGCTTTCATTATCCTGAACGAAGCGAATGTCCTTTACGGCAGAGCAGAATTTCTTTTCTGAATAAGACTCGAAAAAATATCCTCTATCATCACCGAATATAGACGGCACGATAATTAAAACATCTGCAATATTTGTTTTTATTATATCCATAATTAATTAGCGAAAAAATCTATGGAACATATAGGCATACCAATCTGGCCGCAGCCAAAACAAGTCCTTTCTGCGAGGGATATTCATAAAATCGCACACTTGCGGTGTTATGGACAGGTAGAAAGGGCCAGCCCAAGGTTTACGATGCCTGATAGTATGATTGGCACTTACATATTTCAATTTATAGGAGACCAGATCATTAATCATCATTTGATAACTGTTTACATAATCTGATTTCAGAAGTATCACAACCTCAGCATCACTGTCACAGAATATAGCATTATGAGCAACTGACCCATCGGTACAGACAAGATGCCTGCAATTGGCCATCATCACGATCTGAGCGTCTACTGAAAACTGCTCAGGACTTATTATCTGATAACCTGCATCCTTGAACAACCTCTCGATCCTGTTCTCACCATAGTCGTCACTGTCCTTTAGTGCCGTACGTGTAAGATAAATCTTATCATACAACTCACCCGTGTAAATTGCATTAGATTTTATTGTATCAATCTCATGTCTGAAAGAATCTGACCACTGTCGGGTCGAGTCTTTTAAACGCATGGAATTTTCCGGAACATATACCTTTCTGAATCTGGTAGGCACTGTCACTCTCTCCAGTTTACTGATATTTATTCCTGCCAGTTCAAGGATACGCAAGGCATAAGCCGGCATATCAGCCTCATCCCAGGCAGAGACATAAACGAGTTTTCCACCGGACTCAAGGATTGCATCTGCCTCTTTTGTACGTAAGAACCATAATTTCTTAAGGTTATCCGTTATGCTATGCCCATAAACAGACATCATGGAACCAAGAAAGATAGCTTCACAATCAGACTCCACTATATCGACACTTATATCAATCTTGCCATTCTCCAGATTTTCATGTACCGCAGAATGCTCGACAAACACCCCGGCCGAATCCACTACTCCTGAATAATTGTTCATGCTCGGAACATATGGAAGCACACAAGCATGATCAAAAGATGGACAAGAACATCCTCCAAATCTATGATTTTTCTTAAATCTATCTTCGAAGGATATTCTTAGACTATCTTTAATATATTCAAAACTCATGTTATCACTTTTATTTATCCAGATATTTCCTGGCATCCTTAAAGAAACTGATTGTGATCAGTATGCTTAGGATGACCACAGGGAATGCTGCTATGATAGTCACTGACTGAAGGCTGTACAGAGAATTCTCCGCAAAGAGAAGAGCTATCGGGAAGATGATGAGCATCAGGCTCCAGAATGTACGTATCTTGCGGCTTGGTTCCTGCTCAGACGATATGTTCTTGTATGAATATGAAGAAGCAACGTATGTGATGCCGTCAAGAGTCGTACTGTAGAATGCGATCATTGTGATCACGAGCAGAAGCACGGCAAGCCATGGAAGCGGAAGGGTATCGAATATCTGAAGGATGCCGCTGTACATATCAGTTCCAATCGCACCTGCAATATCTTTTCCATGCTTTAGCTGCTGCGCAAGGCCATAATTTCCGAGGATGATGAACGACATGAATGTACCGGCGAGTCCCCATCCGTATGTACCCAGAATCATATTCTTGATTGTACGTCCCTTGCTGATGAGGGCGATGAAGAACGGAGTGGCACAGCACCATGCGATCCAGTATGCCCAATAATAGATGGTCCAGTTCTGTGCGAAGGATGTCTCGCGCAGAGGATCTATATGTGTGGACATTCCTATAAAGTTCTGGGCCATGTTTCCAAGAGACTCAAATCCGGTCTCCAGGATGTATCTTGTCTCTCCTCCAAGGAAAAGGAAGTAGAAAAGAAGACCGAAGAAAAGATATGAGCAATATGAAGCGAGCTTGGAAATACCCTTTACTCCGAAAAATACAGCCAATGTATATATCGCACAGATAAGCAGCAGGATGACAATAGTGAGTCCCACGCTGTCAGAAAGTCCTGTCAATGAAGCAATTCCCTTTGAAAGCAAAGGCGTTGCGAGCGAGAACGTCGTTGCTGTGGCACAGACAATTGCAAAGATTGCAATAATGTCTATCACTCTACCCCATAATCCGTCCACACTGTTTCCCAAAAGCGGGCGACACGCCTCAGAGAAGCGCTGACGGTCACGCTTGCGGACATGAATCATGAATCCGAATGCAACAGCAAGAATGACATAGAAGCACCATGCTATCGGTCCCCAATGGAACAGGCTGTATGTAGGAGCCCATACCTGCTCACCACCCGGGAGGTTCTGCACATGAGGCTCATTGCTGTACAAAGCCCATTCACAGAGCGAATAGAACAGGATATCCGCAGCCATCGTAGAGGTAAATATCATCGTACCCCATGCGAAGTTGCTGTACTGCGGTTTCTCGAGGTTACCAAGACGGATCTTTCCATACCTTGAAAACGCAATATAAAGCGTTACGCCAAGAGTCACCACACCGAAAAGGGCATAATAAAGTCCTCCTGTATCACCGAGGAAACCGCGGATTTCATCCACAAACCCCTTCGATTCTTCAGGCATGAGCATGAATACAACGCCCAAGGCCAGCACAATGCCGAACGGCACCAAGGTGGTCACCCAGTCAATCTTACCTTTCAAGTTTTTCGAATCGTTCATCACAAATAGTTCTTAGGTTATGAATTGCTCTGTTATATCTGTCTATTCCATATGTTCCGAAGTCATCTCCGTTTGCCTCCTTGATCACAGTCCACTGTGCCCAGAGAGTGTCCCAGAGTACCTGGAAACACAGGATCTTCTTATATGCGTTTTCAGGAATGTCGCCTTCGAAATATTCACGAAGCACGAAATCCTGGTTTTCTTTTGTAAAGCCGCTCTCCAGGAAAAGCGCCGCAAGATCTGCCATAGGATCATTGTCACCCGAATACTCCCAGTCGATGAGGTACATTTTCCCGTCCTCCGCCATGATGAAGTTTTCCGGCACGGCATCATTGTGACAAGCGCATTTCTCGATTCCAAGTTCCTCAAGATAGCCCTTGAGTGCCAACACCTTCGGCTTCAAGTCCTCCCAGCCATCATACATCTTTGCATCTGACTTTTCACGCAATGATTCATACTTGTGTATTTCGTCAAAGATATTGAACTCATTCTTGAGGCTGTACGGATGCTTATGGACCTTTCTGTAGATCTCGGCAACCTTTCGCATATTGTCCTCATTCTGGATCGTTTCCGCATCGAGAGTCTCAGCGTTGGTAACCAGGTCGGAAAGTTTTACACCTGTTGACGGATCGAAATAGCGGATCTTAGGGTTGACACCCATCCTGCAGCCCTCGATGGCATTGAATTCCTCATTGCTCCTGTCAACCATTCCCTGGGAACCATATCCGGGTACACGAAGTACATATTTCTTTCCTTTGAGCACGACCTTGAAGTTCTTGTTGCTCATTCCTCCGATGCGCTTGATCCTGGCTTCGGAGACATCCTCTCCAGGGAAAATATCAGAAAGATGCTTCAGAAGGTTCTTCCTGCTGAATGGTCCGTCATGATGCATGAGGTCTTCTTCAAGAACGTTCGAAACCATGTCATACACATATCTGGTGCGGTCTTTCCTGCACAGGAACTCGAACTCGTGGGCTGTCATCCCCTTTTTTATGACTGAGATCTCAACGATGTCACTTTCCTGACAAGACAATGTCTGGCAGATGCTGCGCATGATTCCGCTGCCGGAATCGTTGAGGTATTTCTGATCGAACTCACGAAGTTCTTCCAACGAATCGAACTCCTCGATGTCATGTGGGGAATAGCGATGCACCTTCATCCTTGGCAGCGAATCTATATGGCGGATGTACAGATCCTCCCAATATCCGGCTTTTGTCTCCGGCTTTTCATACTCGGATTTCATGATTTCACGGAATGCCGCAGAGAACTCCTTGCTGAAGAACACATGACCTACCATATACCATGAGTCGGCACCTCCGATTGTAACGGCTGTTATATTGTCATCCTCGTCCAGCTGCATACAGTACTCCCCTGTCCTGCCCTCTGCATACAGAGCAGAGTAGAAACTTGACACAGGCTTCTGGGCAAAGACATTTTCAGGGAAATAATTGTCTGAAGAGCAGATATATGTATCTTCAAGTCTATCAACCACACGGATGATGGAAGATGTGTTGTTGTATATGTTGTAATCCTCGTTAAGGACGAGGCTTACCCCATACTTTTCCTTCAGGTATCCGAACAGCTCTGCCTTATAGCCCACGACAATAGTGATATCATCAATACCAGCCTCCTTGAGCTGACGGATCTGACGCTCTATGAGCACCTCACCCTTTACCTCAAGAAGACCCTTAGGCTTTTCATATGAAAGTGGAGCAAAACGGGAAGCAGTTCCCGCTGCCATAATAATCGCATTCATCCGATATCTTTAAAATGCAAACGATGTCGAGAAGTTCACAAAACTCTTCTCCATTACAGGGTTGATGATATACGCCACATTGAGAGGAATAGACCATCCGTTCTGGAAAGACACTGTGTATGTATACTTCAGCTCGACATTACATATTCCAAAACCCGACTCATATCCGGTGTAGCAGCTTTTGTTGCATGCGGCACCGAGGGCGAGCGAAAGACGGTTGCTTTCCAGAAAATCGTAGTAGGTACCAAGTTCAACATAGGTAGAATATGCCTGCTTTCCATCAAAAGTCTTATCGGCTCCATAGAAGAAGTTGGATACGGTAAGATATGCAGGAATCTTCTCCGGAGCCACTGTCACAGCCGCTTCAAGCCAATGACCTGTAGTATTCCTGTTGAAATTGAAATACTTGTCCTTGGGTCCGTCAAGGGTCGGATAGTAATAATCATTAAGTCCGACTGTAAGCCATTTCCATGTATAGCTTACTCCAAGGTCAACCTCTGCATACTGTCCGTTGATGGCATAACCACCCAATGCATATACATAAAGACCTTTGTACTGATAGTTTATTCCAGGGAAAAGCACAGGAGCAGCGTTTGACTGCATCATCTCCATACCCCTCCAGACATACTTTGTCTGAAGGTCAACTCCAAGATGGAAGTTCGACTGGCGCATCTTCGCACCATAACCGTTTTTCACAGCAGTGTCATCTGCACTTGCCACCACCGGCAGAAGTGCACATGCAAAAAACAGAAGTAGTTTTCTCATTGGTTCAATATATTTTACCATTCTACAGAATATACAAAGTTAATTGTTTTTCAACGAATAGCAAAATCTTTATAATCAGGAGATAAGTGCTGCCAGTGCGCGCATGTCACATTTCTCATCAGTGTATGCCTGAGGAAACGGCATTCCGTCCCCAAGGACTTCGAATCCCATCTCTGCCGCACGTTCATTAAGAAGCCTTACACTGGCCGGAGCCCAGGTATATGATCCGAATGCATAGAAACGCCTTCCCTTGATCAGACGCGCCTGCATGGCAGACATGAATTCCGCCACCGGCGGGAAAATGCCATTGTTGTATGTAGGAGAACCGACAGCTATCGTATCATACTTGAACACGTCTCTCAGAGCACCGGATATGCCCAGTTCAGAAGGATTGTTTCCGGCAAGCTCATGGATTGCATAAGGAACGCCCAGTTTCTCCAGTTCTGCGGCCAGCGACTCCGCCGCTGCTGCTGTATTTCCATACATCGATCCGTATACGATGCACACTCCCCTCTCGACCTCATAACGGCTCATCCTGTCATACAGAGCGACCACATCCTTCACTCCTGTTTCCCATACAGGACCATGGGTACTGCAGATACGTTTCACCGGAAGCTGAGAAAGTTTCTTGAGTGCCGACTGTACCGGAACTCCGTATTTACCGACGATGTTCGAATAATATCTCATCATTTCATCTCGATATTCATCGAATGTATCAGCATCGTCCACTGGTGATTCCCCTACCTCACCGAAGGTACCGAAGGCATCTCCGGAAAATACGGTCTGCTCCTCTGAAAGCCAGGTCACCATGGTTTCCGGCCAATGAACCATCGGCACCATATGGAAATTCAACGCAGATGATCCCAGGCTCAATGATCCGCCGTCAGCAACCACCAGGAGTTTATCGTCAGGGGTGCCATGATAACCACGTATCATGGGAACAGTCTTTGAGTTCACCACAATCTTCACATCGGGATATACAGCGCATATCAATGAGATCAATGATGAATGATCAGGCTCCATATGGTTGACCACCAGATAGTCCACAGCTCTGTCACCCAGAACTTCCCTTATCGAGTCCAGATACTCCTGCTCAAAACCGCACTCCACAGTATCAATCAACGCGACCTTTTCATCCACAACAAGATACGAGTTATAGCTGACGCCATAAGGAAGAGGCCACATGCCTTCAAAAAGCACCTTGTCCGAGTCATTCACTCCTACATAATAAATTCTGTCACTTATCTTTTTCATAATTCCATCCATTTTTGTCAATACGTAATATCAAAGATAAGCAAATTTAATGACATTATTACTATCTTTGTAGATTCAGGACTTTTGTAAGGAAGGAAATGGATCCGTGTTTTGCAATCATAGACCGCAACACTCTCAGCTACATAGCTCTCAAGCGTGTACTGCAGGAGATGTTCAATCACGTTGAGGTATTCGCGTATAATTCCATAGAGGATTTCATTCGCGACTCAAACCGTCATTTCGTCCACTTCTTTGTAAGTTCTGACATATATTTCAGCAATGCTGATGAGTTCGAAATGCTGAAGAATCAAACGACAATACTTTGTCCAGGGCCGACATCACGATTAGAAGCCACAGGCTGCAGGATAATAGAGATATCACAGCCTGAAGAACAGATAATACAGCAGCTCAAGCAACTGCAAAGCACAGGCAGATACGAAAGTGCACCTGACATCAGCACCAGTTCAGACATCGGCATACATAGTCTGTCCAAAAGGGAAAAGGATGTACTGAGTCTGATCGTGAAGGGCAGGATTAACAAAGAGGTGGCGGCTGAACTTGAGATCTCACTGGCGACAGCAATATTTCATAGAAACAATATTTGCGAAAAGCTCCACACACGCTCGGTCGGCAAGATGACTGTATTGGCGGTTCTTTCTGGGCTTGTGGACATAAATGAAATCTAAGCAGATGAACATTAAAAGCATATCGTCAAACATCGGTAAGGCGCTATTGATCAACGCCTTATTTATGTTGATGTCTGTAATGATATCCATAATATACGGCTTCGACGAAGGATTCACTCCCCTTTTGATAAGCTGCCTGATAACTCTGCTTTCAGGAGCATTCCCACTTATCTTTGCACGCAAGTCCACCCAGGACTCCATGCATGACGGATATGTCACGATAGTGCTTACGTGGCTGCTTTCCTTCATCTTCGGCATGCTGCCATACATCATGTACGGCGGAGAGGAATTTACAATCATGAATGCATGGTTTGAAAGCGTATCCGGATATACAACTACGGGATCAACCATACTTACTGACATAGAGGCTCTTCCCAAGAGTCTGCTTTTCTGGCGCTCATCAACACATTTTATCGGAGGTCTGGGTGTAATTGTATTCCTGCTACTTATTCTTCCAGACTCAAACCAGTTCAAGCTCAAGCTATCTCATATGGAACTCTCATCCATTGCCAAAGAGGGATACAGATACAAGAGCAGCAAGACGATCAAAATCATACTGAGCGTATATATAGGCCTTGCCATTACCGAAACCATATGCCTGTGGCTTGCCGGAATGAATGCATTTGATGCTGTAAATCACGCACTCAGCACAGTTGCAACCGGTGGATTCAGTACAAGGAACCTCTCCATAATGCATTATGATTCAGTTGCCATTGACATCATCATCATGATATTCATGATCTTATCTGCGATGCATTTCGGAATCATCTTTGCGATCTTTGCACAAAGATCACTCAAGCCGCTGAATCACGCTATAACCAAATACTACTTTCTGGTCATCATCATACTGTCGCTGATGATAACAGGATCTCTGATGAGCAGCATGAATGAAGGGTCATTCGGTGAAAACCTGCTCGATTCATCATTCCAGACAGTCAGTTTCCTGACAACTACAGGATTTGGGCAAAGCGATACAGCCCAATGGCCGGCGCTCGCTTCAGCTCTGCTTCTCTTTGCAGCGATTCACTGCGGATGCGCAGGATCGACAACAGGAGGTATCAAGGCCGACAGAATATTCATTGCCGGCAAGGGTCTGAATGCAGAGTTCCGCAAGAAATTGTCTCCGATGTCTGTTTTCAGAATCAAGATAGGAAACACAATACTTCCTGAAGAGACGCTGTCTGACGTATTCCTTTTCATAGTATTGTACCTCATTCTCATACTCGCTTCATTCATCGCTGTCCTCATGTGTGGAGTAGAGGTAGGTGAAGCATTTTCCGGAACGGTCGCTTCAATCGGCAACGTAGGCCCTGGCTTGGGTTCACTCGGAACAATGGGCAATTATGCAGCTCAACCTGAAGCAGCCAAATTCATCTATACTATGGATATGTTCCTCGGACGTCTTGAAATATTCCCGATTCTGATCGTCACATCAATGATGCTGGGTAGGCAAAAATCATAAAACACATGCTAAAACTACAGACCCCCGTGGGTGACTCCCCTTGCAGAGTCAACATCTCGTACAAAGATAAAATAATGATGATCGGAAGCTGTTTTACAGACAACATCGGGACCATGCTGAAGAATTATGGTTTTGATGTATGCGTAAACCCTTTCGGCACGCTCTACAATCCCTCGTCTGTAGCTCAGAGCATCAAGCGTCTGCTGACCGGGAAAGAGTTCACACCGGAAGACTGCGTGGAAATCGGAGCCGGAGATCAGCGTATCTGCTCATTCCACCACCACACTTCCTTTGCACGTACAAGCCCTGAGGAATTCCTTGAAAATGCCAATGCCCGACTGAAAGAAGCCAGCGCATTCTTCAAGGAATGCAACAAGGTCATCATAACTTTAGGAACAAGCTGGTGCTATCGCCACATTGAAAAAGACTTCATAGTTTCAAACTGCCTGAAGCGCCATCCGAAAGAATTTGCAAGAGAGTTCCTGCCATCATCTGAAACTGCATCGATACTGAAAGAGGTCATGGAACTATGTCCTGACAAGGAGTTCATCTTCACCGTCAGTCCGATTCGACATTTCAAGGATGGAGCACATGGAAACCAGATCAGCAAAGCATCGCTTCTTCTTGGTGTAAATGAAACAGGAGCCGAGTATTTCCCGGCATACGAGATAATGATGGACGAACTGCGAGACTACCGGTTCTATGCCGAGGATATGTGTCACCCGTCGGAGCAGGCTGTAAACTATATCGGAGAGCGCTTCCTGGCGTGGGCTCTTCCTGCAGCCGAACAGGATATACTGAAAGAAAACATCCGCACCTTCAGGCACGGATGTCATATCTCAAAGTAAGGTATTTCTAGAAACTTATACCGACACCGGCATAGAACATACCGGTATGCAGTCTGTAGTTCAGGGCACCGGTATATCTGTTAAGGAGACCTATGTTGTATCCTATCTTGACATTAAATTTATCATTAAGAGAGGCTCCGACTCCCACACCAAGCTTGAGGTCAAAACGTCCGTAGTCAGTTGTCAGTGAGTCAGTATCTACATCCAGAGCAGGAGCGCTCTCAGGCTTAGATACAGTCGTATACATATTCACTTTGGACATACTGTCTACCCCTTCACCCTTAATGCTGAATTTTTTAGAAGAAGTGAGACCGATCGAAGCTATCGGACCTGCAAATGCTGAAAGTTTTACAGATCCCATCGGATAAGAATACTTGACAAGCACCGGAATATCAAGATAAGTCTCGTTAAAGGTTGTCTTCATTGTGTATCCATACTCTTCATCAGACTCGGAATCACCTGCAAAACTGAATCTGACTCCTGGTTGGATAGCCAGCATTCCCCAATTGGCTTTAAGGAAATTGAAATCATAAGTAGCCTCCAGATAAAATCCGTCGAGTCCTTCAGTTTCACGGTCGGTATCTCTGACACCTACATAGACTTCAGACATCGCTTCATGATTATATCCGACACCTACAGAAAGCTGGGCTTGAGCGTCTGTTGCGAAAAGTATCGCCACTGCAGACACAAGGGCAAAATAGAGTCTTTTCATAACGGTAATTTTTAATAATTCCAAACAAAGATAGAATATTTCCCATTATAAAACAATAGTTTTCGCTGTTATCGGCCTACCAGATGACTCACGCCACTGTTTAGGAGAGCATCCGGCAATCTTTGTAAACTGACGATGGAAGTTTGATCTGTCGCTGAAACCAACCATTTCTCCGACAAGATTTATCGGCAGTTCCCTGTTTTCCAGGAGAATCTTCTTTGCATCCTCGATACGAAGGGATGTTCTCCATGTATTGAAGTCTTTCTGAAGCACCGTACTGAAATACGCATTCAACAAATCCTTCGACGTATTGAGTTCAGATGCGACAGCCTCACGACTGAGGTTACATTCACGATAACGCTTAGCTTCAACCCATTTTCTCAAAGCATATTCAATTCTCCTTATTTCTGCCGGATCAACAGAAGGACTTGCGGCTTTGAGTCGAGGTGATCTATACCCTTTATACATGTACACAAGAGCAGCAACAAGCAGAACTATTATCACAAGCAAAGCCACAATCACTGCTATCAGTGACTGGTACAGGTTCATTGAAAGATATGCTGCTGCGTTCATATGGATATTTTAAAACCGGCACCCATATGAATGAGTGCCGGTCAATATTGTTGTCTGGTTAATTACCAACCGAGAACGTAAGAGAAGATGAGCGGAGCAACGATAGTTGCGTCAGACTCTACGATGAAACGTGGAGTGTCAACGTCGAGCTTACCCCAAGTGATCTTCTCGTTTGGAACTGCTCCTGAGTAAGAACCGTATGAAGTTGTACAGTCTGAGATCTGGCAGAAGTATGCCCAAAGTGGAACGTCTGGCCATGCGAGGTCCTGAGCCATCATAGGTACAACGCAGATCGGGAAGTCACCTGCAGTACCACCACCGATCTGGAAGAAACCAACGCCCTGTCCGCCACAGTTCTCACGATACCACTCAGTGAGGAAGATCATTGTCTCGATACCGTTCTTGATCATGTTAGGCTC
>JAEIGA010013432.1_pt1 | contig 12466 bp, 12 predicted proteins | sample 9270691 | NCBI WGS metagenome assembly JAEIGA01 (sample SAMN17057246, study PRJNA624740) | gut metagenome | biome: biome; isolation source: fecal sample | host: Bos grunniens | place: China: Xizang | collected 2019
CCTTTCATCTATAATCTTTTCTTTTATATAAAATTAAGTGTCCTACAGAACATACCAACAAACTTAATGCCAAAGGTAACACCGATATGTTAAACTTTTGGGGTAAAAACGGCATCAATATTATAAAAAGAGTTAAAATCACTGCATTTAACCCATGATAGTAATCTTTTTTATGTTTCAACGCCTTATAAACCATCACCGGCAAATACAAAAGCGGGATTGGATTAAATACGACGAGCATCCAATTTGAGGATACGGTAGGATGTACCGAGAAAAAGAATAAAAAGGCAATAATACAACCTCCTAACCCTTGTGCCCCAAATAGAAGGATATCCCACCACCAAAAGACTTTGCCTTTCAGATTACTCCAATAAGCCATTGCTAATGTGAGCATCAGAATAAAAGTAAAAAACGTCAAGGGATTTATAGGAAAATGTACTGACATTCCATCATCAACGACCTGAACAACTTCCTCTTCTTCAGACACCAATGGAACTATACTATCACCTTTAACAATAGAAGCGCCACGAGCGGCTTTCAACATATAAAATGGAGCAAACATTTGTTCTCGGTCTCCTATAGGCTTGTCGGCTTCAGCACCCAAACATAAGTCGATACCAAATTCATCCCACTCATGGCCTGCCGTATACTCATGGATAATATCCCTATACGAAATTGTCTGACGTGTCTCGGGATAGCGCACTTCACCTTTAATCGCCTCTTCTATGATGTCTCGAGCCCTTGTGGTACAGTTATCGTAAAAATAGTTATATCGATATATTCGGTTGGATGGATGATAATTCTCATCCAACAGATTAATAAGCTTCTGAGTCTCTTCTGGAGTAAGGTTCAACACCTGCTGATACACAGAAGACCCTCTTTCCGCATACTCAACTTCAAAATAAGAATAAGGAACTACTCCCAATTGATAATCTGTTTTCCCCATCAAGAAACGCATAACAAAGTTAGGCGTCTGAAAACTGAACATCCCGTAGTTGAATACATAATCCTGCTTTCGTGTATAGTTTTCATAACGTATAGCTGTATGCCCGAACAAAGCATAGATTTCACTGCCCGGTGCACATGTCATCAAACTAAAACGTATGCTATCCGGCTTAATGACTTCCGCACGTAACATGGAAATGCCGGATATCAATAGCAAAACGAATATGAATTTCCTCATATATATAATAAGGTATAAATGTCAAAAATAGAAAATCAGATGCAAAAGTACACCTAAAATTAAATTATTCCTCATAAAAAGCACATTTTATAGCCCTTCCTATTATTTTTTTCCGTTACTTTGCACCGCAAAAACAAAAAAGTGTGAATTTAATAATTGATTTAGGAAATTCAGTTGCAAAAATAGCCATCTTTGACCATGACCAATTGGTCGAAGTCTGCAAGGACTCTAACCATTCATTGGATTGTTTACCAATGCTCTGCCGCAAGTATTCAATCCGAAAAGGTATTATTGCATCTGTTATTACGTTGAGTGATACTATCCGAAAGCAATTAGATGAATTGCCTTTTACTGTTATAGAGTTGAATTATCAGACTCCTGTTCCTATTACCGTTCATTATGAAACACCGGAAACTTTAGGAATGGATCGTTTAGCAGCTACGGTAGCCGCCAATTATCTGAAACCAGACAATGATATTTTGGTTATTGATGCCGGCACTTGCATTACTTACGATTTCATTGATAAAGCAGGTAATTATTGGGGAGGCAACATTTCGCCGGGCATGAGAATGAGATTCAAGGCACTTAATATGTTTACCAGCAAGTTGCCGGAAATTTCACCGGAAGGAGCGAAACCGTTATATGGAAAGACAACAGAAACAGCGATTCGTTCTGGTGTAATTCACGGCATAGAATTGGAAATTGGTGGTTATATTCACCAACTTCAAAAGAATTATCCTTCAGTTTTGGTTTTTTTAACGGGAGGAGACGAATTTTCTTTTGATACAAAATTAAAAAGTGTCATCTTTGCAGATAGATTTTTAGTGTTGAAAGGTTTAAATAGAATTTTAGAATATAATGACAAGATATAAAGTATTGATTAGTGCGTGCCTGGTGTGGATGATGGCGATAGAAATAGCGGCACAAACATCAACGAATTCTCCATATACACGCTATGGCTTCGGTCAATTGTCCGACCAAAGTTTCGGAAACAGCCAAGCAATGGGTGGTATTTCATATGGTCTTCGAAATGGATTGCAAGTCAATGCATCCAATCCGGCATCATATTCAGCCGTTGATTCATTGACATTCATTTTTGATGCCGGCATGTCTTTACAAAATGCCAACTTCAAGGAAGGTAATGTAAAAATCAATGCAAAGAATTCATCGGTTGACTATATAGCCATGCAATTCCGTTTGGCAAAGGGTTTAGGATTCTCTGCTGGTTTCCTACCTTACTCAAATGTAGGATACAACATGAATAAGACAAACAAGGTTACAACAGACGAACATGGAAATACAACAGCAGCCAACCAAGCATACGTAGGAGATGGTGGTTTGCAACAAGTATATGTAGGGTTGGGATACCAAGTATTCAAAGGTTTGTCTATTGGTACCAATTTCTCCTTTTTGTATGGCGACATCACCCATACTGCGTCTACTACATTCAGCAATACGAATGCATATAGTAGTTCACGCTCTCATAAAATTGATGTAAGCGACTACAAATTGGATTTTGGTTTACAATACACTCACAAATTAAAAGAAAAACATGTATTGAACTTGGGTGCCATCTATTCATTAGGACATGAATTGAACAGCACCGGATACGAATATGTAGAAAAGTACTCTGGAAATACTGTTATAACCCAGTCGGTTGACACCATTAAGAATGCATTTGCCCTCCCACATACTTTTGGATTGGGAGCAACCTATGTATACGACAATAAGTTGACAGTCGGTTTGGATTATACCTTACAAAAATGGGAAGATGTAAAATTCTTCAATAAGGACGGAGCATTCCAAAATCGAAGCAAGATATCAGTAGGAGCAGAATATCTGCCTAATCCTATCGGAAGAAGCTATTTCAGCAATATCCGTTATCGCGTAGGAGCCTATTATTCTTCACCATACGCTAAGATTGACGGAAAAGATGGAAATCGTGAATATGGAGTTAGCTTTGGTTTCGGACTTCCGCTCTTCATGAGCAAATCCATCCTGAACATATCCGGACAATATGTAAAGGTAGCTCCGAAATTGAAAGGAATGTTGGAAGAGAATTATTTAAGAATCAATATCGGATTAACATTCAATGAACAATGGTTCATGAAATGGAAAGTAGATTAATAACAATAACTATATAAACTCGTATACGATGAAAATGAAATTGACAACAATGCTGTTTGCTTTTGCATTAAGCTCAACAGCTGTATTCGCTCAAAAAGGAGTGGAAGATGGATCAAGATTCGGTCATGGACAAGACAGTTTGAACTGCTTGCAGAACATCAGTATTTATACTGAGTATGTTAAGACAAACAACTTCAAGGATGCTTATCAACCTTGGAAGGCTGTATTTACTGAAGCGCCATTAGCTCAGATGACAACTTACATCAATGGTGCTAAAATTCTTCGCGCTCTTATCGCTACTGAAAAGGATGGAGCAAAGCAAAAACAATACTTTGAAGAATTGTTGAAGGTTCACGATCAACGTATCCAATATTTGGATGGCTTGAACAAGTTGGTAAAGAGCAAAGTTTCTAAAGGTGATATCTTGGCAGCAAAGGCTCACGATTTCTATTCATTCATGGCTTTGAATCCAGATGTTAATACCCTTTATACAATCTTCAAGGAAGCTGTTGATTTGGAAAAGCAAAACTTGCCTTACTATGTAATGCAAGAATTTGCAGATGTATCTGGTCAAAAGATTAAGAGTGATGCAGCTCACAAGGAACAATTCATCCAGGATTACATCACTATTGCCGGATATGCTAATGATGCATACAAAGCTGCTACTAAGGAAAAGGCTAAGGAACAATACAAAATGGCTAAGGATAACATTGATGCTCACTTCATCAATAGTGGTGTAGCTACTTGCGAAAACTTGCAAGAAATCTATGCTCCTAAGGTAGAAGAAAACAAGGCTAACCTTGACTACTTGAAGTCTGTTATCACTGTTATGCAAAAATTAGGTTGCAAGGATTCAGAAGCTTACTTCGCAGCATCTGAATATGCTCATGCTATTGAACCTACAGCTGCTACAGCATTTGGTTGTGGTGCTATGTATTACAAGAAAGGTGATATCGAAAAGAGTATTGAATATTTTGACAACGCTATCGAATTGGAACAAGACCCAATCCAAAAGTCAGAATACTGCTATACAGCAGCTCAAGTATTGTTCAGCGACAAGAAGTTGAGCAAAGCAAAACAATATGCTCGTAAAGCAATTGAAAACAATGCTGAATATGGTGAACCATATATCTTGATTGCTCAGATGTATGCTACAAGCCCTAACTGGAGCGAAGAACCTGCATTGAACAAGTGTACTTATTTTGCTGTTATCGACAAGTTGCAAAAGGCTAAGAGTGTTGATCCAAACTTGGCAGAAAAGGCTAACGAATTAATCAGTACTTACTCACGCTATACTCCAAAGGACGAAGACTTGTTCTTCATCGGTATCAAGAAGGGTGATGCTGTAACTATCGGTGGATGGATTGGTGAAACCACTACGGTAAGATAATATATGTATCCGAATAACAATCTTAAAAGATACACAACATTATTACATATAACAGCTGCATTTTATGCAGCTGTTATGTTTGTTTTATTTCCTGCCTGCTCAGGAAAAGACAAAGATTTGGCTGAAGCCATTACAGAACGTGATTCATTACCCAGTATGAAATCATTGGGAGTGACCACATTTATCTCAGACTCGGGAATTACCCGATATAAAATCATTGCAGAAGAGTGGTGTATCTTCGACAAGAAAGAACCACCCTATTGGGCTTTTGAAAAAGGTGTCTATTTAGAAAAGTTTGACAGCTTGTTCCGCATTGATGCCAGTATAAAAGCAGATACAGCATACTATTACGAGAAAAAGAAACTATGGGAACTGAGAACAAATGTCAGTATCCGTAATTTAAAAGGTGACAAGTTTGACACGGAATTATTATTTTGGGATGAAAAGAAAGAAGAAATCTATTCAGACAAATATATCCGTATCGAACAAGAAGACAAGACCATTACCGGTTATGGATTTGAATCCAATCAGGAATTAACCGAATATACCATTAAAAATACAACAGGTATATTTACTGTTGAGAACAATGCTTCCAACACCAATAATGCTGTAACAGACAGTACTAAAACTGATAGTATTCAGCCTACCCGAATCCAACCTATCCGGAAACGATAAACAATCATGAATATTCTCATACAAATCATCATAACCATGGCATTCTCCGCGTTCTTTTCCGGCATGGAGATTGCATTCGTATCTTCCAATAAGCTTCGCTTTGAAATGGACCGCAGTGAGAAAAGTCTAACCTCACGTATTCTGTCCATTTTCTTCCATAACCCTAACAACTTCATTTCTACGATGCTGGTAGGGAATAACATCGCATTGGTTATGTATGGTATATTGATGGCCGAACTGATTGAACAACGTATATTGGGCGGATGGATAGCCAACGAGTTTCTATTGGTTTTAATTCAAACGATTATTTCTACATTAATTATATTGGTAACAGGGGAATTCTTACCTAAAACTCTTTTCAAGATTAACCCCAACTTTACCTTGAACTTGTTTGCATTGCCTGCATTCATCTGTTACATCCTATTATACCCTATCAGTAAATTCGCATCAGCCTGCTCCAATTTACTGCTTAGGATTTGTGGAAACAAAATCAACAAAGAAGATAGTGCCAAAGCATTCACCAAAGTCGACTTGGATTATTTCATCCAAAGTAGTATAGAAGAAGCGAACGACGAGCAAGAAATTGATACTGAAGTTAAAATCTTCCAAAATGCACTCGACTTTTCCAATATCAAGATACGTGACTGCATGGTGCCACGTACCGAGATTATTGCGATAGAGGATAATGCAGACATCAATGAACTGAAATCACTTTTCATAGAAAGTGGTATCAGTAAAATCATCGTATATAAAGAAAGCATTGACAATGTAGTGGGATATATCCATTCATCCGAAATGTTCCGAAACTTAACCGATTGGAAGGAAGGCATCCGCCAACTCCCCATCGTACCCGAAACCATGAATGCCAATAAGCTGATGCAATTGTTCATGCAACAAAAAAGATCCATCGCAGTTGTTGTCGATGAATTTGGAGGAACTGCCGGTATTGTTGCTATGGAAGACCTGGTTGAACAGATTTTCGGTGAAATTGAAGACGAACACGATACCCAAACCTATGTTGCCAAATCCATTGGTAACAACGAATATGTATTGTCGGGAAGACTGGATATTGAAAAAGTGAACGAGCTCTTCCCCATTGATTTACCTGAAAGTGATGACTATCAAACTGTAGGAGGACTAATACTCCATCAATATCAAAGTTTCCCAAAAATTTATGAAATCATCAGTTTTGACAAGTTTGAATTCAAAATTCTAAAGGTAACAGCTACAAAAATCGAATTAGTAAAGCTTAAAGTAAAGGAATAATCGAAATTTTTCACAATAAAATAGATTGGATGATACATTTTTTGTATCTTCGTGCGCTAAAAGCAAAATTGAAAGAAATAATAAACAAAAATAATTAAATTAAATGGCAACATTACAAAAAATCAGAAGCAAAGGACCCCTGTTGGTCATTGTTATCGGTCTTGCCCTTTTTGCATTCATTGCAGGTGATGCATGGAAAGCAATCCAACCACACCAAGGTAGACAAGACGTAGGAGAAATTAATGGTGAAGCAATTTCAGCAGAAGATTATCAGAATTTGTTGGACGAATACACCGAAGTTATTAAATTGGGACAAAACGTTTCAGCATTGAACGATGACCAATTGACATATGCCAAGGACTATGTATGGCAAACATTGGTTAACAACAAGTTGATTGAAGCTGAAGCTGAAAAGCTTGGCTTAACTGTAAGCGACGCTGAAATTCAGGCTGTAGTTGATGAAGGTACTCATCCTATGTTGGCACAGACTCCTTTCACAAACCCACAAACCGGTCGTTTTGACAAGGATATGTTGAAGATGTTCTTGGCTGAATATGCTAACATGGCTAACATGCAAATGCCTGCACAATACGCTGAGTATTATCAAAGAACAGCTACATTCTGGAACTACATTGAAAAGACACTCAGACAATCACTTTTGGTTGAAAAGTACCAGAACTTGCTTGCTAAGTCATTAATTTCAAATCCAGTTTCTGCTGAAGACGCATTTGCTTCACGTACTCAACAAACTGATGTATTGATGGCTGCTATCCCTTATTCTTCAGTTACAGATTCTACACTCACTGTTACTAATGAAGAAATCAAGGCGCTCTATAAAGCAAGAAAAGAAACTTATAAGCAACCAATGGAAACACGTAACATCAAGTACGTTGACGTATTGGTAACTCCATCTGAACAAGACAGAACAGATGTATTGAACGAAGTAACTGAATATGCTAACCAATTGGCTGGTGCTGAAGATATGGTTGCATTCATCCGTTCTACAGGTTCTGTAGTTCCTTTCAATGGTATCGCTATCAATAAGAACGTATATCCTTCTGATATCGCAGTAAGAATTGACTCTGTTAAGGTAGGCGAAGTTTATGGTCCTTACTATAACCAAGCTGATGATTCATACAATGCTATGCAAGTTTTGGGTAAGGAATCTCTTCCAGACTCAATCCAATTCCGTCAGATTCAAGTATTTGCTGAAAACGCTGAAAAGACAGCTACTTTGGCAGATAGCATCTATCAAGCGTTGAAGGGTGGAGCTAACTTTGAAGAATTGGCTCAAAAGTATGGTCAAACAGGTGAAAGTGCATGGTTGACTGCAATGAGCTATGAAGGTGCTTCTTTGGATGCTGACAACATGAAGTATATCCAGACTTTGATCAACTCTAAGAAGAATGAATTGACTAACCTTGCTATTGGTCAAGTAAACATCATTCTCCAAGTGTTGGACAAGAAGGCTATGAAGGAAAAATATAACGTAGCCGTTATTAAGCGCCCTGTTGAGTTCAGCAAGGAAACATACAACAAGGCATACAACGACTTCAGCCAATTCGTAGCACAAAACACTACATTGGACAAGTTGGTTGAAAACGCAGAAGAAAGTGGTTACCGTTTGCTTGAACGTACAGACTTCCGTAACAATGAACACATGGTAGGTGGTGTTAAGAATACTCGTGATGCTTTGAAGTGGGTATTCGAAGCTGAAGAAGGCGAAGTTTCTCCATTATACGAATGTGGTGAAAACAACCACTTGATGGTAGTTGCTCTTGAAAAGATCAATCCGGCAGGTTATCGCAACATCAACAGCGTAGCTGACATGTTGAGAATGGAAATCTTGAGAGACAAGAAGGCTGAAAAGATTTTGGCTCAATTGAATGGCAATGCTACTATCGAACAAGTAATGGCTCTTGAAAATGCAGTAAGCGATACAGTTAAGCACATCACATTCTCTGCTCCTGCATACATTTCTTCTACTTATGCAAGCGAACCAGTTTTGGGTGCATTTGCAAGCAAGTCTGAAGTAAACAAGGTTTCTGCTCCTATCAAGGGTAACAGCGCTATCTACGTATTGCAGACTATCAACAAGGAAAACAATGCAGAAGAATTTGATGCTAAGCAAGAAGAACTTTCATTGTCTTCTACAGCAGGCCGTTATGCAAGCAGCTACATCAATGACTTGTACGACAAGGCTAATGTAAAAGATAGCCGCTACATTTATTTCTAATAAATTTTTAAGTAGTTAAATATTTTTGTCGGGTTGTTCTGATTATTCAGGGCAGCCCGATTTTTTATTCTCCCCTACCCTCTAACACCACACTTGTATTAGGAAGTATCGTTTCACGAATGCGGCTGCGTGGGTTCACGAATACGGGAACGTTGCTACACGAATGCGGCTGCGTGAGCTCACAAATACGGCTGCGTTGGCTCACAAATACGGGTGCGTGAATCGGTGATAAATGTCTCGTGTTTATAAATAAAAGTTCCGAATCTCATGCAAGACATGCAAGCCATATTTAAGTATTTGTATATCAGTTGCTTTTACTGTAGATGAAGAATAAAACCTTGTTGCAAGACATGCAAGGAATTACTAAAACTTGCATGTCTTGCAACAAGGTTTTTAATAAAACGCCAGCGCTATGCGTTGTGAATCAGAAAGTTAAGTATGTCTTGCATGAGATTTGGAACTTTTTTTATTTTCAAGAAACTTTAAAAAGCGGTATACCATTATTCATCCAAGGCTCTATTCAAACAACAAGGGGAATCAGCGGATTACCCTTGTATAACCTTCCTTACGAGGCTTAGCTGGTGCAGGTTCCCCTTCAGGATAACCAAGCGCCAAAGCACCAATACCAATCAAGCCATCAGGCAAGCCCCATTGCTTCATCAACTCCTTCCCTTCTTCAGTCGCAAACATTTCTCGTTCACGATGTATCCAACAACTTCCTAATCCTTGAGCATGTGCTGCAAGCATCATGTTTTCAAGAACAAGAGCGGCATCGTATACACCATTGGCAAAACCATCAGGAACAAACACCAATATATAGGTAGGTGCATCGTAATACGGATTAGTAGTGGTTCCCATTACTTCGGCATTCATCTCAGCCAACTGTTTCAACAAGTCCTTATTTTGTATGGCTACAATAAAAGGCGATTGCAATCCTCTTGATGTAGGTGCATAGGTACCTGCTTCGAGTACTACATTCAGTTGCTCATCTGTTATTTGTTGTTGTTTATAACTTCGACAACTACGACGGGTACGAATGATATCTAAGAAATTTGTTTCCATATATGATTATATAAAAATGTCATTCTGAGTGAAACGAAGAATCTGCAAACTTAAACGAATACAGATTCTTCACTTCGTTCAGAATGACACAATGTGATCTTATTTATAATTAGTTATTTTCCGGACGAAGCTTACGAACGGTAACAGCTGTTTGCCACATTTCGCTTTCACGAAGAGCTTTCAACTCTTCTTCCAACTTTTCACGATAGTCTGGCTTCGAGTTGCTATCGATAGAAATTTGAGCTTCATTACCGCACTTCACATTATCATACAACTTTTGAACGACTGGCTTGATAGCATCGTGGAATGGACCCATCCAGTCAAGTGCACCACGTTGAGCGGTGGTAGAGCAGTTAGCATACATCCAGTCCATACCATTCTTTGCAAACAAAGGCATCAACGATTGAGTCAACTCTTCTACTGTTTCGTTGAATGCTTCGGATGGTGTATGACCATTTTCACGCAACACTTCGTATTGTGCCAAAAGCAAGCCTTGAATAGCCCCCATCAACGAACCACGTTCGCCTGTGAGGTCGGAAGTTGCTTCGCGGATAAAGGTTGTTTCAAACAAATAACCAGAACCGATACCAATACCGAGAGCAATGGTTCTTTCCATAGCACGACCACTTGCATCTTGATAAATAGCGTATGATGAGTTCAAGCCACGTCCTTCGAGGAACATCGTACGGAGTGATGTACCAGATCCTTTAGGAGCCACCATGATTACGTCAATGTCGGTTGGAGGAACGACACCTGTACGGTCATTCCATGTGATAGCAAAACCGTGTGAGAAATAAAGCGCTTTACCAGGAGTCAAATAAGGTTTGATAGTAGGCCAAACACTCATAACGGCAGCATCACTCAACAAACACATCACGATAGAAGCCTTTTCGCATGCTTCTTCAATACCGAAAAGTGTTTCACCCGGTACCCAACCATCAGCAACCGCTTTATCATAAGTCTTACCCGGACGTTGTCCAACGATTACATTGAAACCATTATCACGGAGGTTCAATGATTGACCAGGTCCTTGTACACCATAACCGATAACGGCAATAGTTTCGTTTTTCAATACTTCGCGTGCTTTTTCCAATGGAAATTCTTCGCGGGTCATTACATTTTCAATAACGCCGCCAAAATTTAATTGTGCCATATTCTTTCTATTTTTAGTTTATATATATTTCTTATTTAAAAATCACTTTACTACGAACTACCACTTCCTGATTGTTCTTTTTAACTTCGATATCGAACTCGTTCTCATTCTTTTCTTCGAGATAGAAGTTCAATGTATCGCCATAATAACTTTCGGCCACATACGCCATCTCAAAGCGTTTGATTTGCTTTTCTCTGAACGTATCCATAGGAAACAAGTTCAATATATGTTCAATATATTTAATGCTGTTCACATGCCCGTTAATGTCAATATCACTATACTTGATAAGATATTCACTTACCGGATTTTCTTGTGCCACCTTTATGCGTCCCGGTTTGGCAATAGGACATTCGCGGTCGCTTGCATACTGATTCAAACTATCTCCATGCAAAGATATCAAATCGGCTGGTTTACGAGTCTCCATGCTAATCATCGCCCACACCGAACGAGCATAACCAATCGTTTTTCCATCCTTATTAACCAATTCAAAATTACGGTCAGTAAACAAACGGTATACATTTTCAATCCAAGTATGTATACTGAAGTTTTCGTATTGGCGAGGCATGTCTTCCAATTCTATGGCCAGACGAGAAAGTACCCAAGTATAATGGTTCTCATTGATTTCGGCAATACCAAAACCCCGATCCGAAGCATGGAATCCTGCACAATTCAACAAATGATTTCCCAAAACTCCCATTGTTAACTTTCCTGTAAAATCAACATGGAACGGTTCTGTCACAAAATTATAGACTCCTATCTTTTGATCAGTCATTGTATTCCTCCTCTTTTTGTTTACGATATTTTTCTTCTCGCATATCCAAGTATTCATTTACCCGTTCAAAACAACTTGTAGTAATTGCCACACGTCCCGAACGCACAAACTGAAGTACACAATTCTGAGAACAGAGTTCCTCATAAAGTGCAGTAATTTCTTCACTCATACCGTTCTTCTCAACAATACAGAACACAGGATTCACCTCAACGATACGCGCACTATGTCGACGTACAATTTTTGATGCCATGGGATTACTCTGGAACTCAGGGGTTGATACTTTATAAAGAGCAATCTCATGCTGATAGATTTCAGAATCAGTAAAGTAATGAGCCTGAAGCACATCAATCTTGCGCTCTATCTGTTTCACCACCTTCTCTATGATATCTTGTGTAGTCCATGCCGTTATGGTATATTTATGTATACCGGGTATGGAAGAAGCTGATACGTTTAAGCTCTCGATATTGATCTGTCTACGGGTAAATACGGCAGTCACTTGATTCAACAAGCCGGCAATATTTTCCGAATGTACAATAATGGTATATAATGTTTTTTCCATAATAAATCTTTTAGCAATCCAGAAGCATTTCATTTACCGTTCC
>JAEIGA010013433.1_pt1 | contig 12466 bp, 19 predicted proteins | sample 9270691 | NCBI WGS metagenome assembly JAEIGA01 (sample SAMN17057246, study PRJNA624740) | gut metagenome | biome: biome; isolation source: fecal sample | host: Bos grunniens | place: China: Xizang | collected 2019
TATATAATAAGGATATTAAAATATCGGGTACTAAGATTGGTATTTTTACTGAAAATTATTGTGAAAAATTTGTTAATTGTTCTTTAAACTTATATGAAGGTAATGGCGTGGATTTCACACGTGAAATTTATGATAATAGTATAGTTACAGATAGTTCTTGGGTTTATAGTGAAAAACTTCAAGCATTAAAAAGTAATGCAGTAAAAGGTAATACCACATCTTCAGTAACACTTAATTTGAAAGAATATGCTGAAAATGGCTATGTATATATCATATGTGGACAAATGAGTGAAAGTAAATATGATTATGTTGTAATTAAAGATCAGGACGATAATTTAGTAGAATTTGAAATTATTGAATGTAAAGGACAACCATCAATGATTGGTGTTCGTAAGACAACAGCTATCAGTGAAAGTGATAAATTTTATCAATTCCGTTATGTAACTTCAAATTATATTAAGATAAAATTACCTGTTAGAGATAGTTATACATTCTCGTATTCTAAAGATGGTAGCAATGATTATTATGTTGATGCGTTTTGGATTAAAACTGTGGGAACCCCTATTTTTAAAGAACCTGAATTAGGTGAGGGGAAAGAAAGAACATTTACTATTACAACTAATCAAAATATAAAAATACCATCTAATGTGAAAGTAACTATTACTAATAACACTTATTATAACGCTGAATATATTTTTAATGAAAATAATCAGATAACTGTTTCTTTACCTATAAATGATGAGTATACAATAACAAGTGAGGATTTTATGATTGGTAATAAACTTTATCTTACATTTAATTCACAAATTGTTAATACAAGTAACGAGGTAAATAATTTAACACTTAATTATAACACGTTAAATGGACAGAATGTATTGATGAGTGATTTTTCATATAAAAAATATGATGCTACTGTTAATATAAATGATATATTATTATATATTTACTCAGATGATGAAAATGATTATTATATCACTAAAAATTATGAAAGTAATGTATGGTCAAATTCACAGGTAAATGATAGTGAAATGTATACAAATATTATCGGTAATGGCCCGTTATATTCAACTGAAGAACACACAGAAGGATATTTAAATACAAATAACTTGGTAAATATACTTGGTAGTAGCGGTATTGCTGTTACAAAAGCTAAAAATTATAGTTATTTAACTGAACATATAAAATATGAATGGTTTATACCTTCGGTAGAAGAATTATCTACGGTGAGATATAACTTTAGAAATGCATTACCATTAACAGATAGTAAGTGGTGGACTTCCAATATTAAAGATGCTAATACTGTTTATACAATAGATAGTAATGGCACATGTAGTGAGGAAGATAGAACTAATAACAATACAATAATTATTTTTGGTAAACGTAGTTATGATAACTAAAATAGGAAACAAAAAACAATTTAAACCATATACAACGGACGGTAAAACGTCCGTTGTGATGTGGGATTTTCAACCTATCTTTAAAGATGGTGTTGATACAGGTAAAGGTACATGGAATATTGAATATTTTGATAAAGTTATGTCATTTGATGAAATTAAAACATTTATTCTTGATTATTATAATCAAAAAATAGATGAAAAAATTTTATCAGGGATGATGTGGAACGGCATGGAGGTTTGGTTATCATCTGAGAATCAATTTAATTATAAAGCAGCATATGATTTGGCTATTCAAACAAATGGCACAAACCTTCCTGTGGTGTTTAAATTTGGAAAGGCAAATGAACCACAGTATTATGAATTTTCTAATATGGATGAATTTTCGGATTTTTATATAAAAACAATGTCATATATTCAGAATACACTTTTGGATGGATGGAAATTTAAAGATTCAATAAATTGGGAGATTTATAAATAATTTTTAGGAGACATTTGATATTTATTATTAGTTTAAAATAAATTATAATTTCATATACATATTAATATGGCAAGACAAAAATTAATACATTTACATGGTACAGGTGAGCTTAAAGATGCAAGCAAACTTAATCTTGGTGAGATCGCTGTAAGAAATGCAGCTGCGGGAACAGCTGAGCTTTACATTCTTAATGAAGAGGGAAACGGCTTAGTTAAATTCATGGACGCTAAGGCGGTTACTGATGCAATTCAGGTTGTTTCAGATAAGGTTGGTACTCAGGATGTGAAAGATCAACTTGATGCTCTTGAGCTTTCATTACAGGGTGAGATTGAGGCTGCTGAAGGTAGAGCTGCCGCTGATGCTACATCTAAGGCTAACGCTGCTCAGGCTGCTGCTGAGGCAACTGCTGCTGCTGATGCTACATCTAAGGCTAACGCTGCGAAGGAAGCTGCTATTGCCGATACAGAAGATAAGCTTAAGAGTTATTCTACAACAACACAGATGAATTCAGCTATTTCTGAGGCTGAGGGTAGAGCTGCCGCTGATGCACAGACTAAGGCTAACGCTGCTCAGGCTGCTGCTGAGGCAACTGCTGCTGCTGATGCTACATCTAAAGCTAACGCTGCTAAGGAAGCTGCTATCGCTGATACAGAAGATAAGCTTAAGAGTTACTCTACAACAACACAGATGAATTCAGCTATTTCTGAGGCTGAGACAAGAGCTGCTGGCGATGCACAGACTAAGGCTAATGCTGCTGAGGCTGCTGCTAAGGGACATGCTGATAGTTTAAATACAGCAATGGATGAACGTGTTGCAGAACTTGAGAAGATTGATCATGACCACTCTAACAAGACTGTTCTTGACGGTATTGACGCTACTAAGGTTGCTAATTGGGATGAAGCTAAAGCAAAAATTGATTTCTTCTTAGATACTAAGGAAATTGAAGGCACAGTAGATACTCTTCATGAGATTGCTGAGTGGATGAACGGTGATGGTGTTAATGCAACTGAGCTTTCTAAGGCAATTGCAGATGAAGCTGATTTACGTACTAAGGCAGATGCCGCATTAGCAGAGAGAATTGCTGCTTTTGAGGGAGAGGGCGCAGGTTCAGTTAAGGCTCAGATTGAGGCTGCTGAAGGTAGAGCCGCTGCTGATGCTACATCTAAGGCTAATGCTGCTCAGGCTGCTGCTGAGGCAACTGCTGCCGCTGATGCTACATCTAAGGCTAACGCTGCGAAGGAAGCTGCTATCGCTGATACAGCTGATAAACTTAAGAATTACTCTACAACAACACAGATGAATTCAGCTATTTCTGAGGCTGAGACAAGAGCTGCTGGCGATGCTACATCTAAGGCTAACGCTGCTCAGGCTGCTGCTGAGGCAACTGCTGCTGCTGATGCCACATCTAAAGCTAACGCTGCTAAGGAAGCTGCTATCGCTGATACAGAAGATAAGCTTAAGAGTTATTCTACAACAACACAGATGAATTCAGCTATTTCTGAGGCTGAAGGTAGAGCTGCCGCTGACGCTACATCTAAGGCTAATACTGCTGAGAGTAACGCAATTAATGCTGCTACAGGTTATACTGCAACACAACTTCAGAGCTATTCTACAACAGAGCAGATGAATGAGGCTATCAAAACTAAAGTTGAAACACTTGATGCAAACCTAACAGGTACAGGTGCTAATACAGGTATTGATGTAACAGTAACACAGGTTGATGGCGTTATTACTACAGTAACAGTTGATGACAGCTCATTAGTTATTGATTGTGGTAGATATGATGCTTAATTCATTTAGTTTATAAAGATACAAATAAGAGATGTATATAATATACATCTCTTATTTTTTTTACTATTAATAAACTATTTATTGATAATAAAAAGATATTTTTGTCATGTATAAGTATAAAACTATAGTTAATAAACATGTAACAGGTGGAACAAGTATTACTCGTGAATATTTTCATGAGATAGATAATTACGCTCAGGGTGAAATTATTATTGTAAATGATGAAGAACCATCGATATATGTATTAGATAATAATGGTATTCCTAAACAAATTTCAGGAGGTAATCAAAATGGAGGAAATATTAGTCCTGAAGTTTTAGAGGAGATAAAAAAACAAATTCAAGAGGGAGATGATGAAATATTATCAGAAGTTGATGAACTTAGTGGAAAAGTAGAAGGTTTTGAAGTAAAAATTAATACAAATACACAAGATATTGCTCAAATAAAACCTCAAATTACAAAAATTAATTACGATTTACAAAATATCCCAAGTAATCTTCAAGAAGAAATCATTAAGACAAAAGATAACATTCTTGAACATACAGTTAATGGTATTGCCATTAAAAAAAATCCTGTTTTAGATGCTAATATAGTTCATGTAGATAATAATTATGGTGGCACAATAGTTCCTGATGGTTCTTCTGAATCAATACAAAATAACGAAACGATTCAAATTGCATTAAAGAAAATTGAAAACATGATATTTGCAAATACATTAGCCATAACAGCTAGTTTAAATGATTTACATAGAAGAATCACAAACTTAGAAAGTATTATAAATGTTAATGAAAATCCTGATAATATAGAAGAATAAGAAAAAGGTTCCCAAATGGGAACCTTTATTTATTTTAATAGTTTTTTACTAAATGGATTATCTTTTAAAGCTTCTGCTTGTTCTTCTATTTTAATACAATGTTGTTTAAACTTAATAATATCTTCCGCATTAAGGTTAAACCACTCATTGCGTTTTTGTTTTGGGTAAAATTGATTATGTAAGAGTCTTTCGATAAAAAATGGATATTCAGTTTGATAATAGTCAACTAAATAAATTTCCTCACCATTTCCTGTTTGAAGTTGTTTGATACGTTTATTAATATCACCTCTCGTAATACCTATTTTAAATGTATTATCTTGTCCTGAGTCACCTAATAAATAAACATATGCCATAATTACTCTTCTAAACGATAAATTATTTTATAACCGTTTAAATTAATAATAATTTCATCAGTTTCTTCAGGTTCCCCATTATGCTCAGTACCATAATAAAGTTTGCTGTTAATTTCATTTAGGGTTTCTTTATCTACGTTAAATATAATTTCCATATTGGATAAATCATGTTCACCCCAAAATTCATTTAACATATTAATAAACTTATTTAAATCTTCAGGTAAAATTGTTTTTCTCATATTAATTAAAAAAAATATTTTTTCAATCTTATTTTTGTTTCCATCCACCAATTATTAAAACGTTGTTTTTTGCTATGTTTTATTGGTTTTAAGGATGGATTAGAAAGTTCTTGTAATATATCATTACCTAAACATAGTTTTATTGCTTTAGCATATTTATCCTTTTCCAATTCAAGGGTTTCGCTAATTTCTTTCTTATCATTTTGAAACCCCTCAAATTCTTTATCAAAATCAGTCTTCATATATTTTTTCACCTGATGTAATTGTTTTATTTTCAATATGTTCTTGAATTGTGTGAATTAGCCATACTACACCTGAGGTAAATGCTGCATCACAAAGCATTGCTAACCACCATAATCCTGTACCTGCAAAAACAATATTAAAAGGTGTAAATGCAATAGGGATAAGGAACCAATTGAAAAGAGAACATATTAAACCAAAATTAGTAGGTAAACACATCATACAACTAAACATAGTCCCAAAATGTTCATTAATTTCAGAAGTAATATAACGTAACCATTCAAATATTTTAAAAGGTCCTGATCCAAAAGCAATTACATTACAAGCGCCATAAGCAACAATGCAATATAAAAAAATTAAGATTCCTGCTGACATAATTCTACCTCCTGTTCCTTAATATCATTTTTCTTCCCTCTTCTTTTCTTATATTTAAACTCAATTGTTTCTAATACATCGATTGGCTCATCTTCAAAAAGAATTTGAAGTTCTTTAATCTTTTCCATAAAGAGTTGCTGTTTAAGCAAAGCTACCTGATTAAATGAGATTGTATCTTCAATTGCATCAAAAAGTTTCTCAAACCCAACATCCATTGATGTAAAGAAATAATATCCTAAATCATTTTCAGTCTTAATTGCCTTTACATCATATTTTTCTTCTAATCTATTTGATACTTTCCATCCGTCAGGGAAACATACAGTTATATAAATGAAACCTTCAGCTACATTCATACCTTTAAAGTATTCCCCAATATTTTTAATTTTTTCATTAATATTGATCATACTAAAAACCTATTCCTGTAAAAATTATTGTTAAAATATAAGCCAAAGATAATCCAATGCCCCATAAACGTTTATTTGTCATATCATTCTCCCCAAGACGTAATGCCTTATAAAACATAAATCCTTCTTTAAGGAGATTTATGATGGAGAATATTAAAATGAATACTACAAGTTTCGTTACCATAATCTCAATTGTTTATACTAAAATAAGATTTAAATACATTAATGTAAATAAAAAAGGCTCTCATATGAGAGCCTTATGATTAAATTGTTTTAAATTTCAAATATATTCTAACGATAAAAATTCCGACTACGATAATAAAGAAACCAAGTAGATACCAATAAGTTTTAGGGTATTTTATTTTTTCTACCTCAACCTCAACAGGTATTTCTTTTATTTGAATTGAATCTTTGTAAACAGTTTTTGTTTCAGTAATATATCTATCTTTATATACTATTTTTTCTTGTAAAACGGTATCGCGGTTTTCAAGAGAGTGAACTATCATTAAAAGATTTGTATCAACATATGCTACAGATTTAGCAACAGTAGTTTCAAGATAACTTGTATCTATTTGAGAAATGATTTCCATTACTTTTTCACGTGGTATTTGTACATAAATGACAGAATCAATATATCTTGTACTATCTCTAAGTATAAGACTATCTCTATAGATAACTTCTGTATTATTATTTATTGGTACTTGTTTTAAACTGCCACACCCAATTATAGATAACGCAAAAAGTGAAATAATTATAAATATTTTAAAAAAGTCTTGTAATTTCATTGTTATTAGGTATAATAATATTATTAGGGATAAAACGATTTTCTACTTTAGGTATAGGTTCAAACTCCTTACGCTCAGTTTCAAATTCAAAGTCTTTAAGTCTATTTAACCAACCTTTTAAGAAAATTTCTTGAGAAGGATTATTCTCACATATATTATAATAAAATTCTTTTCTTTCTTTGTAAATATTATTAAATAAATCTTCTTGATTACTCGAATTAATTGCGTTAATAGTTTGCTTACCTACAATACCATCGGTTTTAATACCAAGTATTTTTTGTATTTTTTTAATAGCGGTTTTAGTACCAGACATCCAAGCCCAATCTACTATTATATTGGCAATTGTTTGATTTTTTATTTCGTCAGCTCCACATGGTTCCCAATATCCTTTTTCAAAAATATGAAGCCATTGTTCATCTGTAATATTTTTTAAATCGGAACATGTTTTATATTCACCATAATATTTTCTGAAAGTAGCTATAGTTACACCTTTCATTGTACAACCACCTCTATCATTTGGATTATTAGCATACCCTCCTTCCCATTTATGAATAAAAGGCATTAATTTTTCTGCTTTAGCCATAATTTAATATATTTTATATATAAATAGGTAAATAACATTAAATAATAAAGGGAGGCTGTTAACCTCCCTTTTAAATTTATTTCACATGATATTTATTAAGTTCAAGTAAAAGGGCTAATTCTAAAGCCACATGTCTAACATTTTCTCGAACAAATAAACAATCATGATTTTCATAATCAATAGAATCTTTAAATGATATAAAAAGAAAAGCAAGAGGTTTATCAACACCTTCAATTAAACAACATGCAAAATGTTCAGTTCCATTACTTTTAATTTTATAATAAAGAGCTTTATCAATTTCTGCAATATCATCGACATCACCACACCAATAGCCTTTACGGAACACTTCATTTACAAAAGGCATTAAACTCAAATTAACATTTTGGTATTGATTTGAAATTGGAGAAACATTAAGTTCAAGTGCTTCATAAGTCGCAGAACATTTACTAAATGGTAAACCATTGGCATTTTCAAGTCCGTTATGTAATTCAAGTATCATTACCCTATCAGCTCCTACTTTATAAAGTAGTTTTTCACTAGCAACATGTAATTTTTCATTATTAGCTAATCGTTGTTCAAGAGCTATTGTGTGTTCTTGTTTTTTCCAAGTTTCATATTGTTCAAAAACCCATGTTGGATTTTTTAAAAAAGCAATGAACATCGCAATAAGCGTAATAATAAAAAATGCTTTAAAAATAGTTTTAAGTCTGTAGCGTTCTACGATTTGTAGCCCTTTCTCTAACCACCCTAACGCTCTATCAATTTGTCCCTTTTCAATCATTTGATCACCTCCATTAGTAACAGGTGTTGTTTCCATTTCATGATTTGCCATCTCTCAAAATACTTTTTTTTGTTTTATTTAATAATTTTTCTCATTTTTTCGAGAGTGGAAGCAAATGCATCATTACTCTCATTAATTCTTTCTTGCCCTGTAGTTTTTGAATAATTTGTTGAATGTTTATAACCGTAAAGAGCTTTCATTTTATCAAGTTCTTCATTTACAGCTTTGTTATTAATATGTTCAAGAATTACCGCATCTGTTGTATTCTTGTAAATATCTTTTTTCCACTCAACAATATATGTATTCTCGTTCTTATCTGTCATCTTAAATACATTACCTTCTGTTTTCATTTCATCAGGTATTCTTGAAATCATATGTTCTTCAGTTAAGAAAGCTGTTTTCTTAAATCTTACAGTCTTAAGTTTTTTGCTTTCATACATATCTTCTTTGTCAAACCATTTATCTGAAAGTTCTTTTGCCTGAAGTCCTGATTTCTTTAATTCTTTTTTATTTCCTGACATTTCTTCACGAGCTTTTTTTGCTGCCTTATAAAAACTATCGTCAAACTCACCTACTTTCTCAACATCATTATCTTTTTCAAGAGTGCTTGTGTATCCTTGAGCTTGAGCATGTACTCGCTTCCTGTAATCCTTACCTGGATCATTGTCTAACTCATAGTCTAAAGTAGTTTTATTACCATCTAATTTATCATCCAAATCATGTTTTACTTTAACTTCTTTAGCACCTGTTTCTTTTGCAGTGTCTTTATAAACTTTGTCACTGTCTTTTTTGTTATCAGAATAAGATTTATCACATCTTACAGGTTTAAATTCATTCTTTTCTTCATTTACAGCCTGACGTATATCTCTTACCGAAATCTTTCTTTCCATTTTTAAATATATTAATAAGGTTTATAGTAATTTCTTCCATATCCTGTGTTGAGTTCCATACCTCTAATTAATTGTTTATACAATAAACGAGTTATTTTCTCATTATCAGGTTCAATATTTTTTTGTTCTTCTTCAATTTGTTTGGTAATATCCATAACATCTTTTACAACATCTGAGTTTAAACTCATCATATTGTTATATTTAGAACTACTCATTGTTAAATGATTTTTTCATCATATTTTTATGGTTATAAGCAGGATCCTTTTTCTTTTTAAAAGGAGGAGCATCATAGCCAAAATCCCCAATGGAGGTATCCATTACAGCTTCTTCTTTCAACATATCATACTGTTCTTTTGTGATATAGATTGTTTTTCTTCTTTGGGGTTTACCAAAAATCGGTTGTTCATATGTTCCATTATTAGATTTTGAGCCACCATCCCCTAATGCAAAACCACAATCTGTTTCATTAAGAATTGTTCCTTCAACTATATTTTCTTCAAAAAGCTCAGAATATAATCTTCTTAATGGGCGTTCACCGTTTGATGTATTTAATTTATATGATATGTGAAATTTATCTTTGCCATCCACATTTTTTATTTGTGTTTTCTTAACAATAAGATTTTTATCCTCAAGATGCTTTTTAAGGATTTCACCATTCAAACCATGTGATATTAAAAAAGAATCAGGTTGTGTGTTAATTGGATCCTTAAATAAACGTTTCATATAATCTTTGGTATGATTTATAAAACTGAATATATCCATAGGTTCTTGTAATGCTTTAGCCTGTTCTTCATTTATTATTATGGTTTTCATATTCTATCGTTTTAATTCTGATTCATATGATGATCTTCTTTGCCATAAAACCCTAAATAAATCTGTCACCACATCAGTTACAATTTCTTTAATGCGTTTTTCAATGTTTTTATCATTTTTTAAGGCATGAATTAAATCATCTTTATCAAAATCTTCCATCAAAAAGTTCTTTTTCCGATTTTGCATAGCTTCTTTACTTATCATTCATAAATAGTTATATAAAAGTAAAAAACCACCCAAAAAGGTGGTTTTTAATAAGATTTATTTCAAATTACTTAGCTGTTCTAATTCATTAGCGGAATTTTGCCATTCTGCTTTCCAATTTTCATAATATCCCTGAAGTTTTGAAAGTGTCTTAAGGTTGTCTTTATTAAGAATTAACTCATCAGCCCACACAAAACATCCATTTCCTGTATTGTTTTTAAGAACAAATTGCCACTTTAAATTACCAAGACTTGGAATTGTACCTGAGAAAATAATATTATTAGTATCAGGCATATAAATAAGTGGACTCTCATCAGGATTTTCCTCATCAGGTTTTGAGAATTCAACACCATTATCAACAGCCGAACGGAAATGTTCTTTTTGTTTAGTTAAAACCTTTTCACCAAATTTAGGGTCATCTGTAATTGCAATAGCTTTTTCAGGAATTTGTTCACCTCCTTCTTCTTTTAAGAGTTTCTTGTTTGTAATAACAGAAGCTTCATTAAGTTTTCTCATTTTATTGAGAATATTATTGGCGTCTATATAATTTTTACTCATTTCAATTATATATTAAATTTTTATTCATAAAGATTAACACCATTCCACATATAAGTGAAATTTCTGTTTTTCTTAAGTGATGGATTATTTTCAACTACTTTTTTAATTTCCTTTTGTACCATTTCTTCAATGTTATTAAGAACTTCTAATTTTTCATTGAGAATTTCTTCAGCCTTCTCAGGTTCAGCAATAATAGCTGTCATTATTTCATCAGAAGGTTTAACATTTTCAAGTTCTTCTTTAATTGTGTTAATTTCCTCAGGAATATTTTTAGTAGCCTCCTCAATAATTGTATCAACGTTAACTTCGGTATTTGCATTTACAACTTCTATATTTTCAATAGGTGCAACTTCAGGAGTTTCAGTTGTTGTCTTTTTTGTACTCTTTTTAGCCATTTTATATCAAATTTTTATCTTTTATAAATATCATCTGTAATTGAATTATTTAGAGCATATGCCCTAAGCTTCTTCATAGCTTTCTCATTTATTTGTCTCACACGCTCCTTGGTAATACCAAGATTATTACCTATCTCTTCAAGAGTTTTAGGTTTCTTTTCGTTAATACCATTATATTGACAAACAATATATTTTTCTCTTGATGTTAAACCTGTTAAAAGAAATTTCGCTACATCAACAATATCTCTCTCTCTTCTTCTTTCATCATCACTTAAATCAAGATAAACATCATCTAATGAAATATCATCTATTGTTAAATCTCTTTTAATATCATCCTCTAATATATCTTCATTTGTTTCATTAGGCAAATCGGCTGATTTAAGTGAATTTTTCTTATTTAGTGCTTCTAAAATAGACTGTTTAATCCAATTTACAGCATAAGAGATAAATTTAAAGCCTTTATCTGGATCAAATCTATCAGCAGCTTTAAATAAACCTGCATTCCCTTCTTGTATCAAATCTGAATAAGATAAACCTAAACCCTTATAATTTCTCGCAATATTTGTAACAAATTTGAGATTTGCCTCAACTAATTTATTACGAGCATCAATATCATGATTTTCTCTCCATCGTTTAGATAGATACCCCTCTTCTTCTCTTGATAGAGGGGTATTGTACCCTATTTCTTTTAAATAACATCCTGCGTTAATATCTTTCTTAGTTAACCATTGTTTGGATAAATACCCCTCTTCCTCTCTACTTAGAGGGGTATTAACTCCTATCTCTTTTAAATAACACCCTGCGTTTAAATCAAAATCATTTGTGTAATTTCTAAGCACGTCATCACAGTTTATCTTTTATTTTATAGTATGTGAAATACTACTTACATGATTCTTTTTCGTTACAGTTACAATTGAAGTGTGCCAATCAATAATCTGACTTAAATGCGTGATATGAAGCACGGCACTGTAATCCTTAACAATTCTATCAAACAACAATTTGATATTTTCGTAATTCTCTTGGGCAACACCACCAAGAACCTCATCAAGAAGAAGCAACGAAGGACGAGACAACGCTGAAATATTTCCAAGCACCACTCTCAATGCCAATGCCGCTGCTGTCTGTTCAAAACCTGAACCTGAAGACAAGTTGGTAATAACTCCGTTTCTGACTAAATTGAAAGCAACATCGTTTCGTTCATCAATGACAACTTCAACATCGAAATCACATACTTCCGAAAGCAATCTCTTTAACTCTCCGTTAATAAGAGGAAGGGTTTCTCTAAGCACCATCTTAGAAATACCATTTTTACCAACCAATGTCAAATAAATCTTCCAATTCTTAACAATAGTCTCTTCTTCATCAA
>JAEIGA010013434.1_pt1 | contig 12464 bp, 15 predicted proteins | sample 9270691 | NCBI WGS metagenome assembly JAEIGA01 (sample SAMN17057246, study PRJNA624740) | gut metagenome | biome: biome; isolation source: fecal sample | host: Bos grunniens | place: China: Xizang | collected 2019
CCAGCTCTGATCAGGTCTGATGAGCTCGGGTGCGCCGGGATTGAGGTTCTTGAACTCAGGGAAGAGGAGGTCGAGTGCCTCGTCGTCGAAACCGTGTGCAAGAGAAGCGTTCTCCTCTGCGTAGATTCTGATTGCATCCTGGAGGCTACCTACGCCGGAAGTCTTTGCGAGATTTACGATATTCATCTCGTCAGCGTGGCTGAGGTAGTTGCCTTCTCTGAGATCGTCCTGGTCGAATACATTGTGCTTCATGTTATTATCGTCTCCTTTGTCGTTATCTTTGCCAGCGTCTTCGAGCGCCTGGCCTATCATTGCATAGACTACAGTCTTCTGCTCCTCGGTGAGGGTGTTAAATACGTCGGCTACGGTCTTCTCGTTCTCGCCGCCGGTCTTCTTTTCGTCTGCCATGTCATTGTTCTCCTTTTTAGGTTCTTCTTTGGTTTCTTTCTTATCATCTGAATGATAGATAGTTATTGCGTTCTCGTCGTAATTCGCGTAGAGGCTGTCTTCGCCATCTTCACCGTGAGCCATTACGAAATCGATATACGCTCCGGGATTAGCACCGGATAATACGAGACTAAGTTCGCGGATTGTGCCGTGAACCACGTCTTTTCCGATCTGCTTAAGCTTGTTAGCATAGATCGAAAGTGATCTTACATCGCCGTTACGGACAAGCTTCTTAGCGTGTTCGCCCTGTTCGGTATCATTGAACTTGCCGTATGCGTATACGCCATCTTCACGATTCTCGAGCAAAGCATGTCCAAGAACAGCGTTGGGATCATTGTGCTCGTGGTTATACACCAACGGGACTACCTGTCCGTCGCATTCTTTGAACGCGTTTTTTCGAATGGTTCGACCGTCACCACAGAGCAGATCATTTCGAGTGGCCCAGCCACTGAAATCATAATTCTCCATTTTGAACTTTTCCTCCTTCGTTAGTCTCTTCGATCGTTTTGTCAGGTGCCATCGGAGTTTCTTCTTTCTGATTAAGGTTGCTGTTTCTGAGTTCGTCAGCTTTAGGATCTTTGGACGGCTTCATTCCGATAGCCTGTCTGATCTCATTCGAGGTCATGATCTCATTTCTGGTGAACTTGTCAGCAATTTCAGCAAGATCGTTTACCGGTACGAGCTTAAACGGATCTTTGAAGAATTTGATGGACTGCTTCTGGGATCGAGCAGTTTTTGTAAGAAACTTTCGTTTCATTTCATCAACAATAGCCGATACGATAGGTTCAATCGTTCGGTTCATGTAGTTGAGCATCGTCTTCTCATCGGCGGTACCATCCAATATAGCCTGAGTGATTCCTAACTGGCTGTAAAGCATACTCGTCAGATACTCAATCTGCTTCATCAGATTGTTCTCGATGGGACGATTCAACTGTGTGATACGCTCAGTACCGTCGGTATAAGCGATACCATACTTTGAACCTGCCAATTGCATCTCTATATCTTTTCGCCTTGTTTCGGCTTGCTGACGTCTTGCTTCAGTCTTGATTATGTATGGGAGCTGGATGATTAGATCCAGTTTCCCGGAACCGCTTTGCTCATCGATGGAGTCTAGCAGGGCTAGCTTTCGGATGAGACGTTGCATGGTTGAGTTGCGTTCGTTCACAACTGCGAAGAGGGGGTTTTCGATTATTGCGACCATGCTTTTGGGGAGTATGACATCCTCTTTCTGTCCAGTACGCTCATTGTAGAGACGTATCTTGACATGTCTCGGATACCATTCGATTACTTTACCGGTGCGCATAGTAGAAATATCATACGAACCGCTTACCTTGGGGTCGGTAGTTGTGTCTACGGGGACGACAGCCACACATCCTTCATCAAACATTGACATTACAATATCCTGTTTGAACGATCGTCCGGTTTGGTCAGCGTTAGCTTCAACAGTAAGACAATCGTCGAGTCCAGAGTTAACGTACTCAACGAAACGGTCGTTCTCGTCCAGTCGCACATGGCGAATATCAATGTTCGCTACGTCAAGGGCAATCTTGTTGTATATAGCCGTAGCTATAGTACGCTCATTACCTCTTGTGAATCGGACCCTGTCGGGTCGGTGATAGTAACTCGCACCGAGATCTTGGTGTGTGTACGTGGGGTCGCGGTTGTTAATGAAAGCATTCCATCCATGCTTTATACGTGTTAGTAAACCCATTTTGAATTTTTCGCTCCTTTAGAGTTTATTACCCGAAAATATCGATAAGGCCACTTCCAACATCTAAGAAGGCTTTACCTAATACCACCTTAGTTGCTAGTACCGAACCTGCTGTAGCAAGACCTACTACTCCGATCGTATTAAGAACCCCTTTTGTAGCTTTTATCGCAGCTGGTTCAGCTGCACGTATTTCCGCCTCGCGCATAGACATAGTTTTTGCGGTTTCTCGTTTGATGTTGGCCTTATCCTGTTTGTACTGCATTTTTGCCCTGCGGAGATCGTGCTCACTATTGGCATTGTATATGGCTTGGTCGCGTTTTCGTTTTGCCTCAGCGAGACGACGTTTGCCTTCTTTACGGACACCCCACTTCATGCCCATGACACCGTAGTGTTTAATTTCATTATTCATTGAAATATTTAACCTCCGTTCTTCGCATATTTACGTAACATCTTAATAAATTGCTCTTCGGCTTTCTGATTTGCTCGATTTGCTTTGGGGTCCATCGAGAAGTTGGGATCATATAACCAAGAATCACGGGACTTCAGTTTTTTATCGAATTCAATAGCTCTCTTTACCCTTTCGTCCACCAACGTTGAACTTGCAGGGGTTGACTTCGACGTTTTACGTGTAAAGGCGTTACCAACTGCTTTAAATGACGATCCGATTTTGGTACCCATGGTGTTTTTACCTGTGGATGCCGTATTCGGCGCGTTCTTGATTGCTGAATCGCATGATTTGATTATTTGATCGGTTTTTCCACGAGCGTACTTCGTAATTGCATATGTAGCCGCGGCAGCCACAGCAACGCCCCCAATAACACCGAGTATTTGTTCGGTTTTAATTCGGTTGTCTGCTTTCCGCGCTGCCATGTAGGGACTCATTCCTTTACTAAGGTATTTCGCTTCGAGATTGGCGCGGTGCTTCGACTTACCGACACTTGATACGTCGTCGTATCGCTCCTTACCAGCAGGGGTCAACGAGCCGTCTTTCTTCTGGTAGCGTCTAACGCCCCACTTTTGTCCCTTGATTCCATGGTGTGATAAATATATGTTATTCATACATGTTATACTCCTTACTCAAATGCGTCGCGGTTCAGCTTGTATGCTACATAGGCGTCCATCATAGCGGCAACCGCGTCAATTTTCTGCGCATAGCGCTTCTTATAAAGTTTTCTGTTACCATTGGTATCTTCGAGAGTAATACAGTTACCCATAGCGAATGACATGAGTTCCTCGTCAAACAAAAGAAGCCGATCTTCCGAGAGTTTCTTAAGTTCTCCCAGAGGAACGGATTCGGTTTTAACGCCCTGTATTACCTTTTCGATTCCAAACGGTCCGTTTTCGGATTCCCAACGAGCTATGAAGTCCTTAGCGTTGTAAGGGTCGAAACCAAGACATCTTACGTCGTAGCTACTCTCGGAAATATAACTGTCGAGATCCTCGTATACTTCCATCATGTCTAGGACTGTACCGTCCAGGACTATTAAGCTACCTTCTTTCATGAATTGCTCGTACTTGACTCGCATAGCAGATGGCAGTTTCATGAGAGTGTTAGAAGTTATATAGTTTCGAGTCTTGATTCCGAATGCTCCATTAGATAGCGGGAACAGGAACGTGAATGCACAGAAGTCGTCTCCCTGTGACAGGTCGGCTCCTAATGCACACGGCATGTTCCAATAGTCGCGTCTTCTATGGGGTCTGGTTTCTTCGTACGTGAAGTAGTACGTATAACCTTCCATAGGAATTCCGAAACGCTTTGCTAGAATATCGTTTCTAGCAGCCGGAGCTTTCTCAGCTCTTTCAACATCAAGTTGATAAGTTTCATAGGTAACCGTCTTGCCTATGTTGGGATTGGCTTTCATCCACATCTCGGGGTCATTGACCTCATCGATGGAATCCAGCTTGTACCACCATATGGAGACGTGCGGGTTAACGTAGTCACCTTTAAGAATGTCGGCTAACTCCATTTTGATTGTATCGCCGCTTCCATTACGGACGGTTCCTTCTGAACTGGTTGCTATGATCAGATAGTCGTCCAACTTAGACGCACCCTGTTCAATTGCGCCTATGACGTCTTCTCTGATGTCACCGGAAAGCCATTCGTCGACGGTAGCTATCTTACAACGGAGACCCTGGAGCTTCGCAATGCTCATGGGTCTTATCTCTATGAGGGAACCGGTTAGGAAATTTTCGATACCCTTTTTTGTAGATGCTAGCTTCGTACGGTTGGCCTTAGATCCGGTAGTATTCTGTAGTGAGCCTTCTGTCAAGAACTGGAACAGAGGGCCTCTTGCTCTTGTGATGGCAGTACGAATCGGGGATAGTACCTCTTCCGCCTGCTTCATTGTGGGGGCTGTGGTTATTTGGTGGGTAGTAGATTTATCGACGTTCTCGAAATATGATTGAATACAGGAGTCATATAGTGACTTGGCGGCACCTCGTCCTACGATAAGGTACTGCTTGTTGATCAGTCGTTTCTTGATGCTTTTCTTTATGTAGCGTCCGCCATGTCCATCTGGATTAGGCACATAAACGCTTCTTTCAACAAAATAATACCAACCAAATACCTGCTCGCCCCATAGTTTGAAGCTATCAAGCAGGTTCAAGTCGCTACCATCTGTCAGGGTAAGCTCGTTTTCACAATACTTTATCCAACCCTCAACAGCTTCATCATCGTACCATATGCCGGGGTTTGCAATGAGGTCGTCGATTCGGTTCATCTCCATCGCGACTTCTTTACATACTGGTATCTCGCCTCGTATTACTTGGTCACGGAATTGACCGTAATATTTCGGTGTGGCAACATTTGATAGTGACATTTTGTATTAATCCTTTTTAGTTTGATTATTCCTCTAGGTAGTCGTTCATCTTCTGATCCATGTAGGAATTACACTCCGAGACAGTCTTATGTCCGAGTTTAGCTACCAAGCCGAAGGTTTCGGCAGGAATCTCCTTAAGAATGCGTTCCGTATTATACTTCATGTAAAGCTTGTTAACGACTTTGGGATTCGTTTCCGCTACTGACTGAAGTTTTACGGCATCGACATCAAATATAATCATCGGACGCTTAGCGTGGTAGCTCGAATACTCTTTGTCATTGTAGTCGAGCAGCGCATTATACCCCTTCTTCTTCAGCTCTCCGTAGAACCTGTTCTGTGCTGCAATCTCTTGCGCATTGTGATTAACGAGCGAAAGATTTAGAGCTTTATAGATAGCGACTTTATCATTCGACGATAACTTATCAGGATCTTTCTTTATAGCATTCAAAGCTTGGTTGAATAATATCTGTTGAGTGGGTCTGCGCATCTTGTCCTTTGAATCGTGTATCGAGGCGATGACGTTCTTCTTGAACTCGTCTTCCTTTAGCAGATTCGCAGTAATATCGCTGGCGTTCTCGTCCGATGGGATCTTAAGTTTTCTGGTAGCTTTTAACTTTAACTGGTAGACTTTCATGTTATCGGCTTTGGTTCGAAGCTCTCTTGCGGCTGCTGCATCGACGTCGCTTCCCGAAACCTTAGCTGTACGCTCGGCTTGTCTAGCGTCTGCATGAGCACGACTAACGAGGTTCTTACCGAATAAGCCCATGTACTTCTCGGAGTCTTGTTTCTTGTATGTAGCGTAGAATGCGAACTTCTCGAAGTTTCCGTTTGTCTGGATTCGAGCAAGGGTTGTACCATTCTCGAGGAATCCATCAACGTACTGCTTTCCAGTGATTTTGGTTCTCACAGAGTTGGCCAGGTCCTTCAACTTTGTTCCCATTAGGGTTGAAAAGTTACTTGATCCGCTCGCATTGCCGGTGTTACCGTAACGCTTCTTTCCCGCGGGTGTTAAAGTTCCGTCCGCGTATTGGTATCTTCGGACTCCCCACTTCTGCCCTTTAATACCATGGTGAGCTATGAAAGTCCTGTTGTACATGGCTATTTACCTAAGAGTTGCTTTATGGCGAGCGCCATGCCGAGAGCTGTACTGCCGACAGCCATGACACTTCCTGTAATCTCGAGCGCCGTCTTTGTGTACTCTCTGCCCTTAGAAACTTTCTGGGGTGTACACATATCGTTATACTGCTTTTCAAGCATCTTACGATTGATAGCGTCTCGGAGTTCTTTGTCAGACATTTTAGACAAGTCTTTAACGGGCGGTTTCTTCGGAGGGACGGCGTCGATAGCTCGATTTACTTTTCTCGTCATATCCTCACCGGAATCGAGTACTCGTTTGGTTCGTTCCATGTCTTCGTGAACCCATCTTTTGGGGTCAAGGGACTCTACACGGTTTTTAGGTTTCTTCAGAGACTGCTCATGCTGGTCTCGGGTGTATCTTTTCTTACCGGCGGGGGTCAAAGAGCCGTCTGCATTCTGGTAACGACGAACACCCCATTTCATACCCTTGACACCTGCGTGGGCCAGGTACGATGATTTATTAACCATTTTGAATTTTTCCTTTCTTATAATTCGGTGACGGTGTCTGAGTATGTGATAGTGTTAGCGGTGTAATCGGGGATGGTATACTCCTTTACCGCATCGGTGTTACTTGTTGCTTTAGAATTGATGTACTGAACTGTTATGGTCTTATTGGAGTTGATTGTTACACAAGAAACTGCGTGCACTGAATCGCTTACATATATGTACCCCCATGCATTATAGGTGGTTTTCTTCACGGTACTATTACTTAAATTACCTCTACCATATGTCACGTCTATATAGTTAACCAAATCTATTGTGAACTCAAAACGCGGATCGGCAGGACTACTCGATGACGATTGTGTGAGAGTTATCGCGTGTCGATATAGCCTATGCAGGTCGAGCAGTTTACTATATTGTGCTGCACTCATCAAGCCAGCTGCTGACGATGTGGCTGCGACGTAGGTAGTATCCTGAGCAGGAATACCCAACCCCGTTATGTCACTTTTGGTAATTGCGGTTGCTCCGGTAACATGTCCCAAAGAATCGACCGTGATTTTATACATTCCAGAGGTTTTAGCCGTATGCGTGGGATGCGTGTAATTGTTTGCGTTAGCCTCGATAGCGTCAAGCTTCGCTTTATCTGCTGCGCTCATGAGACCCTTGATTGAGGGGGTGGCGTCAACTATTCCGTCAAGCTTCGCTTTATCTGCTGCGCTCATGAGACCGTTGGCTAAGGTGGTAGCGACTGCAATATCGTCAATTGCGAAGTTGGCGAGACGATCCGCAAGCTCATTCTTAGTCGGGAAAGTATTATACGCCGCACCGACTGTCAGAGGATGCTTAGCCGAATATCCCTGGACTCCTTCTGTCATGACAGGATGCGAGATTTCGAAAGTTCCGGGGTGAGATTTGTCGGAAGTTCCGCTACGCATAGGGATAGCGGGGTCCTCCGTATCTCCGAAACCAATTTTGAGCTTAAAACGGGCTTCGCCGTTACCGGCGCCTTTCTGACCATATACGATCTGTGTAGCGCCAGTGTGTACAGGTAACTTAGACACATACTTGCCATCGCATTCGTCCATGCGGGATTCTAAATTGGCAAGTACCAACCTATGAGATTCGATCATGTCTGCGTTATCTTTGATATTCATCCAATGGTTATCGAACTTCTGATCATGCTCGCCAAGGATGTTCGTATGGTTTCCAAGCTGTTGGTTATGATCATCAAGCTTATTGGAGTGCTCATCGAGTGTACCCTTATTAGCAAGAATATCCTCGGCATTATCAGCAATCAATCCGGTTAACTCATTCTTCACCCTCTGTATCGCATCGGGCAGAATATTGAGTATAAGATCCGCATTATTAAGTCCGGCGGATACCTCGATTCCGACACAAATATTGGTATGCCAAATATAAGTAGGGGTGCCGTCCTCTTCAGTACACATGAACTTGAGTAGGAAGTGGGTTGTACCAGAATACAATGCTGCGTTCTGGGAAACAGGCCAGGTACAACGAAGAGTTTCTTCATCATCGGGATTAGGAGCGAGATCTTCTACAGTCCAAATATCCGGATTGATCTTACGTGCGCTGGCGCTTGTACCGGTACCAACATTGGTAAAGTGGACTTCGACAACATCGCAATCCAGCATGTTATGGCCTTCGATAACTTTAGGTATCTCGAATGTGATAACTTCACTGTTGTGGTCATACTGCATGACCTGAACCTTTTCGCCTGAGGTGTTATACAGCTCTCGGGTATTTGGGTCGACAATAAAATAATTATCGTCGTCTCTTACTGTGTGCTTATGCGCCATTAGTCCTCACCTCCTTCGGCTTCTACGTTGAGGCAGAACTCGCATTCTTTAGCGGTCTCCTCTAATGCTTTAATAGCGGAAGAACTCTGGGGAGGGTCGAACACGAGTCGGACTTTACAATATACGTATGTCTTAACTGCGTCGAACTCGCCACTTTCACCAAGGAAATCAACCCAGGTTTGTTCATCGCTTGTTATTGAGAACGGGGTAGTGCTGCCTACGCCCATTTGTCTCAGTCGGAAGAGCACCGTATTAATATGTATGATAATATCTATATCGAAACTCGAGTCTTCCTCGCTTATACCAAGCAGTTTCTTAATTGATGTTAAGATACTCTCCACATCTTGGTTCCTCCTTTAAATGTTATTCGTGCCTCCATGGACACGTATCGTTTTTGCGCCGTTCGATTGGCGCGGTAATTAATATACTTTCGTCGCCATAGTGAATGGCGTCATGTGTGTTCTTAACGGTAGAAATAAGGTACTCAGGATCGAGTAAGAATTTACTTCTCGACAGAATATCATCGATCGTAATCGGGTTCATATGGTGAACGATTATGGGACCGTAGATTTCGCGGTCTCGCATAGCCAGGTCACAGCCGAAATCGCGGAGAATAACTTTCCGCCTGACGGCTTTCCATTCAGGATCATTCCTGTAGAATTCCTGGTTCAAATATCGATCGAATCCGAAAGTCTCTTCTCCGATTCTCCCGCCGAGTCGTAAATATCGGTACCGTTCTTCGAAAGTCGGTAACGTGATTAATTCCGAATATGTGCGTATCATGGTTACCTCCTTTGGGGATGGGTTATTTGAACATTTTAGATACGGCCATTTGACCGAGTTTTGCTACACCGTTAACTGCTGCGCTGGCTATGAGCATGGGGCCTAGAATAGCAGCGAATCCCACACCGCCAAACACTAACATGTTAGCAACTTTTTCTCCTCGCTTATATCGGTCATAATCTTTTCCGTACTTCTGCTTGAGCTCTGCTTCAAGTTGACTATACATCTTGTCCTCGAGGTCATCGGCTTTTCGCTGTAATTTCTCATACTTATCATACTCTTTATCTCTGTACGAATCGCTCTTGGTAGTGTCATTGGACTTAACGTATGCTGTATCTGCTTCAAACTGTGCATCATCGATACCGTATTCTTTACGGAGCGCCGATCTTCTTTCGGACTCGTACTTCGCAATTTCTTTCTTACGAACACCCCAGCGCATACCTTTGACGCCGTGGTGATAGAGTTCATCATTCATAGGTACCGTCTCCTTAAAATTCATCAGGGTCCTCGGGGTCTCCGCCCTGACCGCTGTATTCTTTCATTGCTCTCATTGCATTCTCGTAGAGCTCCTCAATTCGCTTCTGGGATTGTAGAGCTTCGGTCTTAGCAATGATTAGTTTCTTTTGCTCCTCGAGAATATCGCGCTCGAGGCGTGCTTTAGTCGTTGCGAGTTTTAAAAAATGTGTAGTCTCCTGAGAGGACGCAGTACCCTCGATCAGTCGCTTTTCGACTAGATCAACAGCCAAGGATATCAGTTGGTTCTCCCTAGCTTCAGGCGTCAATGCAGGTCTTCTCCCAGGAGACGTGCTTGAAGAATTCACGACTTTAGCCACGGTTACTACCTCCTTTCAGGTTGCTATAGTTTGGGTAGTTAGACTGTTTCGGTGTTTGTGGGTGCACTTACAATCTCAAAGCCCTCTTCAACAGGAACACAGATGATCTCGTTAGTGACGCGATCCTCGTTCTTGTTCATGATGCCATACTGAGCATAGACTCTCTGTGCAGGAGGAAGAAGGTTTCCTTCCTCGTCGTAGTTTTCGGGCTGAGCGAGGTCGTAGAAGCACCATCCCTCTGCGGAATAGAGTTCCCACTTGGTGATGGGTCTGTTTGCGACAGTGATTACGGTCTCTACAATATAAAGGCCCTCCTTGTAGAGGAAGGCGGTTTCAGGTATTACTCTTGCCATTTTGAATTTTCTCCTTTGTTAATTAATAAAGTTCCCAGTTCTTCGCCAGGACGTAGTCGGTTATAAGGGTTGCGCCTTCATCGGTGCTCTCACATCTTACGAAAGGAAGCTTCTCATCGATGAGGTCATCTTCGGCTCTCATCTCGTCGGTTATGTCGATTACTTTGACGTAGACGTCAGCGAGCTTAGCGAGGTTTGCGCTTCCGATGGTGAGACGCTTGGTAGAGCCAGTGTCGCGGAGCTCATAGATAGTGTTGATGAGACTATCGAGAGTGAGAAGGTGACCCCAGCTAGTGCCTGAGGCGATTTGAAATGCGACTTTAATGTTTTTGAGCGTGAGGTTGGTTAGAGCTTCGCAGCTAGTAAACGCGCTGGCACTTGATGTCACGCTTCGACAATCTATTTCCGAGATAGATGTAATTGATTCACAATCCGCGAACGCGTTCACCATATTCGTGACCGTGCCAGTGTTTGTAATTTTAACGGACGTAAGCGATTTACAGTGGTAGAACGAACGGTATAACTCAGTTGCCCCGTTAGCATCTATGGTGGGAACTGACGTTATAGCTTCACAATAGTCGAACGCACTGGATATTGACCTTGAGGCAATGCTGGGCGGTAATGGTATAGATTTAAGGGATTTACATCCCGAGAACGCTGCTTGCAGACCGAACGTGTCAGATACGTTCATCAAAGTGATGGACTCAAGCGACTCACAACCGGCGAACACCTCACTTATACCGCTGATGTTTCTACAGTCTATTGGGGGTATGGATTTAAGGGCTTTGCAAGCTCGGAACATGGCGGACATGTTTGTAACATTGCTTGTATCCATTGCTGGGATTGTGGTGAGAGATTGGCAATCAAAGAACATGTACGACATGTTTGTAACCTTGCTTGTATCCATTGATGGAATGGACGTCAGAGCTTTGCAGCCATAAAACATCTGATACATAGCCGTAACATTACTCGTATCCATTGCCGGAATGGTAGTTAGGGATGAGCAACCGGAGAACATCGAGCGCATGCTTACTATCGGGGTGGTCAGTTCTTTCTTGTATAATATTGACCGTAGTAGGTCGTCTGAGAGAGACGCACAGCTTGCAAATAGTTTGAGAGATTTGTCATTATTAATATCGGTAAATATTGCTATCGGTCCTTTGATTTTAAGATACTCCTCGAACGCATCAACTTCACCCCCACCAGACTCACCAGAACCGCCGGACATGTTCTTCATTAGACCTATAGTTAAGAAATCTAACATAGTACACGCCCCTTACAGCTTAACCCAGTTGTTTTCGGGGTTAAGAATATAGACTTCAGTTGATGCTCCGTCGCATACCATAGCTGTAGATCGGAAACCACAGGGTACGTTATGGAATGCATCGCCTTCCTGAGTACCAGGAATATCGTATTTAGGAAGCTTGTCAATATCCGCAATGCTTGAACACAGGTATTCATTAACACCGTTTACTTTGGGATGTTGACTAGTTTTGAATCTTACAAACATAGTTTCTTAGTCCTTTCTATTAGAATATAGATAGTTTTGTTGTAGTTTCCACATAGTACTTAAAAGAACCTATAAAGCCAACCGTACCCTTTGAAAGGAGAAAAGAAAGGTAAACAGACCTATGGCTGGAAGGCTGGTTAAACCTTATAGGCTCCTGTAAATACTATGTGGTGCAGGGGTTAGAGATTGTACTTAGACTCGAGCCATGCGACGCCCGCCATTGCTGCTACGGACGAAGCTATGAATATGCCACCCCATACGGCATTCTCAGTACGCTGTTGTTTATTAGCTTTAGCAATCATACGGTCTACATATGCCTGCCCTTTTTCAACTCGCTTCTGGTTTACGAATTTTCCAACGTCTGCGAGTTTCTGAGTATTTGCATCTCGGTCTACATCTTGAGTATGCTTACTTACTGACTTTTGAAGACTGTCAGTGAATGTAGATCGGATCTTCCTGTACTCTTTAACGTCTCGATTAAACTCTTTGCGTTCGAGTCGTCTCTGTTTACGTACTCCCCACTTCATACCCTTGACTCCGTGGTGAGACAGATATAAGTCGCTGGTCATACAGACCTCCTTTTTCAAAAAATTCCCCCGGAGAAAATCCGAGG
>JAEIGA010013435.1_pt1 | contig 12464 bp, 7 predicted proteins | sample 9270691 | NCBI WGS metagenome assembly JAEIGA01 (sample SAMN17057246, study PRJNA624740) | gut metagenome | biome: biome; isolation source: fecal sample | host: Bos grunniens | place: China: Xizang | collected 2019
ACTTCTGAGTGCGTTGCGCATTAGATGTTGCCGGACGGCTGTCGCTTTCAGATTGGGCAAAAGGATTGTACTGAGGGTTGATGTCTATAGTCGGTGGAGTGACGGCAATAGCGTCATTGTATGCAGGTATGTCAGGACGGTCTTCTGTATCGAAGTCTATGGTAGGTATGGTGCTGAATCGTCCTACTGCCTCGCGGGCTGCGGCAGATATGATCTGCCATACTGCACTCTCGTCCTGGAATTTTATTTCTGTCTTTGTAGGGTGTATGTTGACATCAATATCTTCTGGTTTTACATTGAGATATATGAAGTATGGCACCTGTTCGCCTTGTGGGATGAGGCGTTCGTAGGCAGACATTACCGCTTTATGGAATGCTGCATGTTTCATGAATCGACCATTCACGAAGAAGTATTGCTGAACGTTTTTCTTATGTGCCGACTCGGGCTTGCCGATGAATCCGTATACCTTGCCTAATGATGTTTCAACCTCGAGTGGCAGAAGTGTTGAATCAATTTTCTTTCCGAAAATATCGACAATGCGGCGATGGGTGTTTGTCGCTGGCAGATTGTAAAGCTCCTGACCATTATGGCTCAGCGTGAAATATATGTCAGGATAGACCAATGCTATTCTCTGGAACGCTGTGACAATGTTGTTCATCTCTGTCACATTTGATTTCAGAAACTTCCTGCGTACTGGAACATTGAAGAACAAATTCTCGACAATAAAATTGCAACCTTTCGGACATGCTACAGGCTCTTGTGAATCAAAACGTCCGCCTTCTATGTGCAGGCATGTACCGATGGGATTCTCTTCTGTGCGTGTTTTAAGAGTTACTTGTGCTACAGACGCAATGGATGGGAGAGCTTCTCCGCGGAATCCCATGGTGTTCAGCGTAAAGAGATCGTCAGCCTTACGTATCTTTGATGTGGCATGGCGCTCAAAAGCAAGACGGGCATCAGTAACAGACATGCCGACACCATCGTCAACGACTTGCATTGACGTGCGTCCGGCGTTTATAATCAGTACGCTGATTTTTGTCGCGCCAGCATCAACGGAATTCTCCATTAGCTCCTTTATGACTGAAGCAGGACGTTGTATGACTTCGCCTGCAGCAATCTGATTAGCTACTGAATCGGGGAGAAGTTGTATCTTATCCATGTAATTTCTGTTTTCCAGAAGTGTCAGCAGATTCTCTTTCTGTAGATGTTGCTGCGCCAGGTGTTTTTTGCTGTTGAGTCTCTGTCTCACCAGTATTGCCCTTTTGCGCTTCGTTGTCTGTATTTTGACTGATAGTAGCTGGCGTGGCAGAATTAGTCACAACAGTTTTCTCTGTCTGTGAGGCAGAATGTATGCTGTCGGCAGCAATGGTGCTGTCGTTAGAGAGAGGGAGTGTCGCCTCTTTCGGCTTAAGTGACGTGCTGTCTGCCGTATTGGTCTTGCCGGTTTTTGCTATGTGCTGCAGAGGCGCTTCACGTCGTTTCTCAATTTTCAGCTGTGTGCCGCCAGCCTTAGCTCGCCATTCAAAGATATCGTCTTTATGCAGCGGACGTATATAGTCGAACCATGCAAAATTTGGCAGACGTTTTTTGTCAGGCGGAATCTGTGATATCGGGTAGCCTGTACCGCTATGCTTGCTTGCCCATATCTTCTCCATTTTCTGTTGCTCGGTGAGGAACATTCTCATCGTGTCGGTCTCAAGATAGTTGAGCATGATGAGTGAGTTGTCAGCCTCGTCAATGGCATAGTAAATTGTTTTTACGTTGCCTTGTGCCTGGTTGAGTCTGAGATTTCCATCAGTGAACCAAGCCATCATCTCTTTAGATGATATCTGGTTATAGTTTCCTGAGTCGGGCATCTCTTCAATGCTGAGAGCCTGGCCTATGATATGAGCAAATCTGATGGTAGAGTCAGCCATATAGGCACGTATCTCTTCTCCCAGAATCTGACGATTCTCGTTCCACATGATTGGGTCTTTATACATGATGAGCGTAGAATCGAGAGAATTCATAACCATAGAATCACATACTGCCTGCATATCCTTGCGGTATACTCGTACATGTGGATAGGCGTAGACTTTGCGATAGGCAGAGTCTGTGTCGATGTTATATGTCATGAGTTTCATTGTGTCGCCATGAGCATATAGCGTGTCGCCCTGCGAATAGTCAATAGCTACCGCGCGCTTTGTAGCGTATCCGTATCCTGTTTTCTCGTCGTAGTATATGTAGTCGCCAAGGAAACGGGTCTTGTTCGCTGTATCATTGAATACAACATTAGTGAATCCTTCGCTGATGCCGGTAGTGCTATTGTGATGAAGGGAGTCGGCTGTGATGGTCTTGCCATCTTTTCTTGTAACGGTAGACCTGCCGTATAATTCAGTCATGTCGGTCTTGCTATTGTAGTAGCCATCGTCTGTTACAATAATATCTTCGCCCATAGTTATCTTAGAAGGACCGACAATATGCGCCTTAGATGTCTTTGTATCATAATATAATGTGTCGCCTTCAGTCAGAGAATTGTCATTCTTGAGTTGCACATTATAATAGAATATAGCTTGTTTATCGGCAGAAGAGTATTGTCCCCAGTCGCTGGTGAGTATTGTCTTGCCGTCGACGAGCTTGCCTCCTTCAAAGAAGTATCCTACAGAATATAAACGGTCGTAGTTAAGCGAATCGCAGTAAAGCTTGGTTTTTCTATGTGTCAGCACCACGTTGCGTCTCACCTCGCACATTTCGTCGTTGCCATCATAGTAAGCATATTCTGATGTTAGGGTCAGGGTGTCACCCTGTCTCATGTTTACGTGACCGAATGCTTCAAACGAGTTCGTCTGCTGATAATATAGCGCACTGTCACATTTCAGACGTGCTCCCTTATGCAAGAATGTGACGTTACCTTTTACAAGTTGGGCGTCAGGATGTTTTCCGTAAATGTCATAAGATAATTCGTCAGCATGTTCCAGATAGACCTTGGTATCCGTTGTGCTCTTCTTCGCTCTTCCGCGTTTTACAGGATTCTTTGCTCCTGACATCCAGCATACGACAAAGAAGCATAGAACTATTGCTAAAATAGTCCTATGCCCACTATTATAATATGTGTATTTGATATTCTTCCTATTCACTTTCTTCGTGAGGTTCGTTTTTTATATTTGAGTCGTGGGAATCTGCGTGCATGTCTGTTCGTTTGAGGAGAACAGGCATTATATCAAAGCAGTGTGTTGTTATTGCAGAATGTTACTCTTGTACCCATCCTTCGTACTCGTAATCACAACCTTTGTAACGGTCTTTCATTCTTACGTAGGTCTTCTTTATTTTTTCTTTTACCCAGTTTTGAATGAATTCGCTTTTGCGTTTCTCCAATACCACGTCCTTCATAATCTGGAAGTCTTCGGTAATTGTAGCACGGTGTCCTTCTGTGCGAGCCTTGAGTTTTACAACTGCACAGACAGTTTTTCCGCGATTGTTTGTCATTGTGAATGCTGGTGAGATTTCACCAACTTTCAGCTGTTCTACAGCACGTGCCACCTCTGTTGGCAGGTCTTGCATGCGGAACTTAGATGTTCTGCCCATCTCTGTGCTGTTAACCATGAGTCCTTTGTTGCTTCGTGTGTCTTTGTCGTCAGATACAAATGTGGCAGCTTCGTCAAAGGAGAATTTATTGTTCGTGATATCTGTAACAAGCGAGTCAAGCATGCTTATTGCCTCATCGATGTCTTCCTGGTCTACGCGTGGCTTGCGCAGAATGTGTCTGACTTTGATTTTATCGCCACGCTTGTCAACTAACTGAATAATATGGAAACCGAACTCAGACTCGACAATCTTTGAAATTTTCTTTGGGTCGGTAAGGTTAAATGCAACAGCGGCAAACGCTGGGTCGAGCATGCCTCGTCCGACATAGTCCATCTCTCCACCAAATCGAGCAGAGCCTGGGTCTTCTGAATAAAAGCGTGCTAAAGTCTGGAAAGTTGTCTCGCCATTGGTTACACGTTCTGTGTATTTTCTCAGCTCGTCTTTTACGCGGTTTGTCTCCTCTATTTTGATTCGTGGTGTACGTGTGATAATCTGCACTTCAACTTCAGTCGGAACAAAAGGTATGCTGTCTTCTGGCATTTCCTTGAAATATTGTCTTACCTCTGCTGGAGAAACCTTTATGTCTTCTACAAGCTTGTCACGCATGCGCTGTGCTAATTGGCTGTTCTTGAAGTCATCACGCAATGACTGACGTATCTGGGTCATTGACATCTTTCGATATTCTTCAAGCTTCTCTTTTGAGCCAATCATTGATATCCAGTAGTTTATCTGCTGTTCTACGCCTTGAGCTATTTCGGCTTCAGTCACCTCGATACTGTCAAGCTCGGCTTGGTGAAGGAATAGTTTCTGCACAGCAATTTTCTCTGGCAGACGGCAGTCAGGATTGCCAGGCAGCTGCTGTCCCTCGGCTTCCATCTGTGCACGTAATTGCTCTACGTCAGAAAGCAAAATGGCTTCGTCGCCTACCACCCATATCACTTCGTCTACAACACTGACTGGTTCAATGTCTTCTGTTTGCTTTGATTGGGTAACAGTATCTTTTGCGGCGTTTGCAGTGCTGCCTTTAGCTGTAAGTGCTGCTGATGACAGGCCAGAATTGGCTGTTACAAATACAGCGGATAGCATCATTGCTGCAAGTGTTATGCTTTTTAAGTTCTTCATTAACAATTCATTTATGTTGTTTTGGATTAAATGCCACGTTGTATGACTATTTCTCCTTGTTTACGGTTGCTACGATTTCTGGATATACTTCAACAGTGTATTTCTTGCGAAGTTCTGCAATCCATTGCTTTTCAAGTTGAGCCTGATAGTCTGCTGTAACCTGATTGCGCACATCGCTCATTTCTTTTGGATTTTTCAGTAATTTTCCGTAGACAGCATCTATAGGATAGTCCTTTGTTTTCTTTACTTCAACGTTATTTACTTTGAATATTAAGCTGTCAACTAATGCGTTGTCACCTTTTTTAAAGATACCCTTTTCTACTCTGATGCGGATGATAGAATCACCGTTGAATGTTGAGCGGAGCTTTTCGTTCCAATCAGCAAATGCCAGTCCCTTTACGCTTTTCTTTACAGCTTTTACGTCTTTCACGTCTTTCACGTGGTAAACCATACCCTTGAAGCGAGGTTCATCCCAGCGGTATTTCTTTTTGTTTTTCTTGAAGAAGTTCTTGAGTCCCTCTTCATCTTTTGCACCTTTTTCCCATACTTCACGGTTGCTAATCTCAAAGAGAAGCAGTCCGTCGTGGTATTCTCGAATCAGGTGTTTCATTTCTGCGTCCTTCGCTTCTATCTCCGCAGCGTATTCATCCATGATCTGCTCGGCTGTTTTTGCACCTTTGCTTGCGTCTACCTGCTCGTTTATCTTCTTATTGATGAAGCTCTCACGTAGATTGCGCATATCAATGAAACGCATGATGTTGTTGCGTAGAGAGTCGTATGGCTCAAGCTGCTTGCGCTCTACCATCTTGATAATGTGCCATCCGACAGGAGATAGTGTCGGCTTAGACATTTCGCCAACGCTAAGTGCATATGCTGCGGTCTCAAACTCTTCGTATGTCTGTCCTTTAGAAATCCAGCCAATAACGCCTTTTTGTGCTGCTGCTCCAGGATCTTCTGATTTGTTTGTTGCCATATCGGTGAAGTCAGCACCATTAAGTATAGCATTGTATATTGAGTCTATTCGCGCTTTCTTTGCCTCTTCTGTTGCTTTGTCGGCATTAGGTGATAACCTTACGAAAACATGCGCAGGTTTTATCAGTCCGTCAGGACCGATGCGTTCAACCTCGCTGTCGTAGATGTTGCGTGCTTCTCTCTCTACATCTGCGTCATTGATAATCATTGGACGGATCTGCTGATCGCGATACTGTCTGAACTCCTGCTTGTATGTTGGCAGTGTGTCCATGTGCTCATCAAGTGCAGCCTGTACCTTCAGCTTGTAGTTTACGAAAAGTTCTACATATTCCTCCACGCTCTTCTTGTCAATTACACCCTCTGAGTTGTTTTTGTTATATGAATATTCAAATTCTGAACGACTCACAGGCTTGCCCGCAATCTTCATGATTATAGGGTCGCTGGTTTGTGCCATCAAGTTTGATGCGCATAGAAGTAATGTAGTAATGAGAGATTTTATCTTCATGCTTATTTCGTTTGATATGATATGTGATGTCTATAGTTGACTTTTGTATTTGTAAGGCATGTTTCAGCCCCATTCCCCTCTCTGCCATGAAAAGGAAAATGGGGCTGCTATGAATTATGTGTTGTTACGTTTACTCGTGTCGGCTGTAATTTGGTGCCTCAGATGTGATAGTGATGTCGTGTGGATGTGACTCCATGACGCCAGCATTTGTGATTCTTGTGAATTTAGCCTGATGCAGTCCTTCGATTGTGCCTGCTCCACAGTATCCCATGCCTGAGCGCAAACCGCCTGTAAGCTGATAGATTACCTCCTGTACAGTGCCTTTGTATGGTACGCGTCCGGCGATGCCTTCTGGTACAAGCTTCTTCACATCCTGTGTGTCAGCCTGGAAGTAACGGTCTTTTGAACCGTGCTCCATAGCTTCGAGTGAGCCCATGCCACGGTATGACTTGAACTTACGTCCGTTGTAAATGATTGTATCGCCAGGGCTTTCTTCTGTACCAGCTACAAGCGAACCGATCATTACACATGAACCGCCGGCAGCGATAGCCTTGACGATGTCGCCAGAATAGCGTAGTCCGCCGTCAGCGATGAGAGGTACACCTGTGCCTTTAAGTGCATGATAAACATCGTATATTGCAGATAGCTGTGGTACACCAACACCAGCAACTACGCGAGTTGTACATATAGAACCAGGACCAATGCCTACTTTTACTGCGTCAGCACCATTGTCAACGAGAAGCTTTGCTGCTTCTCCTGTAGCAATGTTGCCTACAACGATGTCTATGTTCTTGAATGCTGCCTTAGCTTCGATGAGTTTTTCTACTACACCTCTTGAATGTCCGTGTGCAGTATCGATGACGATAGCGTCTGCGCCTGCGTCAACAAGGGCCTGCATGCGATCGAGTGTGTCGAATGTCACACCAACTCCTGCAGCTACGCGCAGACGTCCTTTTTCGTCTTTGCACGCCATTGGCTTATCTTTTGCCTTTGTGATGTCCTTGTATGTTATAAGACCTACGAGTCTGTTGTTTGCATCCAGTACAGGAAGTTTCTCAATCTTGTTCTCCTGCAGAATTTCTGCTGCTGCAGCAAGGTCTGTTTGTAGATGAGTAGTAACAAGATTCTCTTTTGTCATTACTTCGTCAATGGCCTTGTCCATTCTGCGCTCGAATCTGAGGTCGCGGTTTGTTACGATACCTACGAGATGTCCGTCGTTGTCAACCACAGGTATGCCTCCGATATGATATTCAGCCATTATGTTTAAGGCGTCAGCCACTGTAGAGCCTCTTCTGATAGTTACCGGGTCGTAAATCATACCGTTCTCGGCACGCTTCACAATGGCAACCTGTCTTGCTTGCTCTTCAATAGACATGTTCTTGTGAATTACTCCGATGCCGCCTTCTCTGGCAATGGCAATGGCCATAGCTGATTCTGTAACGGTGTCCATGGCTGCTGTCACGAACGGAACGTTCAAATCAATGTTTCTTGAGAACTTTGTTTTGAGCTCTACAGTTTTAGGTAGAACTTCTGAATAGGCTGGGATGAGCAGGACGTCGTCGAATGTCAGACCGTCCATAGCAATCTTATCTGCAACAAATGATGACATAGTACTTATTAGTTTATTGTGTGCAAAGTTACCATTTTTTCTTCATATATTCACATAATTAGTTCTTAATTAACTCTATATGAAGAATAATTAACAATTATATGTTCTGAATTTGGCTTTAAGTGCCTTACTTTTGTGTGTTAAAAGATATTTTTTTCTGTTTTGCTGAATATTGTTTTATGACTTTTTGTGATATCTTGTTGTATATATAATGCATTCTGTGTTGTGGTTTTGTTCTTTTCCCTTATGTAACGCAGATGATATATAAAAAACTGGCACATGCCGGTCATGACATGTGCCAGTTTTTTTAATTGGCCATTTCTGATATGAATTTTATTCTTACGAGACGTATTTCGTCGTCGCTGAATTCACCATCAAATTCTTTTACTGCAGCATCAATGCTGTCAGTATTGCTGTGCATGAAATAGTCGTATATGTCTTCGATGTTTTCTTCGTCAAGAATTTCCTCGATGAAATAGTCGATATTGAGCTTTGTGCCGCTGTAAACAATTGTCTCTATTTCTGTAAGGAAATCTTCGAAGCTCATCTTTAATTCCATAGCGAGGTCGTCAAGCGGTATGCGCTTGTCGATGCTTCTGATGATTTTGACTTTCCATATAGATTTCTTCGGTACGGTGCGTACCCTAAGCTCCTCTGGACGTTCTATCTCGTTTTCTTCGCAATATTTCTTTATGAGTTCGCAGAATGACTTTCCGAATTTCTTGGCTTTGCCTGCTCCTACTCCTTGAATCTGCTGAAGTTCTTCGATTGAAATAGGGTAGGCGGTGGCCATTTGTTCAATAGACACTTCCTGGAATACAACGTATGGCGGCACCTTGTGCTTCTTTGCCACTCTGGTGCGCTCATCATACAGCATCTTCTGTAATATAGGGTCAAGCGCAGATGTTCCTCCTTCGGTCATTTCGTCTTCTTCCATCTGATGGAAGTCTGCGTCTTTAACCACCATGAATGGCACTGGATTTTTGATGTAGCGCTTGCCTGCTGCAGATAATTTTAGCAGTCCGTAGCTTTCGACGTCTTTTTTGATGTATCCTGCTAGCATCGCATGGCGTATGACTGGTCCCCAGATTTTGTCGTCCATATCCTCGCCAGAGCCGAATTCTTCAAGATGGTTGTGATTATGAGAGGCTATGTCGTCAGTTCCGCGTCCTTTGACGAAGTCGATGATGTATTGTGAACGGAAATTCTCTTTAGTGGCAATAATTGCTTTCAAAACTACGAGCAGGGCTTCTGTTGCCTCGATCTTCTCTTTTGGGTGGAGACAGTTGTCGCAATTCTCGCAATTCTCTTTATGATATTCCTCTCCGAAATAATGGAGCAAAAGTTTTCTTCTGCACACCGATGACTCAGCGTATGCTGATGTCTCTTGCAGCAATTGCTTTCCTATATCCTGTTCTGCAACAGGCTTTCCTTCCATGAATTTCTCTAATTTCTGCAGATCTTTCTGGGTGTAGAATGCGATGCATTTGCCCTCTCCGCCATCTCTTCCTGCTCTTCCGGTTTCTTGGTAGTAGCCTTCGAGTGATTTTGGTATGTCATAATGTATGACAAATCTTACGTCAGGTTTGTCAATGCCCATTCCGAAGGCGATTGTGGCCACGATGATATCGACATCTTCCATGAGGAATTTGTCTTGGGTTTCGTTTCGTGTCACAGTGTCTAGTCCGGCATGATATGCCTCAGCCCTGATGTCGTTTGCTTGTAAGACAGCTGCAAGCTCTTCTACTTTTTTTCTTGATAGGCAGTAAATGATTCCGCTTTTGCCTTGGTTGCTTTTTATGAACTTTATTATCTGCTTGTCAACTTCCTTGGTTTTTGGCCTTACCTCGTAATATAAGTTTGGTCTGTTGAACGAGCTCTTGTATTCTATGGCATTAGTCATGCCCAGTGATTTCTTGATGTCGATGCTAACCTTGTCTGTTGCAGTAGCTGTCAGGGCAATCACTGGTGCCTGGCCGATTTCGTTTATTATCGGTCTGATTCTGCGGTATTCTGGTCTGAAGTCGTGTCCCCATTCGGATATGCAGTGAGCCTCGTCGACAGCATAGAATGATATTACGACGTCAGGTGATTTAAGGAAGTCGATGTAGTCGTCCTTGGTTAGTGATTCCGGCGCTACGTAGAGGAGTTTTGTTTTGCCAGCCCTTACGTCACTTTTTACCTGGTCTATTGCTGCTTTGTTTAACGAAGAGTTGAGATAGTGCGCAAGGCCGTTTTCTTCGCTGATGCCATTAATTACGTCCACCTGGTTTTTCATGAGCGCTATGAGTGGCGATATGACGATGGCCGTACCTTCCATGAGCAGTGCCGGCAACTGGTAGCATAGGCTTTTTCCTCCACCCGTAGGCATGAGCACGAAAACATCTTTGCCTTCGAGCAGCGACTTTATTACGTTCTCTTGGTCGCCCTTAAATTTGTCAAAGCCGAAATATTGCTTCAGTTTTTCTGTGAGGTCTATATTCATGGGTATGTATTTTGGTTTTTAGGGGTGCTTTATTGATGGGTGTTGTATGTCGGCATTTCCTGTCATGTGACATTATTCCTTTAGATGCCACATGTATTTCTGCCATTTCTACCCTCCAATGTTGGCTTTGTTAAGCTGTTCTTCTACGTATTGTCTTGTGACGTTGAATTTCTTTTTTTTCTTTGCTGGAAGTTCAAACATCGCATCGTTCATGATAGCTTCGACGATAGAGCGTAGTCCGCGTGCTCCAAGCTTGTATTCTACAGCCTTATCAACGATGCATTCGAGGGCGTCTTCTTCAAACGTTAGTTTTATTCCGTCCATGCTCATGAGTTTCTCGAACTGCTTGACGATAGAATTTTTAGGTTCTATGAGGATACGCTTAAGGGCTTCTCTGTCAAGTGGGCGCAGATATGTGAGTACAGGCAGACGTCCGATGATTTCAGGTATCAATCCGAAAGACTTCAGGTCTTGCGGTATGATATATTTCATGATGTCCTTCTTGTCGATATTCTTCTGATTCTCAACAGAATTATATCCCACCATTCGTGTGTTCAGACGCTGTGCGATTTTTCTCTCTATGCCGTCAAAGGCACCGCCGCAAATGAATAATATGTTTCTTGTGTCGACGTGGATATAGTCTTGGTCGGGATGCTTTCGTCCTCCTTTTGGCGGTACGTTGACCATTGTTCCTTCAAGTAGTTTCAGGAGTCCTTGCTGTACACCTTCTCCTGATACGTCGCGTGTGATGCTTGGGTTGTCACTCTTGCGCGCTATCTTGTCTATTTCGTCAATGAATACTATGCCACGCTGTGCAGCTTCTAAGTTATAATCAGCAACTTGCAGCAGACGTGAAAGAATGCTTTCTACGTCTTCTCCGACGTATCCTGCTTCTGTAAATACGGTGGCATCTACGATGGTGAATGGTACGTTCAGCAGTTTTGCTATAGAGCGTGCTAACAGTGTCTTGCCTGTTCCTGTAGAGCCTACCATTATGACATTAGATTTCTCTATTTCTACGCCGTCGTCAGTGTCAGGTTGCTGCAGTCGTTTGTAATGGTTGTATACTGCCACTGCAAGAAAACGTTTTGCTTCGTCCTGTCCAATGACATATTGATCAAGATGTTCCTTGATTTCTGTAGGTTTTGGAACTTCTGTCATGTGGAACTTCTCGCCTTTAATGCTCTTGTTTGCCTTTGCAGCAATCATGTCTGAACGCTCGCCGAATGCAGAGCATACCACCTCGTATGCTCGCTGCACGCAGTCAGAGCAAATATAGCCCTCTGCGCCAGTCAGCAGTGCCTCTACTTCGTCTTCACTCCTTCCGCAAAAACTGCATCTGTTTCTCTTTCTAACCATATTCTATCTTGTTGTCTAAGAGTCTATCTTAATATATCCGGTATGCTTTTAAGCACTGTTGTGTGTGCATTGGTATTTTTCTTTGTATATCCGGACGTGAGGATGTTTTGTTGTTTTTTTTGTTGTGATGTAGTATGTTGTTTCGCTATATATTTCTGGATTGTGTGTCTTGGCTCCGTTATGCTTTGTTCTTGCGCATTACACGGTCAATCATGCCATATTCAAGAGCTTCGTCAGCTGTCATCCAATAGTTGCGGTCAGCGTCATTCCAAACCTTATCGTAGTCAGTATGAGAGTGTTCTGCTATGATGGTGTATAGCTCCTTTTTGAATTTCATTATCTCCCTTGCTTCAATTTCGATATCTGAAGCCTGGCCATGCACACCTCCGAGAGGCTGGTGTATCATGATTCTGCTATGTGGCAGTGCAAATCGTTTTCCTTCTTGTCCTGCTACGAGCAACACTGCGCCCATTGAGGCAGCCATGCCGGTACACATAGTGGAAACGTCTGAAGAAATGAACTGCATTGTATCGTATATTCCTAAACCGGCAGTCACGGATCCTCCAGGCGAATTGATGTATATTGAAATATCCTTTCCTGGATCACATGAGTCTAAATATAGTAACTGTGCTTGTAAAGTGTTAGCAGTATAGTCGTCAATAGGTGTGCCGAGGAAAATTACACGGTCCATCATCAGTCGTGAGAATACGTCCATCTGTGTAACGTTTAGTTGTCTCTCTTCCAGAATGTATGGATTCATGTACTGGCTGCTTATGTTGCTTGCTGCCTGGCTTTGCACCTTCATTACATCGTCAATAACCATTCCGCTCATACCAAGGTGTCCAGTA
>JAEIGA010013436.1_pt1 | contig 12464 bp, 7 predicted proteins | sample 9270691 | NCBI WGS metagenome assembly JAEIGA01 (sample SAMN17057246, study PRJNA624740) | gut metagenome | biome: biome; isolation source: fecal sample | host: Bos grunniens | place: China: Xizang | collected 2019
TGGATGACCGCATTTACAATTTTGAAATTTGGGTTCTCGGCTTGGAATGTGTCCATATACTCCTTGAGTATATCTTTCATCTGGTTGTGGAGTTGCTCTGCCTGTTCTGGTGTTAATTTTTCAAAATCATCAATGTTGCCAACCTGCACGATTATTTGTTTCGCAACTCTTTGATATTTGTCCTGTTCGTGTATCTCTTTGAAATGCTTTTTTTCTAATCGCATTTGTTGTTTGACTTTCTCTTGTTCCAGTTGTTGTTTGCGGATATATTCGTAGTATGTTTTTGGCCAATCTTCAACTCGTTTTTTATGACCTGCATCTATTTGTTTTTGGATAAACTCCTCATAACTTTTTTGGAACGTCTGGTCATAAAATTTTTGAATATCAATATTTCCCTCATAGGAAATATTTTGACCAATCTTTTCTGGTTGTACATTTGGTGAAATGAACTCTCTATTATCGTGTTCAATGGTAAAGGAATCGCCCTCATGGAAACTCAAATTAAAATCGTGTGCCATTTGACATATTTCCCCCTTTCTTTGGTGTTGTGATGTAAGTATGTAAAAAGTGAAATATATTCAATCGCAAAAATATAACCCAGTATATGTTTGTCGATAAATCGACAAACACTGGGCCAAAGCGCTGCTCTGGACACGTTCAAGGGTTGCACCCTTAAAAAACCTGCTACAACAAAAAAAGTGAGGCAGGTCAATGCCTCACTTAATGCCACACTCACTGCCACACTTGGTGAGGCAGGTCTGTGCCATACTTTTTGTTGTTTTACTGCCACACTTTGTGAGGCAGTAATTCTCACTTTTGCTTAACCAAAAGTGAGGCATACAACCGCCACACTTTTCGTGTTGCTTTTGTATGCAATAGTGAGGCAGGTCACTGCCTCACTTTGTGCCACTGTGTGCCACACTTTATGACATACTTAAATAAACACTGAAAGGAGTTTATTTGTATGCATAAAGAACCAAAAGTTATATTACGAGTGTATCTCACACCAGATGAAAGGGATGCACTCAAACAGATAGCAGAGGAACAAAATTCCTCTTTATCCGAGTTGATTGCTACTGCTACCAGAAAGCAATACAAACTTGGTAAAAAGAAAAAAGTGAGGCAGGTCAATGCCTCACTTTTAGAAGATGCGACTATGCAAAACAGCGAGGTGGCGAATACGCATACTGTTGAAGCCGGTTTTGATTTATCTGTTGATGGCGAACAGGTATCTCTGGATGAACCATCCTTAACATCATCAACTGCCGTTGATGATGTTGTCTTGGAAAGTGTTGAAACACATTCCAGTGATGTTGAGATAACTGTCACTTCAGAGGTGGACACCACCGCACCAGAGGTGGCGGATTCGCTCTTTGATGTCGCTGAACTGCTATCCAGAGATTGCCAACCTTGGGAGTACACCACCGAGGAACGAGATTTTATGAAAAACCGCATCACTGAAATAAATGGTATTATTGACAATGCAAAAGCATCTGGAAATACACTGTCAAAAAAACAATTCCGTAAACTCTGTAATGAAAAAGACCAACTCAAAAAGATTGTTTACTATAACAATGTTAAATAAAAAACCTCGGTCGGAACCGAGGTCAAGAAAAAGGATGCTTATGGACTACAAACATCATTGATGGATATATTAAGTATGTCATATTCACTGGTCAAAAAATCGTTCAACAGAACGATTTTCAAAGGTATCACATAAGTGATACCGCACAACACATCACCGTAGGTGATACAAAAAGCGGTTGTTTGTTATCACCTTGTTGATACTTTTCCATTCCTTACCTGTAAGGAATAAAAACCGACACCGGAGCAGACCTGCTCAACATCCAACGTGGAACCGCAGGCCAACCATTCGCAATGGTTGGAATACAATCTATCGCTCACCAGAAAAAACACCTGCATTCGTGCAGGTGTTTTTTTCGTTATAGAGGTGAGCGAAATCACAAGACCGCCTCAAGCGGTCGCAAAAATCAAAATGAACATCACTGTGTCCGTGTGCCGGCTTTAATGGTTTACATTGTCGCTTTTTCACATCGCATCAGCGATGCCAAAAGAAAAGGCGACCAATCACAAATGGTCGCCACCAGAAAACACAAACACGAATCGCCTTCACCAAAAAACACAATCATCTGGAACATCTGCAGTATAGCACACCGCCAGCTCAAGAACACAATACCAGAATAAGAACTTTTACTCATATCTTTTTTGCGGTAATTTTCGCCCGCCGTTACAACGAAAATTACCTACTCCGTAACACGAAATCGCTTTGGCGATTTCAAACGTATGTTACTACTTGAGTATAAGAAGAGAAAAACAAAAACGAAAAAATGCCGTTTTCCCTTACAGATACAAGGAAAACTGGCATTTTCAATGGTGACAAATATGACACAGAAAGGTGACAGATTTGTCAGTATTTGGTGCAATAAAATGCACCAAATTAAAAACAAACCTATCATATTTACCTTGCAAATAAAAAAGACCATCTTGCGATGGTCGGAAAGGGGTAAACCGATATGGTAAAAGTTGAGAAAGGTATTTCTGTAAATACATCAACTGGTGAGGTTTGCGATGTTTACATTGAAAAAGAGGTTAGCAGCCAAAACTTTTGGAAAATCTGGTTAGGCGATATTCTAACAGTTTTGGGTATTATTTCAAACAGTAAACAGTTGGATGTTGTGCTTTACATTATGGAAAACATAAGACCGAGCGACAATCTTTTTGTTGGTAGTTATGATAAAATCGCCACTGGTTCAAATGTATCAAAAAGAACTGTAATAAGAACGATGCAGAAATTACTTGAAACTGAATTTTTGAAAAAGGTTCAAAATGGTGTCTATGCCGTTAACGCTAAATATATCGTTAAAGGCAATGAGAACAAGCGAAGAATGATTATTGACTACCAGAACACACTTGAACCTTACAATAAGAATGAAGAATCTGCAAATCTAAACGATGATACGGATGCAGAATAACAAAAAAGGTATGAGGGAAATTCTCTCATACCTTTTTCACTGCAGAATCCAGCCCAAAATCACCGCCGCTCCAGAATTGTTGCTTAAAATTTACAATTTCGCCTTGCAAAACACATCAATACAGTTTATAATATACACGATGCTTACAGTAACACAAAGGTCGGAAAACGGTGATTATATGGAACAAGTACAAAAAGCATACATTTATACCAGAGTATCAACCACAATGCAGGTGGATGGTTTTTCGCTTTCTGCACAGAAAGAGGACATCCTCAAATATGCCAATGCCCTTGGTATTCAAATTGTTGATGAGTTCTGCGATGAGGGTAAATCTGGTAAAAGCGATGACAGAGCAGATTTTCAACGGATGATGGATGCCATCAAGACAAACAAAGATGGTGTTTCGTATGTGATTGTTTTCAAACTATCCAGATTCGGCCGTAATGCTGCTGATACGGTCAAAAACTTACAGACTATGCAAGATTACGGTGTAAACCTTATCTGCATTAAAGAGCGACTTGACAGTTCCACACAACTCGGCAAAATGATGGTTACGATTATGAGTTCTGTCGCTGAAATGGAACTTGAAAACATCCACACTCAAACAATGGCAGGTCGCAAACAGAAAGCAAGGGAAGGTAAATGGAACGGTGGTTTTGCTCCTTACGGTTACACCATCAATAACGGTGTTCTTGAAATCGTAGAGGATGAAGCCAAAACGGTCCGTTATATATTCGACCTGTTTGTCAATGAAAGTCTGGGTGTAATGGGTGTTGCCAAGCGACTTAATGCAGAGGGTATCAAAAAAGTAGTACGCCAAAACGGCAAACACGATTACTTTACCGCCGACTTTATCAAGAAGATACTTGACAACCCTGTTTATATGGGTAAAATTGCTTATGGTCGCCGTAAAACCGAAAAGGTCAAAGGTCAACACGGAAAAACCCGAATCGTTACCGAAAAGGATGCAAACAACATTATTCTGGTTGATGGTTTGCATCAAGGACTTGTTACAGAGGAACTCTGGAACAAAGCACACTCCAAAAGAGTTTACACAGGCAAACGGAAGGAAAAACTGGAACAGGAACACCAGTACATTTTATCTGGTTTGGTGAAATGCCCATCCTGTAACCAGTCTATGTATGGAGTGCCGAATCGCAAAAAGAAACCAGATGGCACATACTACAAAATTTCCTATGCCTATAAATGCAGACAGACACGGAACACCAATGGAGTGCCGTGTTCGTGTGCTAAACAATACAACTGCAAAGAACTGGATGAAGAATTTATCAATGCCATCAAACTTTGTTTATTGACACCCGACATCATAGATGCGGTTTTAGAAAAGATAAACAAAGAATTTGATATGAGCGAACTTGAAACCAAACTCGGTGAGCTTACCGCCAGACAGAGAGAACTTTCACTCATACAGAAAAAATACGAACAGGCACAACGTAACATAGATATTACCGACAAACACTATGACCGTAAATTTGAATCCTATGCCCGACAGTTAGAGGAAATCTATGAGCAGTTGGATGAAATAGAAACCCTTATCTTTGCCACAGAAATGAAAATCAACAATGCAACCGCAACCAAAAAAAGCAAGGAAGATGCCATCAATTTGATAATGGCATTTGGTATGGATTTTGAAAACCTTTCACCCCTTGCACAAAAACAGTTTGCGAATATGCTTGTTGATAGCATTGAGATTTTCCCGACCAAACGAGAAATGGGATACCTCAAAGCGATTCATTTCAAAATACCTGTTCTTCGTGATTACGGCGATTTTACCGATGTAATGACCATCTGGGATTATTACCCCGACATACTGGATGAAGATGGTAATTTCAACGGCAACAGTTTGGAAGATGCTATTCCAGATAGAGATTTGCTGGCCGAGAGAGCAGATGCAGATGGTAACATCCCTGTAATTGATGAACAGGGCGAACAAGAGAAGATTCGCCTGTTCAAGTTAAGGTTAGCAAGAATAAACACCATACGAAAAGAAAAAGGTCTCCCAGAATTAACTGCGGAGGAGTTCTTGGCTCTTTGCCGACCTAAAGAAATTACAGACGAAACGGTAGCATTATTAAGTCGGCAAAAGGTAGATGAACATATCTACTTTGATGTGAATGTTCAGGACCTACCCAAAACCGCCAGAACCACCGCAACCTATCCAGAGATAAAAGCATACGTCAAAGAAAAATACGGTTTGAATGTTACCTCTCTTAACATCGCACAGGTAAAAGAGAAACACGGTTTTGAGAAAAGGGAAAACTACAACAAGGGCAAAGATGGTCACAGAGTGCCAAACTGCCCACCAGAAAAAGAGAAAGCAATCGAAGATGCTTTTAAGCACTTTGGAATGCTCTAAATTGGCCCAGAATCGCTTTTAAGCAGTTGGGTGGTGTAATTCCATACAAGGAACAAAACACCGCTTAAAATTGGTCCTATAAGGAAATAAAAAATGCTATGGGGAAATTTCCTCATAGCATTTTTGTTTATTCGGTAATTACATCATCTGGTGTTACAATATACCTGCGACTTGCGATGCCTTGCAGTAATGGTTTGGATATGATGACATTGATGGGTGCTTCTTTGTAATACTGGGAACTGGATGCAAAGTAATATATACCATGAACACCTTGGATGGATATTCTTCCGGTTTTACCACTTGCACGTATTCTCTTTGCATCAGTAATTAACCTGTCGGGTGTCAAGCCTTTATCTGCTAACAGTTTGAGAACCTTCTGTTTCTGGATGAGTAAACAATCCACTTTGGTGAATTGTTCCCATCTAATACCTTTGCTTTTGTCGGTTGATGCAAACGGCCAGATGAGCATATACAGGTCTGTTTTCAAATTGGAATTGCATAACCAACCGATTGTATCATATCCTTTTTGGAATGATAGCAACTCAAAGGCAAAGGTCGGAAGGTTTTGGTTTAAGTAATAGAGTTGTGCTTTTTCATCAACATTATAAACTCTGCCATCTGTACCGATGAACTCAACATCAATACCTTTTAACTGTTCCTGTTTGTCATACACTCGCCTTATGGATGAAAAAGAACTGCCAGTTGGAAACCTATCATACAGATAACGGTCCATAAAGATGGCAAGCTGTGATTCTGCGGATAAATCCTCATTCCTTCTGGTTTGGTTTTCAGCAGGTGGTGGTTTTATCTCGGTAGGTTTACAAAAAAGGTTATGCAGAAACCTTTTTATTTTATCAAACACATTGCCACCTACCTTATGCCATCATTCGCTAATTTGTTTTAGGATATAAGAATTGTTCAACCAGAAACATTGTTTTGTCATCATTCGACCATCGGGTAATGGCAATTTGTCGGATGCATCTCGACCGTGCGGTCTTACATGTGCAACAGGGTTCTCGGTCTGTTTGGGAAGATTGTTGCTCACTCCGTGCGGAGTTGGAATCAACTCAACACCATCACGGATGGTTTTAACCGTTCGCTCCCACACAATACGAACCTGCTCCAAATCCTCGTTGGGAATGTTCCAGAACTTAACTCTGTCGAATATGTACTGACCGTCCTCTCGTTCTTGGAACACCACGAACAAAAACTTGGTCGGTGCAAGATAGTTGTAAAACTCGGATTCTTCCCATTCATCCTCTTTGCTCAATTCGATAAAATCGAATGTAGGAAAGGACATATTCTCTTTGATTTTGCCATTCCGTTGTACACGAATTGTTTTCGGTATGATACCGGCTTTCTGGAACTCATCAGTATATGCGATTCGACCAGAAACACCGAGCATCCTTGCAAGGAGTATTTCATTCAAACTCTTTGCATTGCTATCAACACCGAACATCATTTTCAGCTCATTCTGGGTTTTGCCGTAATATCCAGAAACTTTGCTTACGATATACTCCTCAAAAGTACAGGTTCGCAACTGCTCCCAGTGTTTGATGATTTTCGGGTTCTCCTCATTACCAAAAATATACTGGTTCAGTATTTTGGTCATATAAGAGGATTTCAAAGAGTATGCTCGTTGTTTTGCCTTAACATCCGAGAATGGTTGCTCTCTCACACTCTCTGCGGTTGCACCTTTGGTACAGGCGGCAAGATAGAGAGTATCACCCTCGGATATTTCGTGTGCTTTACCTGCACGAACCTTATTGATGATTGTTTCCCAATCGTGTTCGATGATAACTAAATCTTCCTCTGGGAAACTAAATAAAACCGCTGCATCAATACGAAAATCGCCCTTTGGTTTGTCCTTCAAATGTTCATAGGACATCAACAGGATGCACTGGCATTTATGCCAAAAGGCACTGGTGTTGAAGGTCTTGTCATATTCCTCCATATAGTTGATGATGTTACATACCAACCGTTCTTTCGCTCGGATGCCATCTCGACCACGAACATACGGAGTGACTTTTAATTCAACACCTGCCTCCGGAAAATCGGGTTCTGCCTCACTGTCGGGTTTGTAACCGAACCAGCTCTCTTCGATAACGGTACCAATAGCACCTTTACCAGTAGAAAGGCGACCTGTTTTATCGACATCTCGCATAGGAATACCTTTGATTTCCAATGCTCGTTTTAACACCAATTCCTTGGTAACATACGGTGTGCCTTTCAACAGATTCGCCTCCTTTACAGTTTATTCTTTGGCGATAATGGTATCTAATACCTCGCCCATTCTGGTTATCATAGGAACAACCAGAGCATTACCCATACAGAAATATCTCATTCTGTCGGGCATACCAGAATTGGTCCACTCATCATCAAAACCTTGCAACCGTTCTGCCTCAACAGGAGTAATCAAACGGAGTCTGCCTGTTGCGGGGTCCGACACCACATGGGTGGAACGGTTAAGAGTGGATTCACTGGTCAACATTGTTCTGCTCGGTCTATCCCAAGGGTCCGGAAATGCAATCGGACCCTCGGAAAATACATACTCGTGACCATCAGCAGATTTTCTCGGTATCTTTTTAGCACCTTTGAGATATGTCCACTTTGGCATCTTTTCGGTGCTGATATAGAATTTCTCATCAACATTGCTTTGAAGAACTTGGCCTAATGTGATAGGTTGTTCTTCCTTCTCGGTTATCTTGGCGGTGTGGATTGTGCCATTGTGGAGATAACCTGCATTTTCAAAAGCGAACTTGAACTTGTCGCTTACCTCAACAATATCGGTGCTGATAGTTGTATGAGAAATTTCGCTCATATCTAAAATGGGAAATGCTTTCGCCATCAAACCAGATGCTTTGATAACATCATCTGCAGTTGCATTTTCCATTGCTTCACCGTACTTGGTATCATTGCGATATGCAAAGATAAAGGTTCTTCTTCTACGTTGCGATGCACCGTATTGTGCGGCATTAACAACTCGCCATTCTGCACTGTAACCCAGCTCGGATAAACAGGCAAGGATAACACCAAAATCTCTGCCTCGTTGTTTTGCAGGTGATTTCAGCAATCTGTCAACATTCTCCAGAATAACGAACGGTGCCTTTTTTGCTATCAGTATATCCCGAATCTGCCACCAGAGAACACCCTTCTTACCTTCAATACCTTTGGATGATGAGAGAGAATGTGCGACACTGTAATCTTGGCAAGGGAAACCACCGACCAACAGAGTGTGGTCTGGAATCTGCTCCTTATCCATAATGCTGATGTCATCACCGGTATGGAACTCACCTCGCAGGTCAGCACATTCGCCAAAGTGCTGAACATAGCAATCGTGAGCCCACTGGGTTTTTGCCCCAGGTTCCCATTGAGAAAACCAAACGGTTTCCCAGTTTGTATTGAGTCGGTCAAATCCCAGACGGAATCCACCGACACCTGCGAACAGTTCGCAAAGGGTCTTTTCCATAAGTCCTCCTTTGGTTGCTCCTACACAACCAATCCACTTAAATATTCGCATACCTTAAAAATGTTAGCACCGACAGACGTCGGTTCGATGGTATACGTTCTTATATTCTAGCATAAAATTCAAAATTCTTCAAGCCATCTGCGAAATGTTTTGAAAAAAGGTAACAAAAAACGGTATGAGAAAATTTCCTCATACCGTTTTTGTGGTTAAAAATTTATCCTATTTTGTATTACATACAAAATCCAAAAACTACTCCGCTTTGACTGTCTGATGCGGTATTGAATGAGCCGCCATCCGAACTAACACAACGGAAACTTTCTTTTCCATTACTACCACCAGAGCGAAGCCACCAAGAAGTTGTCCCAAATTTATAATACATATACTTAACATCATCACCGCTGCCAGTAAAATAATCAGTATATGTGACTCCAGATGTTTCAAGGTCGGAATAACCATAAACTTCTCGATAAGAAGGCAACCAAATAGTGTCTGTGCAACTCAAAATTGTATTATTACCATAGATATAATATGTCTTGTTAACAGAAGAAATTGCATTTTTCACTTCCTTGGGTAAGAGATTATAGAGGTCATTCTGCAACCAAGCACGTAGTTCACTATCTTTCCAGCCTCCGCTATTGCTACTATTGAAATTCATTACTTTTTGAAAAACAGCATGTTTTGTTATCCATGTTATTGCTGTTTTCGTTCCATCAATTTTGGTATCTGCATTAAAGGCTGCAATTTCCATAACAACATCAACACCATTTGTTAATGTAACAATTTTAGTATCTCCTATTTTATAACGAGTTGCATAATCTCCAGCATCAATGTGTGCTTTGATTTCATCCCATGAATCTTTAATTGTATCAGTGTGGATTTTTTCTCCATCACACAATGTAAGGTTAATATCTTGTCCTAACAAATTGCCAGCCATATCCATTACATATAAACCTGCTTCTGGGAAAGTTACACCTAATATTTCACTTGTAGCACCAGCCTCTGGTACTGCAAATATATACAATACATACTGTCCACCTTCATCACCACATACAGCGATTTGAATCGTACCATCTTTCAAACAGCCTGCACATACAGCTTTAAAAAGAGGAGATTCAATTTGTGTACCGCATGTGAGTTTTACTTCATCTTTGAATACATCTGGAATAATATTGGAAATTTTATACACCATACCACCAACGGAGGTGTTATTACTAATTTCCGCCATATTCCAAGTGATTGGCCAATTAGATTCCTTTTTTATTACCGAGAATCCATAACTGCCACCAGCAACGATTTTTGAATCCAGTGCCACCTCATTGTAGTTTGCATCCCATACTTTTGTTGCCTCTGCACCAAAGGTATTATATTCAGATGCTAACCATTCTGCCCAAGTCATTCCTTTTTCTGCTTTCATAGTTCCGCTGGGGATATATACAAGTGTTGTAGAAGATGATGGTTTGGTAATTGTAACAGGTTTGCTTACTGTCTCTGTATAAGTCTCTGTAAAATCAGTAATAGCATCAATTTCTACTCTGCAATTTGCATCAACATATTTTATGCCATCCCATTTTGCTACATCCCATATACCGTTAGCAGTTTTTTTGATATATGCCGCAAGATATATTGCATTTTCTAATGTATCATCTTTTGCATTATCAATCGGGTAATAATGAAGAGCACTACCAGATTTTCCGTTTGCGGTTGTTCCACCAAGACTTCTGTTGTATACCAGATATGTAGAGTGATGTTCTACCATAGTTAGTGGAATTTCATATGGTTGAAGTGTTCCGTTTGGTTTATCATAATGCCAAGTAACGAGCATACCAAAACTATAAGGTACTGGTTTTCTACTTCTTGTCTTTGTCACCTCGTAAGACTCTAACTCATATTGACCAGGGTTGTATTTTGTGTTTGATTCAAATACACCTGCTGTAAACTCAATCATTGGAATTACGTTCTCTAAATTCTCTGGGTCAACTGGTGTGATTGGAGTTGTACCTGTCAAAATGCCAGTTTCCTTATCGTACTCAAATTCTGCACCATACGGATTCTTAACGGTAATTTCACCCAGTCCATCTACCTCGATTTTTTCTTTGCCCAGAATTCCATTTATACCGGCTGCAAGAGCATTATCATTTACACTAATTAAACCATCTAATGTGCTTTCTGTTGCGGTTTTAATATAATTGCCAAACGGTGTTGCGAGTGCTATCATTACTGATAACACTAATACTGCAATTACTATCCATCCGTAATTGCTTAATGTGTTTTTGTCCATAATTATAGACTCCTTTCAAAATTTTTATTTTTTATCGGTTAATACCGTTAATATAAGAATGAGAGAAAAGGATTTCTCTCATAACTTTTTTAACGTTCAAGGTCATCGTGTGAATTGTTGTTTCTGGTCGGAACCGTTTTTTCCTGTTCTGCGGTTTGCGATTTAATCAATTCCTCGTTGACCTCTTTTTGTAATCCAAACTTTTTGCCAATGGTATGTAAAACCTTTTTGAATGTTTCCGCTGCGGATTTTAGAGATTTGTTTTCAGTGCGGAGTTGTTCGTTTTCCTGTTGCAGTTTTTTCAACTCTTGCTGATGTTTTTTTCGCTCGTTCTCAATACCGACTTTATATGAGTGGTGTTGGCTCTCTAACTCAAAAACCCTGTTCTGCAGTTTTTGAATTGCAGGTAATTGAGCAAAAGCATCCCTCAAACTGCTAAACAAGGATGAAACCTTTTTTCGCATATTGCTTGGGTTGAAATAGTCAACCTTGTCCATATCTTTGAATACCTGCTCTGGTACTAAAACAAAGGTTTCCTTATTTTTGCCAAAACCTTTGGTTGTACGTTCAAAGTTTGCAATCTGTCCAGAATTTTCAACAACCAACTCCTGTTTGAATTTTACCTCTGCATCATCAATGGTTTTTTTGATGTTGGTTCGCATATCATCAAGCAGATTGACCTGTCGCTCTGCATCAGCAATCGTTTCCTGCAGGTCTTGTATCTCTTGGTGGGTATCTGCGAGTTTTTCATTCGCATCCTGTTGTTTACGTGCAAGGTCAAATTCTGTTTCAACAGATTTTTTAATCAATTCACTATGCTCATTTTCTAACTCTTGATTTTTGGTTTTAAGTTCATCCGCTTGTTGCTCCAACTGTTCAACCTTTTTGGTACTCTCTGCGATTCGCTCCTCTTGTCTTGCCTTGCGGTACTCATCAATGGAACGACTTTGAGTGCGGTTGCCCTTGGTATAACCAATATTCAAGCCGTGTTTTTTTGCAATCGCAATCATTCTGGTTCGCTCCTTGGTTTGCCATTTCATCTGGGCGGTCAACCATACTCCGTTTTCATCCTTTTGTTTATCGGTGGTGAATCCCATTGCTTTGAGTGAACTGTTCAACGAGTTTTGCACTCGTTGTCCTCTGCTCATTTCAGCGACCGGAACATAGGTCAAATGCAAATGCGGTGACATTGACATTTCATCCACATGGATGACCGCATTTACAATTTTGAAATTTGGGTTCTCGGCTTGGAATGTGTCCATATACTCCTTGAGTATATCTTTCATCTGGTTGTGGAGTTGCTCTGCCTGTTCTGGTGTTAATTTTTCAAAATCATCAATGTTGCCA
>JAEIGA010013437.1_pt1 | contig 12463 bp, 14 predicted proteins | sample 9270691 | NCBI WGS metagenome assembly JAEIGA01 (sample SAMN17057246, study PRJNA624740) | gut metagenome | biome: biome; isolation source: fecal sample | host: Bos grunniens | place: China: Xizang | collected 2019
ATTACGAAGAGAGAATGGCAGAAGGCATTACGCTTGAATTTTCGCTCGGCGAAGGGGTGTTTACGCCGTATTTATTCACGCGCGTGTTCACCCTACGTTTGGCGGTGCTGTTGCCCGTGTTTGCGCTCGCCGTCGTTGGCGTGTGGCTTTTGGTGCGGTTTTTCAAAAAGAAACGGGAGTTGATCGTTTCGGTGAATATTAAACCGCCCGACGGGCTTGACCCTTTGCAGACGGGGAAACTTCTCGACGGGGTTGCCGACGGGGAAGATATTACGTCTATGATTTATTATTTTGCGGATCAAGGGTATTTGTCCATTGACTTATCCGACCAAGACGACCCCGTTCTAATAAAGCGTAGAGAACTTCCGACGACTGCGCCCGTCCATCAAAAAACGCTGTTTAAAGGGCTGTTTTTAAATGGGGATAATGCGTCCGTTTCGTCGCTGAAATATAAGTTTTATACCTACGCCGATTCGGCAAAAACGCAAGTGGGCGCAAGAACGACGCCACGCTATGAAAAGCGCTCCGTGATCGGAACTGCGTGTTGTTTATTGCTCGGCGTGTTGTTTGCGTTTTTCTGTCCGCTCGTTGCGGGATTGATTAAAATCGGACACGGCTATACTTATTGGAAAGGCATTTTTATCGCAATCCCCGCACTTATCGTGTTTGCCTTAGAGTTATGGCGAAACAGTTATCGGTATAAATGGAAAAAAGGAAAACTGCGCGCGGTGCTGATTGTGGAAATCGTTGTCGCCGTAATCGCAACGCTGTTTCTTGTAAATTTGGTCGCGGAACATATTTTCACGGGGCTGGAAACGGCGCTTTTGTGTTCGGTTTGCGTCCTGTGCGGATTGGTTGCGCCTAAAATCCTTTCTTGGACGGAAAAGTATTGCGATACGCTCGGAAATATTCTCGGTTTTAAAGACTTTATCGTGTATACCGAAGAAGACAAAATTAAGTTTATGCTCGAAGAAAATCCCGAACTTTACTATCATATTTTGCCGTACGCGCAGGTTTTGGGCGTATCGGACGAATGGGAGAAAAAGTTCGCAAAGCTTTTAATTGAACCGCCGACTTGGTGCGTGTATTCGCATATGACGGTGTTTGATTATATGATTTTAGACCGTTGTATGCGCAGGGCTACGCTATCTATGATGATGCGTCCGCAAAAAACGCCTACGGTAGGCAGAAGCGGCGGTGGCGGTAGCTTCGGCGGTTTCGGCGGTGGCGGTCGCGGTGGCGGCGGCGGTGGAATGCGATAAAAGCGCATAAAAAAGGGCTTACGCTGTATAATAGCGTAAGCCCCGTTTGTTTGTTAGGAAATTTATTCCGTTTTGAAAGTTATTTCTATATCCCCGTTATGCGTTTCCGCTATTAGCGTTTTTTCTCCGCCTTTCTCGGAACGGATATTAGAATCTCCGTTGTGCGTTTGTATCATTTTCGTATAGTCTGCGCTTGCCCCGAAAAGATGAGCGGTAATATTGCCGTTGTGCGTTTCAAAGGCGATTTTGTTGATTTGAATAGGGTAAGCTGTGGCGGTGATATTGCCGTTGTGCGTTTCGAAAAAGATTTGCTCCGCAATAAGCCTTCCTAAAATTTTGACGTTTCCGTTATCCGTTTCCGTTTCTATCGTTTTAGCGGAAAGATTGCCGAGCGCCATTCCGCCGTTGTCGCTTTCCAAAGAAACTTTCCCCGTGCAATCGATAGTGGCGTTTTTCGTGGAGATGTCCCCGTTGTCGGTAGTAAGAGAAAGCGAAGATACTTTTCCGTTCCCGCGCACGGTGATATCGCCGTTATCTGTTTCGATAGAAAGCGCGTAAACGTTGTTTGCGGGCAGGGTGAGCGTGGTTTTACAGTCCGCCGTAAAATCCCAAATTAAAACGTGGTCGGTCCAGCTCGTTTTTTCTATCAGTCGCAACCCGCCGTTTTGGTCGTTCAGCGTAATTTTTCCGATAGGGTCGCCGTTTTTCTTAAACCGTTGGCTGTAATCGAGTGAAATAGTTTCAACGCTTTCGTCAAATACTACGCGTACGTCCGTATTTTCTACGTCAATGACAATGCTTTCTATCGTAGTGTCTGCCTTTTGCTCGTAGCGTTTTTGTTCGGCTTTTACGTTCGAAAGCTCTTGCACGTCCCAACCCGCGCTACCGAATGCAATGCCGAACGTCAGCGCGCCTAAAAGGGTTAAGCAAACGCCTGTAATCGTGGTAATTTTCAAGAATTTTTTCATGTTATATCACTCTCCTTGCATAGATAAACTTTAAGGCTTTCCAAACCCCGATCGCCGAGTATTTGGTTAAGAAAAAGAACCCAACGCAAACAAGCGTGCCAACGCCCGAAAGGGTGATCCCCAAACCGATTTGCGCGACGATTCCCGCTCCGCTCATTCCTACCATTAAGAAAGGGGAAAGCAAAGAATAGAAAATTCCGCCGACGATACATACCGCGCCCGTAAGCGAGCAGACGGCAAAACTGGATACTACGGCAACCGCTCCGCTGGCAAGCGGGATAATTAACAGTAAGGTTAAAAAGAAAAGTCCCACGATTACGCCAACGGAAAAGCGTTTGGTTTCTTTCGGCATAGGCACGCCGTCGTATTGTTCTTCAAGAATTTTCTTTGCGCAAGCTTCGGGCGAGCCGAACTTTTGCAAAATTTCCGCTTCGCTTTCGCCTGCTTCTAATTTATCTAAGAAAAGTTCCTGATAATAAGCAAGCATTTTTTTGCGTTCTTTTTCAGGCAAAGGGTATAACGCCTTTAAAAAATTCCGTTCCCAAATTTTTTTAGTCATAATGATCTCCTTCCAAAATAAATTCGCTGATTTTTTTGAATTGCTGTATGGTTTCTATAAATTGTTTAATTTTTTCTTTTCCTACGCTCGTGATTTTAAAATACCTTCGTAATCTACCGTTGTATTCCGCGCTCCGCACCGTCACCGCTCCTGCGCTTTCTAATCTGCGCAAAATAGGGTAAAGGGTGGATTCGGAAATTTCTACGTACGGTTTTAAATCCGAGATAATTTTGTAGCCGTAGCTTTCTTGCTTTCGTATCGCGGATAAAACGCAAACGTCTAAAAGCCCTTTTTTTAACTGTATGTCCATTTTATGCTCTCCTTTGTATAATATTATATATTGCATAGTATTATTTGTCAAGCGTTTTTTTGAAAAACTAAAAAAAATTAAAAAATTTTTCTCGTTCTTTGGATTGAGCTGAAAAACTCGGTGGGGTGGGGTATAAAATCAAGAAAAAAAGAACGGGGCATATTATTATGCAACCGTCCTTTTTGCGTTGTTCTATAACGAAACGCTTATTTTTCAATCAAAAATTGTTGTTCTGCCGTTAAATCTACCACTTTGCAATCGTTCATATACGTACATTCAGGCAAGATGATGAGCGCGGATAATTCGTCGGCGTTTGCAGGGAGCGGGGCTAAATGCCATACGCAGGCGTTCATTTTAATTAAGGTGTGTTTAGGCACTAAAAACGCATGCGTTTTTTCAGGAATAGGCGCGCCAGCAGAAGGTTGCGCTACGTGTAAAATCATATCGTCGTTTAACGGCATAATCAGCTCGGAAGTGGTCGTGTGATATTCCACTTGCGTAATCAACATTTTTTCAGGCTTTTTCACGTTGATAGCCGAAAACCCAACGTTTCCGCCTTGATACGCCGTCACGCGGTCGGGATAGAAACGGTGTATTTCTCCGCAAAGGGGGTGTCCGTCGGGCTTGTCCATTTGGTAAAAAGCTCCGTAAGGCGCAAAGGCTTCTGCGCTTAATTTTTCAACTTTAATCGTTTTCATAAAAATCTCCTTATCAAAAAATTTATTCGGATAAGTGTATTATAACAAAAAATTATCCACAAAGCAAACGTTTTAAGAAAAGGCTTACGATATTTTTCCGCTTTTGTGAAAAAATGTTAAAAAAGGCGGGCAATACGGTTGAAAAAAGAAAAAAGTTATGTTATAATTTTTCTATAAACAAAAGATAAGGGTGCGAGTATGTCTATTAACTCTCTTAAAGATTTTAATCAAAAAATCAAACGGGTGATTATCACCAAAGAACAAATCCAAGAAGCTATTCAAAAAGCCGGCAAACAAATCAGCGAAAGCTACGACGGCAAGCCTATCCTGCTCGTAAGCGTTTTAAAGGGCGCGTTCGTGTTTATGGCGGACCTTTGCCGCGCGATTACCGTGCCTTGTGAAATCGGCTTTATGTGCGCTAAGAGTTATTATAACGGCACGTCGTCTTCGGGCGTGGTTAATATCACGCTGGATTTAGAACAGGATATTTCTAATTATCACGTGATTATCGTAGAAGATATTATCGATACGGGCAGAACGCTCAACGATATCGTAAAACTCTTAAAAGGCAGAAATCCGCTGTCTTTACGGGTGATTACCTTGCTCGACAAGCCCGACCGCCGTTTGGTGGACTTTACGCCCGATATGGCTTTGTTCACTATTCCCGACTTTTTCGTAATCGGCTACGGCTTGGACTGTGGAGAATATTTCAGAAACTTACCGTATATAGCGGAATACAATCAAGACTAAAAACAAACGGCGTTCCCAAGCGGGACGCCGTTAATCGTTGCATTTGATTTTTAAGCAAACAGCACGAGCGCGAAAAATATCGCGTAAATGCCAAAGCCGAGCATATAAGCAAAACGGCGCAAAAGCAACCCGCCGAGCACGTACAGGCAAAAGAAGATGAAATATCCCCAAGATACGTAGACGTTAAAGGGGGTAAGGAATAAATAGAAAATTAAGTAGACGACGCACGCTGCCGAGCCGATAAAAGCGAGCAAACCTTTTCCTTCAGAAAACCAATCGAAGAGCGTGCCGAGAGCGATTAAAGCGGACAAAATAAATAATATCCAAGCAAAAACGGTCATTTTCTTTCTCCAAATTGCGTGATTTTCTTTATTATACAACGATTTAAAAATTTTTTCAAGGATTTTCACGCATTTCTTAAAAAAAGTTTGTCCCTTTAAACCTTAAATAAATTTTTAACGGCGGGGATAGGGGAAAGCGCCGAAATAATTCCTACGCCCCCGATTACTCCGCAAAGTCCCTGTAAGCCATTTCCGAGCAAGCTTGCCGTTGCGCCTAATCCGTAGCCTAAGCAAACGCTTTCAAAGAAGAAATATCCCAAAATCATCACGCTTTCGGCAAGAATTGCCGAGATGGCGCGGGGCAAAAACTCCAAAGAAGATTTTGCAATCAGCCTTTTAAACACGCGGTAAAGATAAAACGCGCAAACGCCGACGAGAAATTTAATCAAAAAAGTTGCAGGCGCGTAAAGAGCGTAGCCCATAAACAAATCGGCTATCGCGGCGCCAAGCCCTGCGGCAAGACCGCCTAAAAAAGCGGACAGTATCCATGCGCCGAGCAAAACGAAAATATCCCCTAAGTTAAAATATCCAAAGGGCAAAGGCACGGCAATAAAGGTGCATACGCAGGTAAGCGCGCTAAACACCGCCGTTAAACAAACGCGTTTAGAAATAGAAACTTTTTTCTTTTCTTGTGTTTTCGTCATACGAAAAATCTCCTTTTTCATTTATTATAAAACTTTCCAAGCATACTGTCAAGCCCTGTGAAAAAATTATAAAAAAATTTCAATGTGAAAAAAATATTACACCTTTTGTGAAAAATTTTCAAACTTAGAAAGAAATGAAAAGTGCTTTGTAATATTTGCTTTTTTTTTGCGCTTTTGCTATAATAGAACATAGGGAGAATAGGGTGAAATCTATACGGGCGCACACGCAAGAAGAAAGAGGTTGCTTTTATGAAAGTGTTTAAGGCAAATCGAAAATTAAAGCACGGACGCATGTCCGTTCTTTTAAGCGGGCTTTTCGCGCGTGCAAAAGCTTTTGGCACGCTTATTTACGGCGTAATGAAAGCAGATACTATCGAAAAAAAAGGAGTGTAGTTTTAGTAAACTACGCTTTTTTCATTGTTTAAATTTAAGGAGAAAGAAGAATGGCTAAAGTAGGTATTTTAATGGGCAGTAAATCGGATTTCGACGTGGTAAAACCCGCCGTGTCCGTCTTAAAAAAATTCGGCGTAGAAACGGAAGTGCGGGTGATTTCCGCGCACAGAACGCCTGACGAAGCGCACGAGTTTGCGGCGAACGCACGGAAAAACGGTATGGAAGTGTTAATTTGCGCGGCGGGCAAAGCGGCGCATTTGGGCGGGGTTATCGCCGCGCTTACCACCCTTCCCGTTATCGGTCTTCCCGTTAAAACGGATATGATGGGGGGCTTAGACAGCTTGCTTTCTATCGTGCAAATGCCTTCGGGAATTCCCGTTGCAACGGTGGGCGTGAACGGCGGGGAAAACGCAGGGCTTTTGGCTCTTCAAATTCTCGGTATTAAATATCCCGAAATTGAAAAACAGCTCGCGGATTATAAAGTGGCAATGAAAAACAAAATCAACGCCGACGACGAAGCGTTGCAAGCGTTGTTGTAAGAAAAAGGGGTAAGTATGGCAGTACTTGGTATTTTCGGAACGGAAACGGCGGACGTTGCTTCGAGCATTTACTACGGGTTATACGCTCTGCAACACAGGGGACAGGCGTCGAGCGGTATCGTCGTGAACGATGACGGCGTGTTTCACGCTTATAAAGATTCGGGGCTTGTGAACGAAGTGTTCACGCCAAACGTGTTAAAAGGGCTTGGGCTTGGTCAGCTTGCCGTCGGCAACGTACGCTACGGCACGTCGGACTCCAAAGACCGTATTAACGCCGAGCCTATCGTGGTCAACCACAGCAAAGGCAAAATGGCAATTTCCCTTGACGGTAAGCTCGTCAACGGCGTGGAACTCAAAAACGAAATGGAGCTGAAAGGCTCGATTTTCCACACGGCGAACGACGCGGAAATTATTTCTTCCGTCATTATTCACCAGCGTATTCATTCTTCGTCGATTGAAGAAGCGGTGTGCAAGGCAATGTACGAGCTGAAAGGTGCGTATTCGCTGATTATTATGTCCCCGCAAAAGCTGATTGCGGTGCGCGACGAAAACGGTATGAAACCCCTTTGCTACGGGCAAAGAAGCGACGGGGAATACGTGGTGGCAAGCGAAAGCTGTGCGCTCACGTCTATGGGCGCGACCTTTATTCGCGACGTTTTGCCGGGTGAAATCGTCGTGTTCACGAAAGACGGAATTCGTTCGATAAAAGACCATTGCGATAAAAAACCCGAACGGCTGTGCGTATTTGAATATTTATACACGGCTCGTCCCGACTCGGTGATTGAAAACTGTTCGGTGCACTTGGCGAGAAAACGCGCGGGTGCGCTTCTTGCGAAAGCCCATCCCGTAGAAGCGGACGTTGTAATCGGCGCGCCCGATTCGGGGCTTGACGCGGCAATCGGCTACGCCGAGCAATCGGGAATACCCTACGGTATAGGGCTTATTAAGAATAAATATATCGGCAGAACGTTTATCGATCCCGGTCAGAACGTAAGAGAAGATAAAGTGAAAATCAAGCTCAACCCCGTCGTGGAAACGGTTAAGGGCAAGCGGGTGGTTTTGGTAGACGACTCTATCGTTCGGGGAACGACTTGCGCAAGAGTGGTGAAATTATTGCGCGAAGCGGGCGCGAAAGAAATTCATATTCGCTCGTCCGCTCCCGCCTTTTTGAATCCTTGCTACTACGGCACGGATATCGCGTCGAGAAAGGTGCTGATTGCGTGCAACCACACGACGGAAGAAATCGCGCGTATTTTCGGGGCGGACTCGGTAGGATTTTTACCGATTGAAGACGTGTTTAAACTCGGGGCAGGCGGAAACTGCAAGGGCTATTGCGCGGCGTGCTTCGACGGCAACTACCCGACGGAAGAACCCGTAGATTACGGCGTTAATAAATTTGAAAGAAAAATATCGGAAAGAGAGGATAACTAATGAAAAATTCTAAATCGGAAAGCTACGCGGCAGCGGGCGTTGACATCACGGCAGGCTATAAAGCGGTAGAGCTTATGAAACAGCATATCGCGCGCACGGTCATCAAGGGCGCGGATACCGATATCGGCGGGTTCGGCGGTCTTTTTGAACTTGACTTAACGGGCATCACCCGTCCCGTACTCGTAAGCGGTACGGATGGCGTAGGCACGAAGCTGAAAATCGCGTTCTTAATGGATAAGCACGACACGGTGGGTATTGATTGCGTGGCAATGTGCGCAAACGATATTATTTGCGCGGGCGCGAAACCGCAAATCTTCCTTGATTATATCGCGTGCGGGAAGAACGTACCCGAAAAAATCGCGGATATCGTCAAAGGCGTTGCGGAAGGTTGCGTGCAGTCGGGCGCGGCGTTAATCGGTGGGGAAACGGCGGAAATGCCCGGATTTTATCCCGTTGACGAATACGACTTGGCGGGCTTCTGCGTTGGGGTCGTGGATAAAGCGAAAGTTTTGGATAATTCCAAAATGCAAGAAGGGGACGTCGTAATCGCTTTGCCTTCGAGCGGGGTACATTCAAACGGTTTCTCGCTCGTGAGAAAGGTGTTCGATATCGAAAACGCAGACTTAAAAACTCCGATGGAAGAACTTGGCGGGAAGAGCTTGGGCGAAACTTTACTTACGCCGACGAAGATATACGTCAAACCTATGCTTGCGTTGTTTGAGCAAATTACCGTGAAAGGGGTTTCTCACATCACGGGCGGGGGCTTTTACGAAAATATTCCCAGAAGTATTCCCAAAGGCTTGGGCGCGAAGATTGAAAAGAAGAACGTTCGCGTGTTGCCTATTTTCAACCTGTTGCAAAAGGTTGGCAATATTCCCGAAAGAGATATGTACAACACCTATAACATGGGCGTAGGGATGAGTGTGGTCGTTGCGAAAGAAGATTCGGAAAAAGCGCTTGAAATCTTGAAAGCAAACGGCGAAGACGCGTATATTCTCGGTGAAATTATCAAGTCCGAAGAGGGCGTGGTGTTATGTTAAAAAAAATCGCGGTGTTCGCGTCGGGTGGCGGTACGGATTTTCAGTCGGTTATCGACGCGAACGAAAAACAGCCTTTTTGCGAGATTAAATATTTAGTTGCGTCAAAGCCCGAAATCGGTGCGATTGCTCGCGCACAGAAAGCGGGAATACAACCGCTCGTTTACGAGAAAGAAAAATTTGAAAGCAAAACGGCGTTCTACGAATTTTTAACCCGAACCTTTCAAAAGGAAGGGATTGACTATATCGTTTTGGCGGGCTGGCTGTTGATTATTCCCGCAGACTTTATCGAAAAATTCGAAGATAAAATCGTGAATATTCACCCTTCGTTAATTCCGTCCTTTTGTGGCGCGGGCTTTTACGGATTAAAAGTACATAAAGCGGCTTTGGACTACGGGGTGAAAGTAAGCGGAGCGACGGTGCATTTCGTTTCGGCGGAAGTGGACGGCGGGGCGATTATCGCGCAACGCGCCGTACCCGTTTTAGACGGCGATACGCCCGAAAGTTTACAAGGGCGAATTTTAAAAGAAGAACACGAGTTATTGCCTTATTGCGTGAAGAAGCTTTGTGAAGGCAAGGTGCAAAAAAACGGGCGCACGGTTATCGTGCAAGAGTAAAGAACCTAAGAAAAGGAAGCGAGAAAAATGAACGTATTAGTAATCGGGAACGGCGGGAGAGAACACGCCGTCGTGCAGGCGCTTAAAAAGTCGCCGAAAGTAGAAAAAATTTACGCAATGAAAGGCAACGCAGGGATCGGTGAACTTGCCGAGCTCGTCAACGTCGATTATTGCAACGTAAAAGCGGTGGGCGATTGGGTGGATCAGCACCCCGAAATCGACTATACCGTCGTCACGCCCGACGATCCGCTTGCCTTAGGTCTTGTGGACGAGCTGGAAAGTCGCGGACACCGCGCGTTCGGACCGAGAAAGAACGCTGCGATTATTGAAGCGAGTAAGGCGTTTTCGAAAAATTTAATGAAAAAATATAATATTCCGACGGCGGGATACGAAATTTTCGAGAACTACGAAGAAGCGGAAGCGTACGTAAAAACCTGCGACATTCCCGTCGTGTTAAAAGCAGACGGGCTTGCGCTTGGCAAAGGGGTGTTGATTTGCACCACCCGCGAAGAAGCGCTTGCGGGCGTAAAGGAAATGATGCTCGATAAAAAATTCGGCTCAGCGGGGAATAAAATCGTCGTGGAAGAATTTTTGGAAGGGCCGGAAGTTTCTTGCCTTGCGTTTACCGACGGAAAAACCATTTTGCCTATGATTACGAGCTGTGATCACAAGCGCGCCAAAGATAACGACGAAGGCTTGAATACGGGCGGTATGGGCACGTTTTCTCCCGCGCCCTTCTTCGGGGAAAAGACGGCGAAAGAAGTCATGGAAAAGATTATGCTTCCTACCGTGTCGGCAATGAACGCAGAAGGCAGACCCTTTAAAGGCGTTTTGTATTTCGGGCTGATGAAAACGAAAAAGGGAATGAAAGTGATCGAATATAATTCCCGTTTCGGCGACCCTGAAACGCAGGTGATTTTGCCTATGCTCAAAACCGACCTTTTAGAAATTTTCGAAGCGATTACCGACGAGAGATTAAACGAGATTAAAATCGAGTGGGAAGACGGGGCTTGCGTTTGCGTTGTGCTTGCGAGCGGTGGCTATCCCGAAGCTTACGAAAAGGGCAAAGAAATCACGATCGGGGATTTAGACGAAGATTGCATTTTGTGCCACGCAGGTACGGCGATAAAGGAAGGAAAGCTCGTCACGAGCGGTGGGCGAGTACTCGGCGTATGCGCACGGGGCAAAGATATCGAAGACGCTCGGCAAAAGGCGTATAAGAACGCGGAAAAGATTTCCTTTGAAGGTATGTATTATCGCAAAGATATCGGGATTAAATACAAGGATATCGTGCGGGAGTAAATAAGATGAAAGAATATAAAACGGAAGTCGTTCGTTTTAATCGGATTGCCGGTAACGGAATGGAAGAGAAATACGTCGAGCAACAAGCGGCGCAACTGCAAACGACCTTCAACGGAAAAGCTGCAAACGGTTGGACGGTTTGTCAAATGCAACGGATTGCTTTAAACGCAGAGTATTTGCTAATCGTATACGAACGGGAAAAATATTACCGTGAAAAAGAAACGGTTTACGTAAACGTTTCCAAAGAAGACCCGAAACCTGACTATCTTAAAAAGAATGGTAGCAGTAAAGATTTTGGAACCTTTGAGATATAATAACGAGAATAAAAGAACGAGGATATAGATAATGATTTACAGAATTTTCGTAGAAAAGAAAGATAACGTACAGGCAAGAAAAGAAGCGGCGGACGTGAAAACCCTTCTTAATATTAACGCGGAAGACTTTCGCATCATTCTCCGCTACGACGTGGAAGGAATTACGGAAGAAGAACTCAAATCGGCTTTGGGAACGATTTTCTCCGAACCGCCCGTTGATAACGTGTATTTGGAAGAATACCCTATGCCCGACGGCTATAAAGCGTTTGCAACCAGCTATTTAACGGGACAATACGACCAACGCGCCGACAGCGCGGCGCAATGCGTACAGCTTTTAACGCAAAAAGCCCGCCCGCTCGTTAAGTGCGCGAGAATTTACGCAATGAAAGGGGTTTCGGACGCGGAATTAGAAGCGATTAAAAAGCACGTCATCAACCCCGTAGAAAGCGAAGAAATCGGTTTTGAAAAACCCGAAACGCTCGTTCGCGAAGCGATGGAAGGTGCGCCCGTGCAAGAAGTAGCGGGCTTTATCCAAAAATCCGACGAAGAAATCGCGGCGTATCATAAAGCCGTAGGGTTTGCTATGAGCGTAGCTGACCTTGCGTTCGTGCGCGATTATTTCAAATCGGAAAAGCGTAATCCTACGGAAACCGAACTTAAAGTAATCGACACCTATTGGTCCGACCATTGCCGTCATACGACGTTCTCGACGGAGCTTGAAAAAGTGGTGATTAGCTCGGAAAATAATTCTATTGAAAAGGCGTACCACTTATACGAAGACTTGTATCAAGAACTCAACGGCGCGCGCCCTGACAAATATCCTTGTTTAATGGACCTTGCAACGATTGCCGCAAAAAAACTCAAAAAAGACGGCAAGCTTGACAATCTCGATTTGTCCGACGAAATCAATGCTTGCTCGATTTGTATCGACGCGGAAATCGACGGAAAAACGGAAAAATATCTCGTTATGTTCAAGAACGAAACGCATAACCACCCGACGGAAATCGAACCGTTCGGGGGTGCGGCGACCTGTCTTGGCGGGGCTATTCGCGACCCTTTGAGCGGTAGAACGTATGTATACCAAGCAATGCGCTTGACGGGTGCGGCTGACCCTAGAGAAAAACTCGAAGCTACGCTTGCAGGTAAATTGCCTCAACGCGCGATCACGCAAAGAGCGGCTGCGGGCTTCTCTTCTTACGGCAACCAAATCGGTCTTGCAACGGGTATCGTTGACGAAGTATACCACGAAGGTTATAAAGCGAAGCGTTTGGAAACGGGCTTCGTCGTAGGCGGGGCGA
>JAEIGA010013438.1_pt1 | contig 12461 bp, 23 predicted proteins | sample 9270691 | NCBI WGS metagenome assembly JAEIGA01 (sample SAMN17057246, study PRJNA624740) | gut metagenome | biome: biome; isolation source: fecal sample | host: Bos grunniens | place: China: Xizang | collected 2019
CCAAGCCCAAAATTCTTAACTTATCCATAATTATTCCTCCTTAACTTTCTATAAATATTATAACATATTTTTTATAAAAAATCAAAAAAGAGCCTTAACTTAGGGGTTAAGGCTCTTAGGCTCGAAATGTGGACAATCATTATTAGTACGAGTATCTTCTTGCCACAAGAAAAAAGATTTACCTATCTCGTCGCATACTGCGTACAGTTTATTTTTATTTACTTTACACAAATGTGTACAATTATCACAACTTTTTCCAAATAGATAATTTGGAATGGCTGGCAAATCACAAAATTCTGTGTGTCCATCACCGATTTTAACAAAGGTGTGGTCAGAATCATTAATTCTAATTAGATATACTTCACCTGCAGCGGGAACGCCATCGCGTTCCCAATCATACAGGTCCATATATCTATTAAACGTCAGCCTCTTCGGCTCCAGTATCTAAGCCATCTGCTTCCTCCATATCAGGAGCGTCAGCGACGTCCTTGGCAATGCCCTCAATGACCTTGAAATTGTGGTTCTTGGACTTGTAGGCGGTGAAAGTAGGACGATTCAGGATACGCACAACAACGCCTTCGCGCACATGACGAGGGTCGATGGGGTCAGGACCATCATTGTACATATCAGCCTTATTAGCAATCCATTCACCTGCGGAAATAGTATCGTCGCTCTTGGAAGCGGGATGCTCGGGAATAGTACCCTTCCACAGCACGGGAACGCAATCAACAGCCATCTGCTCACAGCGGTATCTCATGAAGTCAGGTGTGTATTCAACAACCTGACCATCGGGGTTGGTCATAGTCATACGGTATACCCACATATGAGAACGCTTATCGGGAGTAGCGTCAGGCTCACAGCCGTAAGAGAAGGTAGTCTTCTCACCGTACATCTTAACGAAGTTCTTATCATTTACGCCCTTATTAGACACGGTTGCCATAATAGGAGCGCCATCATGAGTGAAACCTGCGACCTCGTAGTAAACAGTTTCACCCTTCCACAACTTGCCCTTAAAGTGCTCATGGTACTGCTCACGGAATTCGTTGGAGCCATAAAAGCCACCCTCGAAAGTATCCATAACAGTTCTACGAGTACCAGAAATGGTGCCATAGTCGTAAACAGGGTTACACCACTTCTCAATCAGTCTATCCTTCCACTTACCCTTAGGCATCAACTTAATCAGAATAGACTTAAACTCACTATCAGCCAGAGAGAAACGATTATCCTGTAGGACAGGTACAAACGCAGTACGCTGAGAAGTACCATGAATCTTCAGAGTAATCTCAATCTCATCGCCGGGCTTGAAAGCGGGCAGATTGTAATCCAACTGCTCAGTATCCTTATGCTCGAAGAAGGTAGGAGCAACAGTTCTCTTCGCACGGCGAGCGGTACGAGAACCAGCACCACCTGCGGAAGTCGCGCGCTGACGAGCAGGAATGTACTTCTTACAAATTTCAATGCCATTAACAGTAGTAATGGGGTCGCCAGGATTCAGAGAATTCAGGTCAACACCAGTGTACTCCAAGCAGGTAATGGGCAGATAAACACCAGAGGACTTTTCGCCACGCAGACGAATAGCCTTAACATTTCGCTTATCGGGGTCCATGTAGCCAGGGCCCTTAGTGCCGTCGGGTAGCACTCTCAACAGATTATTCTTTTCGCAGAATTCCAGGGACAACTGTAAATCGCAAGGGAAGAATACACCCTTTTCACCGACCTGGGTATCCAGACCGACACAAACATCGTTACGGAAGAAAGTCGCAATCTGTAACTTATCAGCATTTTCATGCTTACGCAGGTCCTTTACTTCCACAACAAAGCCACAATGTTCCATTTTCATCTTCCTTTCTTAGCATTTTGTTTTATTCTTCTGGGAAATCATATGTAGGCAATAAAAGTGTTTACAATAATGATTACCCTTAGCCATAGACTGTAGCATTTTATCCTTTATATCATACATACAATGAACATCTTTTACTACAAGATGATTATTTTCATCCATTTCTGTATCAACCTTGCGGAAGACACACTGAGCGCAACTACCATAGCACTCTTCACAAACAGCATGAGGTCTATCGGGGAAAGTATCCCAAATCTCCTCCAAAGTCATAACTTGACGGTCCAGCACAGACTTTTTCATAAAGGTTGCGACTCCGCTTTCCCAGATGTAATACTGAGTAGCAAGATATTTCACAAAACTATAACCTTTATTAAAGACCATATCAACGGCTTCGCCACGAGTATACATCTTTCCGATTGTTTCCACGGAATCATAAGCCTGGCTCCAATCCCAATTATACAGATTATACTTAGGATTGTTATTAGCGGGAACTTCACCATTCTTTTCAATGGCATAGACCCATCTATCTGGCATTCTCAGCATCTTTTTATTTCCTCTCTATCAATCTTTACATATATATTATAACATATTTTTTATAAAAAATCAATAAAATAAAATGGGGTCCCGGTTAAGGAGACCCCATAGCGAACGGCGCAGGTGTAATTTTACCATTAGCCCACACAGCACCGCAAATTTCACCTTTTTCGTTGGTCATTAGATAAGGACTGAGATAACTCGCATAGTTTGCGAAATTTCCGATATAGACAATTTGCGTGTCCTTATCATACATTATCTTCATTCCCCAATCATTCTCATCAATAAGGACAAGATTATCGAGGACAAATTCCACTTCATTATCTTGCGCATTTGCTGGCTTGGCAATAAAAACGGTAATACCAATGCCAAAAATCAGTAAGACGCAAAGGAGCGCCAAGATTGTGCCTAAAGCCCCCTCTTTATTCATTTAGAGTGCCTCCTTTAAAAGTTTCAGACGCAGAGGATTGCGCATCTTACGCAGCGCCTTTGTTTCAATCTGGCGAATACGCTCACGAGTGACGCCCATTACTTCGCCGATTTCCGCAAGTGTCAAGGCCTTATCAGAGCCAATGCCAAAACGCAGACGCAGAACTTCGGCTTCCTTTTCGCTCAGAGTATCGAATACAGAGTTGATAATGTCTCTGTTGGCTTCTTCTACCAGATTATAATAAGGATTTTCGGCATTGTGGTCAGCCTGAAGGTCGCCAATAGTAGCATCGTCATCTTCACCCACAGGCACGTCAAGAGATGCCACCGCCTGGCTCATATCCAGAGCCACCTTGACCTTATCCTCCTCAATACCAAGAGCATCCGCAATTTCCTTTTCTGTTGGCATACGACCCAACTGCTGAATCATAGGTCCAGTCATGCGCTTAATTTTGCTGGTAAGTTCAGCAACGTGCGCAGGAATACGAATATTGCGAGACTGGTCGCTTAGTGCTCTACCAATCTTCTGGCGAATCCACCAAGTCGCATAGGTAGAGAAACGATAACCCTTAGACAGGTCGAACTTCTTTGCGCCCTCAATAAGTCCAGTATTACCCTCCTGGATAAGGTCGAGCAGGGGCAGACCGCAACCCTTATACTTCTTGGCAATAGATACGACAAGGCGTAGGTTATGAGTCACCATTTCTTCAATGGCTTCTTCATCACCATTCGCAATGCGTAGAGCCAAAGCCTTTTCCTCTTCAAAAGTAAGCAGAGGAATCTTGCTAATTTCCTTTAAATAGAAACGAGTAGAATCTTCGATGATTCCAGAATAATCCAGGTCAACTTCTTCATCTTCTAACTCAAATGCTTCGAAGATATCTTCATCAGACAAATTAAATACTTCTTCCATTTAAGTCCTCCTTAGTCTTCCACAATCTTTCTTTTATGCTGATAGGTGAAAGGCATTACCTGAATCCTTTCATCATAATAAACTTCATCACTGACGCCATCCCAGTGAGAGTCCCATGTAACAGTATAAGGAACCTGCGCCAACATCAGCGCCTCCTTAATTTTTTCCATATCTTGTTTAGTCACAGGATTCTGGGGCATAATTTAACCTCCAATTTTCTTGCCGCCGCGCTTCTTCTTGCGCTCGGTTGCGTTATCGATAGTTTCACGATGAATGGTATAAACCTTAGAGGCGATACCACCATTCAGCAGAGAGTTCAGATGCGCAGGCTCGTAGCCCAGCACATCAGCGCAAACATTCATGTGATTAGGAGCGTTCTTCTTCTGAGCGTGGTTATGACCGTGGAAGTTGAATGCCCAGGGAATCATCGCGATAGGCTCGTGAGAAAGAATCAACTTCTCGCCAATAATGAGCGCGCCCTCGTAAACTTCATCGAATACTTCCTCATACTTAGTTGCGCCAGTGTCGTGGTTGCCCATAATCAGAACCTTATAACCACGCAATTTCTTAACATATTCAAGGTCGCCGCAGTCACCCAACACAAATAGAATGTCCTTTCGGCCACACTTAGCATTGATACGACGAACGAGTTCATCATCACTCGGTCTGTTGGGAAATGCTCGCTTCAGGTCATCTTCACCAAAGTGGAGGTCGGAAATAATCCAAGCCGTCTGGAAATTTTCCCAACGCTTCATAAAAGTCTTATATACACCAGACAGAATCACTGTACATCCTCCTTTACCTTAACCCAATACTCAATATACTTAAAAACATTCATATGCTTAATACCATCAATTGCTTCGGGATGGAAATGACGGCAACTATTCAAACGGTCCAGCAGTTTGCTACGCATTATTTCATCGCTCCAATGCACCAATTGAGGACCAGCTTTATCATTTGCGCTATTTACGCAGTTTTCAAAAATTACTTTTGCGGTCTCAATTGCGGTATCAATATCAGGGCACTCAATACCATTAATGTAATACAGCAAATCATTTTCAGTCAGATTAGGATTCTTGTATCTCTGAGGACAGGCATTACGCTTCTTCTTTGCGTCTACCTTAGCAATATATTTTTCATTGTTTTTAGCATTTTTTCGCTTTTCCTGATTAATAATGAAAGGAATAAAATCTTCCTTGGCTCGACGCTGATTCTCGCTCTTGGTGACCCACTCCAAATTTTCCAGAGTGTTATTTCTCTTATTATGGTCGAGATGGTCAACAGTCAGATTATCCATGTCTTCAGTGGGCATCCAGGTCTTCATAACCAGACGATGTACACTATGAAAACCATTTCTGGTCTTAATCATAACATAACCGTTTTCCGCAATCTTAATGGGAACAGGTTGCTTATGCTCATCTCGCAGATGGCCCATGTTAGAAACATACATACGGAATTCCTTGTTCCACTTCCACTTCTCGACCTTAAAAATCAACTTAGGAGCAATAAAGTTAAACATCGAGCCATCCATCCTTTTTTTATTTATTTATTCTTTAACTTTGTATATATATTATAACATATTTTTAATAAAAAATCAAAAAAAGACTTTTACGCTTGTCGTAAAAGTCTTTTTCTTTTTATATTTCACCGAGTGCTTCTCTAACATCTTCTATCTTACCTCCATTATAGAGGTATCTACCAAGTTCTTCATTAAATCTTTCTTGACGATAACTAATCTGATGTTTACAAAACGCAATTTCATTTTCAATTTCTGAGCCAGTCGACTGAATTGATTCCCAATGAGCCAACTGTTTTTCATACTCATGAAGTTTTTCCTGCTCAGATTTTAGACTTTTCATTGCGTTTTCTCTACGGCTTCTCTTCCACTTTGCTTCTTTATAAGCATATTTACCGATAATCCAAAGCACTATAAAACCGCCCACCGCAAAGAGATATACGGGTCGAACAATGCACGCATAAAAAACAAAGATAACACCGGCAGAAATTGCTATGCCCAGTAAGATTTTTAGGATTACTTTAAAGAACTCACCGAAAAAGTCGCGAATAAAATACCATTTTTCTCTATTCATATTATCTCCTTTACCAACTTACATCAACAATGATATACTCGTATTCAGAAAAGGATTCTTCAAGCATTTCATTCAAGCAAGTAAGGACTTCGCAATGTGCTTCATTCTGCCAAGGATAGCCTTTATAACTCTCATCACTGCGGAAACAATAACTCTTATAAGAATCATTGTAATAACTGTCGCCAAACATAACGGTAGCCAAGAATTCGAATTTATCTGCGACATGAGGATATTTCTCTTTGAGAATATCTTCTAAATAGTCAACGCTGACCACCGGAAGCAATTTAAAATCAATCATTCGAAATCCTCCTCCATCTCACCAGATACAAAATTAAAACCGCAAATGGGGCAAACAGTGAAGTCTTCAACATCTTCCCAATCGCAACCATAAATCGGTTCGTCACATTCGGGGCAATGGAAGAAACCTTCCTCTTCATCGGTGTGAACACCATAAACTTCCTCGACTAAATCAAAAATCTGCTCCCAAGTCTTTGCCATATTTATCATTTCCTTTCTTTAACTTTCTATAAATATTATAACATATTTTTAATAAAAAATCAATAAAAAAAGTTGAGGGGCGTTAAACCCCTCAACCTGCTTGCCAATGTTTAGTTGTATTAGTAGACTTATACGTATCACGCAGAACAATTTCCTTAGAACTCCAAGACATAAATACATATTCCGCACTCACGGGTCTATAATTATTATGCCAGGTTTCAAGTTCCTTAATTGCGATATTATAAAGGTCAGTCAGCACGGGATTGTCATCGCTATAACCAATCCACTGATTCTCCTGCTGGCAGACACCCTGAACCGTATCGGGGTAAGCGGGATTGTCAACTCGGTTAAGGATACACCAGACCGCGGTGCGCAGGTCTCGTTCGCTATTATACTGGTATCCATAGAGAACCTTTGCAATATATTCTGCTTCCTTCTGGATAATTTCCTCAGGAGTGAGGTGTTCATATTCGGCACGAATCTTGCCGATTTCATCCTGGTGCTGGATGACCATTTCCTCAATTATCTGTTCATAATGGAGTTTCTGCTCTTCAAGCATTGCTCCATACTTCTCTGCGTCTGCCTGTCTCTGCGACCCCATCGAGACTGTGATTAGCATTACTATTGTGATAATCACGATTAACGCAGTTGTTCCACCACGGCGCATAAAACGCCTAAATTTCTTTTTCACAGGTCAATTCCCCTTTCTTATCTTTACATATATATTATAACATATATTTTATAAAAAATCAATAATATACTTTATGGTGGAAAATGGGAAATGTTTTGTGCATTTCCCATTGATTTATTTGAAATTTTATGATATAATTTAAGTAGATAAATTAATATTTATTGGAGTGATTACTTATCTTCATCATCATAATGACAGCAATAAATCTCGCCATTATCAGCCACTTCATACATATCGCACTCAGTGGGCATGCCCAGTTCTTCCCACCATTCAAGATGAGTATCTCGAATATAAGCGGGGTCCATAACGCAGTCATCGCAACCGCAGGGGCAAGTAGGAACATAATATTCTGGCTCCAAGCGCTTTCTTGCCGTATGAACCGTTTTCTCAATAAGCAGAAGCTGGTCTTTCCGCACAGAAATCATTTGACGCTTCAAATCTCGAATCTCTTGGTTCTTTAGCCACAGTAGTTCTTGTAGCGAAAGGCCACATGTCTGTCCGCAATCAGGGTAGTGCGAACAATCTTCACTATATTTACATTTCAACATATTAAATCCTCCAAGCCTTACAGAAACCAGTCTGTCGCAGGCAGATACATTCTTCGCTATCCCAACAAGGACAGCCCTTCATACAAGTCTCTTTCTCTCGCTCAGGGTTGCGTATAACAGTCTGCATGCGCATATTACCCTGTTGAATTACCTTTTGGACTTGCTTAGGAATCTGGACGGGACTCGTCTCAAAGTCGCAAAGCGTCCTTTGCGCGCAAGTCGCGCAGGTTCCAATAGCGTCGCCACAACTATGACAGGCTAATAATGTAGTGCCGTCTTCCATCACTACAACTTCGGGCAGTCCCGGCATCAGCGCACCGCAAAGTGCGCAAACAGATGAATCATGTCCGATGTATTTACGGCAAGCCTGCTCATCATCATTTACTTTCTCTTGGAAGACGGGGCAAACCTCTCCGCCGTTGCGTTGGCGCAAGAGGCATTTTCCGCAAGTTCTCATTATATTACCCCTTATTAACTGCCAGAATCATAGTTCCCGAGGGAACATTCTCGGGGAACGGGTCTCGAATATCCCATTCGATAATCTTGTCGCCGGCATTCGGCTTAACTTGAAAATCATAAGCATCTTTAATAAATGCTCGGCCGGCCTCGGGACTCATTTCAACGAGGGGAACAGAAGTCTCTTCAAACGGAGCAAGATAAGTGATTTTTACAATCTCTTCTCCGTAATATGCTTCTATTTTGCGCATAGCATTAGTATAACTGTCGGCAAAAAGAAAAACCGCACTCGGTCTTTCTTGCCAATTATTTCCATCACGGAAATAACCAGTAATTACTTCACCATAAAAAGGATACGACATTATATTTCCTCCTTAAAGATACACGGGTCATTCGGTTCGCAAGGATGATTGTCTCTACCACAAATTAAATTGCCCCAATCATCATAATGACTTTCGTCGCAATAATTACAAATGCGGACGCCGGCAGGAACCTTATCACGGCAATCGCGCAGGATACGCGCATAAAGAAGCGGGTCGTCTGTCATCAATTCATACCAAGGTTCCCAATTATGCGTAGGAGCGATACCATTAATATCATATACGATACCATTGATTTCGCAACCGAAATGGTTATCTACTTCATCGTACATAACATGACAATGCTCGTTTAGAAATCTATTTTTTAAGATATAAGCAAACCAATAACACATTCCATTGTTAAAACAATTTTCTGCGCCAAGGTCTCGGAATTGTTTGATAAAATCAAGAATCAAATCTTGCTTGTTCTCAATTTTCATATTATTTTCCTTTCTGACGGTTGGGCTGACGATTTAAATAAAGGTCCGGGGTAGGTATTAAATACCCGACCCCTTGGAACCTTGTTGGGTATTTTTTATGCTTTCCGCACTGGAAATAAATTGCCTCATTTAAGAATTGCCGGAATCCGGAAATTCATTTTGGACGGCCTCACGGGTAAGTTCGATGAACTGACGCATGAACTCCGGCAGAGGCATCTGGTTCCGCAAACCCTTATTTTCGTGGCGCAGTCGGTCAATCTCTTCGGCATAATCGCACTTAGTTTTAACTAGTGCGTCATAGTCTTCACTTAGCTCCTGGTACTCAATATTGAGGTCCGCAAACTGAGCCTGCAGTTCACGATACTGCTCAGTAATTCTGTCTGCGGTTATCTTCCATTCTTCTGCTTCATATTTATAGTGGTTTAGTTCATGTTTAACCAGTTCCGCAGTTGCTTCTTCCAATCGACTTGCCAATGAAGCATTATAAAGTTCTGTGCGAGTTAACTGAGTTTCTAGACTCTCAATAACCTTTTCGGCACTTTCGAGTTTCAGAAGTAAATTACAGTTCTCATCACGGAGTTCAGTAATCTCATCTTTACGCTCTTCGTTTTCTTCTGCTACGCGCTGGAGTGCTTCGATTTCTTCATCCTTATCTGCAAGTCGAGCATACAAATCTTGCTTTTCTTTACACACTCGCTTCACTTCATTCTCAAGTTCCTTGCGGGTTTCATTGAAGTTGTGCGCCATCTGGGCCATACTTTCCTGTACCTGCTTATACGCGGCTTCCAAGTTATCGCGGTCTGCGCAAACAGTAGCATACTTGGAACTCCATGCTTTGATTTCTGCGAACTGGTCCAGCATCTGTTCATCTCGATGAAGAATTGCCTGGCGTTGAGCCTCGATTTGTGCTTCCGCGCAAGCAAGGTCGTCGCGCAGATGAGCCTCGGACACGCGCAAATCTTTATTCTCCTGGAAGAGTCTCTCGAACTCTGCCTGCTCTGCTTCATAGGCCTCTCGCTTTACAAGAATAGTGGGTTGCGCCAAACGTACTTTAATTTTCATAGAGAACTCCTCCATTTATTCTTTTTCTTTTTACATAAATATTATATCATATATTTTATAAAAAATCAATTAATTATATTTAACTACGTTTAAATACGTTGGACAAAGTTAAACAATATTTAATAATTAACTTTCATATATAGTATAACTTATAAGGGGTGAAATAATGACTACACTTGGAATTCGTTTAGAAGAAAGTGAGAAACAAGCATTGGCTGATTATGCCAAAGCGCATGATTTAAGTATATCGCAAGTAGTGCGCAAGATTATAAAAGATTTTCTTGCAAATATAGATACGTAAGGATGGTTTTTCTTAAATGTCAAATACAAAATATAAAATAATTTATTCATTAAAGATTCATATTGCGCTTTAGGCGCAAGGTTTCAGTGCGCAAACTGAAATGAAGAATCCTAATAATCCAAGATTTAATTGTTGGGTGTATGAAGAAACACCTGAATTACTAGAAGCATTTGATGCTCTTGTGAGAGAGGAGCGTTGAAATGGCTGATACATTTATTGTTCATAAAGAATGGCTTGATAACATTGCGGGTTTACCCATTGAACAACAAGATAAAGTAATTGGTGAATTCGTGCGCTATGGTGTTGGTTTAGACAGTGCGCATAATGATGATGCTGTTGTGCAAGCCTTTGTTAATATGTTAAAGGGTCGTATTGATTATAGTAAGGAAAAATATTAGCAGAAAGTCGATATGAGTAAGACTGCTGGGCGCAAGAAGAAAATTAATGACCAGCAAATTTACGATTTGGCAAAAAGTGGCAAAACTTCAACTGAAATTGCAAGTATGTTAGAAGTTTCTAAGTCTGCGGTAGACCATAGCGAAGGCTGGAAACGCAGAAAAGAGAATGAATTTGTATTTTAAGAATTAAATTTTGCAAAAATTCTTTGCAAATTTGTTTGTTTGCAAAAATTAATTTGTACAAATGTTGCATTTTGCATTGCATTGTACAAATCTATCTTATATCTTACAATTTTTGCAAATTTGCAATTTTGCAAAGAATTTGCAACTTATATCTTAATTTTTGCAAAATTGCTTCGCAATTTAGACAAAAATTACTGCGCGCCCCCAAAATGGGGGCTTGCTTAGGCTTGGAACCTGGGGGTATATATGAATACTGGGGGATATAAAAAATTCATTTGAAAATCTTAAAAAAATATGATATAATTATTTTAGAAAATGAAATGAAAATTCCAAATGAAAAATTGAAAGGAAAATCCTATGGCTAAATATGATTATAATGCCCTTAAGATAGCGGCGACCAACGGGAGCCGCATTGGTGGATGGCAAGGATGGGATGTATATTCTTGTAGTAAGCATGATTATGATGCTTTTTCGAAGCACTTTTATGTTCTTTATGATGACGACAAGAAACTTGTGCGTGAAGGATATGTATATGGTTCTATAAATAGTAATGGTACTATTAACGAAGTAGATAGACGTTATGAGTACTTTACTCCTAAGAAGAAGAATAATAAGCCCGCACCTACTAAAACTACTCCTGCTACTGGATATAGTGCTTATATGGCAGGTGCTACAGCAGAAAGCACTGAAGTGCCGATTAGTAATGATGACTTTTTCTTGAGAATTGATAGAGAAATCAATGAATTGTTGGCGAACGCCAGCAAGGTAGATTTATCTGTCTCTTTTGGAGTAGATAAATGAGTTTATTAGAGTTGGTAATTGCTTGCTGTGGAGTAGGCGCAACCATAGTTATTCTTCCACTTGCGATAAAGTCATATAAAGATTTTTTGGATATTATTAGAGGGGGCTAAGGCTCCCTCTTTTTTTTTGTAAATTTGTAAAAATATTTTTGCAATTTGTACAAAGGTTTATGCAAAAATTGCAAAGATTTATGCAAAAATACAAATAGAAATGTGAAAATTGTGGAGTGTACGTGGCCGGTTCAGGCACCATAACCTGCCTTGAATTCCACCGTCACCGTCTTCGTGAGCGCATAAAAATTAGAGCCACAGAGAAAACTCTGTGACTCTTTTGTAGTTAAGTTGTAGTTAGTTAGAACTTAGTTCCAACAGTAAAAACGATTAGATACCCAGGCTCTTGAAAAATTCGGCAAATACATCATCAGCAATAGTAGCCTTACCCTTGCCAGTGACGCCAACCTTCTTCTTAGCAGTAGTAGTGGGGGTCTTTACAAATACCTGGAGATTCTTAATTGCGGGAACCAGGTCCATCATTGCGTCAAGCAGTTCGCGCACATCCAGCATATCGACCTCAGGGTTGTCAATACCGCAGGCCATAGCGTACTCATTCAGGGCGTCCGCAATGTCAGTAGCCAGGTTATTCTTGTGACGCTCCAGTTCTTCTCTCTTGGCATTTGCTTCAGCCTCAGCGGCCTTAGCCTTGGCTTCCTCCTCAGCGCGGGCGCGCAATTCAGCATTAGCCTTATTGATATTGTCGGTGAATTCCTTCACGATGGCCTCTTCACTCTCACCAGCGGCGATGCGGGCCATAATCTCTTCGTAATTCATTAGTCCATACCTCTTTCCTTATTTTCTATAAATATTATATCATATTTTTTTTAAAAAGTCAATAAAAATACCTGATTTGATTTTATATAAA
>JAEIGA010013439.1_pt1 | contig 12461 bp, 11 predicted proteins | sample 9270691 | NCBI WGS metagenome assembly JAEIGA01 (sample SAMN17057246, study PRJNA624740) | gut metagenome | biome: biome; isolation source: fecal sample | host: Bos grunniens | place: China: Xizang | collected 2019
GGAGAAGGTGGAACGGAAAACCCTTCCGCACCGGATACGCAGGCTCCCTCTAAAGAAGATTCGTCAGGTGGCGGACTTGAAGTGGGACGTTGGAACACTTGGAGTGCAGGTCTTTCTGCATCCATGCCTCTTGTCAATGCGCAGCTTTGGAGAAGTCTCAGGATCTCCGGCCTTGATGTTGAGCTTGCTGTGGAAAAGGCCCGTTCATCAAGATTGGATATGGTGACTCAGGTCAAGAACGCCTATTTCGGAACCCTTATGGCAAAAGAAGCCTTCAATGTATATAAGGAGGTATATGAAAACGCCATGAAGAACTATGAAGAGACTCAGAAGAAGTTCTCTTCCCAGAAGGCTTCCGAGATGGATGTGCTCAGAGCTAAGACGTCGGTTGCCAACGCTATCCCGAACGTGTACAATGCCGAGAGTTCTGTGATCCTTGCTTTGTGGCAGCTCAAGGCTGTGCTTGGAGTTGAACTGGACATGAATATCGATGTTGCCGGATGTCTTGAGGATTATTCACACCAGATGTTTTATGATATTCATCAGCATGACAGCATCTCTGTAGACCATAATACTACGATGAAGCAGCTTGCCATCCAGGCAGAGCAACTTGCGGAGAATATCAAGATCCAGCAGTATGCGAACATCCCGTCATTGGCCATGATGTTCAACTTCAGCATGAACGCGATGACGAATGACTTCAATTTCAGCGAGTATAAGTGGACTCCATACTCATATGTAGGCTTCAGCCTCAATATTCCGATTTTTGCTGGTGGAAAGCGCTATCATCAGATTCGTCAGGCTCGCAATCAGTATGAGCAGGTCAAGCTCCAGACCGTAAATACCGAGAGACAGCTGAAGATAGCCATCCGTCAGAGTCTCAATACAATGGAGACCAATATGAAGAGCTACTATGCGGCTAAGGATGCTGTGGCTGCAGCGCAGAAGGGATATGATATCACTTCCATGGCTTATCAGGTCGGCAGGAGCACTCTCGTCGAACTGAATGACGCGCAGCTTGCCCTTACTCAGGCCAGACTTGCCGAATCTCAGGCAATTTACAATTTCGTGACTGCAAAAGCACAGCTTGAGCAGACAATCGGTCAGGATTTTATCAACTAGATTAACACAGAAGACATATATGAAAACCATTTTCAGAACAATGTTCATTGCTGGAGCCATATTCATGGTCATTGGTTGCGGCAACAATGGAAACACTCAGCAGCCTCAGACAGAGATTGTGGCAGAAGAACTGCCGATAGTAGCTGTACAGCAAGTCAATGCACGCGATGTGCTTCAGACAGTGACTTATCCTTCAACAGTGCAAGCTTTCGTGAAGAATAACATCGCCCCTCAGATGTCGGGCAGAATCACAAAGATAAATGCCGAGATCGGCGATTTTGTCAAGAAGGGTGATGTCCTTGCGGAGATGGACAAGGCTCAGTTCCTTCAGGCCCAGCTTCAGCTCCAGAATCAGGAAGTCGAGCTTGCACGTCTTCAGGCTCTTTATGATGCCGGCGGACTTTCTAAGTCTGATCTTGATGCAGTGACTCTTCAGTATAATGTCACAAAGACCCAGGTAGAGAATCTGATGGAAAACACTGTGCTCCGTTCTCCTGTCGATGGAGTCGTGACGGCACGTAACTATGATGCCGGCGACCTTTACGGAATGAGCGCCCCTATCTTCACTGTCGAGCAGATCGTACCTGTGAAGCTGCTCGTAGGCGTATCGGAGATAGATTATTCTAAGGTGAGCAGAGGTGATGAGGTGTCTATCAAGGTGGACGCTCTTCCCGAGCATACCTTCTATGGAAAGGTCGGAAAGATCTATCCTACGATAGATCCGGCTACACGAACATTTACAGTCGAGATTGTGGTTGACAATAAGTACAAGACTCTTCGTCCTGGAATGTTTGCCCGTGTAACCATCAATTTCGGAACTAACCATAGTGTAGTTATTCCTGATGTTGCCGTAGTTAAGCAGCAGGGATCCGGTGAACGTTTTGTGTATGTCCTCAATGAGGATGGTACGGTCAACTATCAGAAAGTGGTTCTCGGCCGTCGTATGGGTGCAGAATATGAAGTGCTTGAGGGTCTTAAGGATGGAGATAAGGTTGTGACCGGAGGTCAGATCCGCCTCAAGGATGGTGTGAAAGTTAAGGTAACAGAATAACAGTTGTACTATGAACATATATAGAAAAGCGGTAAATAATCCGGTCACCACGGCTCTGGTCTTCATAGCCATGATGATCTTCGGAATTTTTTCGCTGGTTAATATATCTTTGGACAGGTTCCCTAAGTTTGATGCGAACGTGATCATGGTCATGTCTTCGTATCCGGGAGCCAGTGCGGAGGATATCGAGACCAATGTCACAAAGATTCTTGAGAATTCGCTTAACAGTGTGAGCGACCTCAAGAACATCAGGTCTACCTCCAAGGAAAACATATCTCTCATCTCTCTTGAATTCATAGAGGGTGTGGATATCGATGTGGCGACGAACGATGTTCGTGACAAGCTGGATATGGTCAGTTCTGTCCTTCCGGATGGAGTTACACTTCCGATAATCTTCAAGTTCAGCGCAGATGACATGCCGATCATGATCATGTCTGCAATGGCTCACGAGAGCCTTCCTGCCCTTGAGAAGATTCTCGATGATAAGGTGGCGACACCTCTTGCCCGTGTTTCAGGAGTGGGAACCGTGTCTGTTTCAGGAGCCCCTCAGCGTGAGATCCAGGTGTATTGTGATCCGAACAAGCTCGAGGCGTATGGCTTGACCGTTGCCGGCATTTCCAGCATGATCGCTGCTGAAAACAGGAATGTGCCGTCAGGATCGATTGACATAGGTTCCAACACATATTCTCTCAGAGTCGAGAAGGAGTTCACTTCTGCGGACCAGATGCTTGATATCGTGGTGGGCCATTCTAATGGAAAGACTGTCTATCTCCGTGATGTCGCGCGTGTGGTCGACGGTGTGGAGGAAAGATATCAGGAATCTTATATCAATGGTATCCAGGGTGCCCAGATCATTATCCAGAAGCAGGCTGACGCCAATCCGGTGAATGTGATCAGAGGTATCAGGAAGGAGATGAAGAAGATAGAGAAGACTCTTCCTTCCGATATCGAGATAATCACTGTCATCGATAGTTCAGATAATATCATAAACACCCTTAACTCGCTGAAGGAGACCATTCTGGTGACATTCCTGATCGTGATGCTTGTAGTGTATCTCTTCCTTGGAAGATGGCGTGCCACATTCATCATCGTTCTGGCGATTCCGATCTCTCTCCTTGCATCTTTGATGTATCTGTGGGCGACCGGCAACACCCTGAACATCGTGTCGATGTCTGCATTGTCGATTGCCATCGGTATGGTTGTGGATGATGCTATCGTAGTGCTGGAGAACATATCGACACATCTGGAGAGGGGAGCAAAACCGAAGGAAGCAGCAGTGCATGCGACTCAGGAGGTCGGTATTTCCGTGATAGCCTCGACTCTTACCATGCTTGCGGTGTTCCTGCCTCTTACAATGATCAAGGGTATGGCCGGACTCATGTTCAAGCAGCTCGGATGGATTGTCAGCATCATCATGATCGTTTCTACCATCGGTGCGCTTACGCTTATTCCGATGTTGTGCTCTCAGTTCCTCAGGTTCAAGCCTAAGACCGGTAAGATTCATGATGTCATATTTGGAAACTTCAGCAGGTTCATTGATTGGATTTCAAGAGGATATGGACATCTTATCAAATGGTGTGTCGGTCATAGGAAAGTAACTGTACTATGCTCTTTGGCAGTCTTTGTGGCTACTATAGTTTTTCTTGCGCCAAAGCTCAAATCCGAATTCATGCCTAAGACAGATGACGGACGAGTGACCATCCAGCTTGAGCTTCCTGCCGGAACAGGCCAGAGCATCACAAGGAATCTTGCACATGAGATCTATGGAAAGATAGCCGATCAGGTTCCTGAAATCGTAGAATGTTCATACTCTTTCGGTCAGGCAGATACAGACAATGCGTTTGCTTCAATGCAGAGCAACGGTACCCATATCATGTCATTCAACATCAATCTCGGAAGTATGGAAGACCGTGAGCGCTCGTCGGGAGAGATAGCAAATGTCATCCGCGGGATCCTCAAGGCGTATCCGGAGTTCAAGAAGGTGCAGGTGACTGAAGGTGGCGGAATGATGGGAGGTGCATCTACCGTTGATGTGGAGATCTATGGATTCGATTTTGAGACTACCGACAGGATTGCCAGAGAAATTCAGGCCAAGATGCTTGAATTCGGCGGCTGCGCCCAGGCTCTGGTCAACAGAGATGAATATGTCCCTGAGTATGAGGTGGATTTTGATAGGGAAAAGCTGGCGGTCAACGGTCTTAACAGTACGACTGCTGCATCTTATCTTAGCGCCGCGATGAACGGTTCTACCCAGTCGTTCTATCGTGAGGATGGTGATGAGTATGATATCAGAGTCAGATACGCTCCTGAATTCAGGACAGGTGTGGAGGATATTGAGAATATCATCATGTATAACAACATGGGCAAAGGTGTGAGAATCAAGGATGTTGCTGTCGTTCGTGAGACTCTGACACCTCCTTCTATCCAGAGAAAGAACAGGGCAAGAATGGTTACCGTATCAGGAATCGTGGCTGACGGCTATGCTCTTTCTGACGTTGTGGCGATGACTCAAAAAGCTATCGATGAAACTGAGATTCCGTCTGAGGTTCTTGTCAGGATAGCCGGTTCATTTGAAGACCAGCAGGAGATGTTCTCGGATCTTACACTGCTTCTTCTCATGATCCTCATACTTGTATACATCGTGATGGCATCGCAGTTCGAGTCGTTCATGGCTCCGTTTGTCATCATGTTCTCAGTGCCGTTTGCATTTGTAGGTGTGATATGGGGACTTGTAGTTACAGGTACGCCGCTTGGAATGATGGGAATGGTGGGTATCCTCATCCTCATGGGTGTGGTTGTGAAGAACGGTATCGTTCTGATTGATTATACCATTCTTATGCGTGAAAGAGGTTACAGTGTGGCCGAGTCGACAGTTATGGCTGCGCGCTCGCGTCTCCGTCCTATTCTCATGACGACTCTTACAACAGTCCTCGGTATGATCCCTATGGCCGTCGGCCAGGGAGAGGGCTCTGAGTTGTGGCGTGGACTTGGTATGGTTGTGGCATGGGGACTTTCTGTGTCCACTCTTGTCACCCTCGTCATCATCCCTACCGTATATGCTTCCCTTGCCTCAAGGCAGGAGCGTCGTGCACTTCGTAAATCATTAAAGAATTAACTCCATGAAAGGAATATTTGTAGTATACGACCAGGCGTACAACATGGAAATTGTTGATGCTCTTGAGAAAATCGGCTGCAGAGGCATGACCATGTGGCAGGATATTGCCGGCAGAGGAACCAGTACAGGTGAGCCTCATCTCGGAAACCATGCATGGCCTACGATGAACAATGCAGTACTGACATTCGTCCCTGATGAAAAAGTCGAGATGATATTGGATTTTGTCAAGTCCATGGACGAAGAAAGTCCTGCACTGGGATTGAGGGCTTTTGTCTGGAATGTTGAGAAAGCATACTAATTTTCAATAAGTTTATTGTATTCGGCCTGTAAATTTTATATATTTGCGGGTCGAATATTCATTTTTAAACAATAATAGTTATGAAAAAACTTATTGCAATGTTTGTAGTTGTTGCGCTTTCTGCAGCTGCTGCGACTACAGCTGACGCTGGTCGTTTTGGTGTTAAGGGTGGTGTAAATGTAACCAGTCTTGATTTTCAGAGTGGTACAAGCACTCCAGGTGCACTCGGTTATTCTGCAGGTCTTACATGGCAGTGGAACCTTCCTTTGTGGTTCGCTCTTCAGCCAGAGGTAATGTATCATGTGACTGCTACAACTCTTGAGGAGGCTCAGGCAAAACTTTCAACAGGTAGTATTCAGGTTCCTATAAACATTCAGTGGGGCCCAAGAATTGCAGATAAGAACATCAGAGTGTTTGCACAGGCTACTCCGTTCTTCGGATACAACATTTCACAGAAGGCAGAGGATATCAACATCTCGACAGGCAACTCTGCTATTGACAATGTGATCAATGGTGCTGTTCAGGATAAGTATGGTGATCTTATCAACGGTCTGAACAACCTCCAGAAGTTTACTTATGGCGCGGGTATCGGTGTAGGCGTACAGTTCTTTGCACTTCAGGTGACTGCACAGTATATCTGGAACTTCGGTTCTGTTGCAGAGGGTGTGAAGTTTACTGAGGAGATGTTTGATGTTAACCAGAGCAGCGGATGCCAGATTACTATGGCTCTTATGTTCGGTGGAAAGAAGAAGCATAAATAAGAATTATGGCAAAGGTAATTACAGATGCGAATTTCGCAGAGACTTTGGAGACTACGCTTCCTGTAGTGGTTGATTTCTGGGCTACATGGTGCGGCCCATGCAAGGCAATCGCTCCTGTGGTCGAGGAAGTTGCTGCGGAGTTTGAAGGAAAGGCTGTTGTGGGAAAATGCAATGTTGATGACTGTGATGATGTTCCAATGAACTTCAATATCAGAAGCATCCCTACTCTGCTTTTCTTTAAGAACGGGGAGCTTGTTGACAGACATGTTGGCGTGATTTCTAAGGCTGACCTTGTTGCGAAGATCAATTCAATGCTTTAATTGACAAGATTATGAAAAAGATTATCATAGCTGCAGCTCTCCTGCTTGCAGGACTTACAGCTGCCAGTGCTCAGAGCGGTCTGGGTATCAAGGTGGGAGCGAATTTCCCTTCTGCTGAAGTAAAGAATCTTGAGAATGCGACTCCAGCCGGTTTCCAGTTGGGTCTTGCATATAACCTCGACCTTCCTCTTGGCCTTTCTATCCAGCCTGCAATCCAGTATAACCTGAAGCAGTCTACTCTTGGCATCGAGCTCGGTGATACAGGTATCGGTATTCTCGACCAGATCAAGGATAATGCTACAATGGAAAGAGTCTCTGTAGGTTATCTCGAGTTCATGGCTTCTATTCAGTGGGGACTTGACCTGATTCTCCTTCGTCCTTTCGTTGACGTGTCTCCGTTTGTAGGATACGCTCTCAATGGTGACCTCGGAGCAATGTCTGACCTTTGGAAAGGTGATGGAGTTAACAAGCTTGACTATGGTCTTGCTCTTGGTGCAGGTCTTGATTTCTGGAAATTCCAGCTTGTAGCGAGATATTCATGGAATTTCGGTAACCTCATGAAGACCGTTGATGCTCTTGAGGATGGAAATCTTAAGGATAAGTACGGAGTATACAAGGGTATCAAGAACGGCAACTTCGGTGGCCTTACTGTAACTCTCGGTTATTTCTTCTAAAATAAGACGATGAGGAAAAAGATCGCAGTATTCTGTTCTGCAAGCTATAATATAGATCCTCAATATAACAAAGTCGCCCGAGCTTTTGTCCGGGCGGCTTCGTTATGTGGATATGGCATAGTTTCAGGAGGTACAATCAAGGGTACGATGGGAGAGATTTCAGATGAACTGGCTTCTTGTGGCGGATATCATCTCGGAGTCATTCCTCGTTTCATGGAACAGTATGTGTATCCCGGTCTTTCTGAAGTGATATGGACTGACACGATGGCGGAGAGAAAGACTCTTCTTCGCAAGGATACATCTGCGGTCGTTGCCTTACCTGGTGGAATAGGTACTTTGGATGAACTTATGGAGACCTTTGCTCTTGTTCATCTTAAACAATATGATGGAAGGATTTTCGTCCTTGATCATGAAGGCTTCTATGAGCCTTTGAGAAACCTGCTCGAGCATTATGTCAAGACCGGTATGCTCAGTCAGGAAACAATGAATAAGATCGGTTTTGCAGATACTCCACAGCAGCTTCTGGAGATGCTCAATGCTTGATTATGGATATCAGAGCTATAATAGATTATCTCGGCAATGACTGGATTTCAGTCAAGGACCGCATAGTGACTGCATTGGGAAGCGATATCGATCTTCTCAATGCTACTAACGCGTCGATATTGAACCGTTCCGGAAAGCAGATGCGTCCGATGCTTGCTCTATTGATGGCTAAGGCCTGCTCTGCATCGGGTCCTACAGATTCAACAGTCACATATGCGGCAGCATCCGATCTTCTGCACAATGCCACGCTGCTCCATGACGATGTTGCCGATGAGAGCGACACAAGAAGGGGAGCACCTACTATCCGGTCTCTGATGGGGCCGTCGGTATCGGTGCTGGTCGGTGATTACTGGCTTGTGAAGGCAATGGAACTTATTCTGGACGCTGAAGATGATAATGTGTCTGCAGTGATGAGGATATTTGCCAAGACTCTGAGTGATCTTGCTGAAGGTGAGATGCTGCAGCTGCAGAAGGCGCAGTCTGGTAAACCATGCGAAAGCGATTATCTGAGGATCATCTATAACAAGACAGCATCGCTATTTGAGGCTACTTGTGTTTCTGCTGCAATGTCCGTCGGTGCTTCAGACCAGATGATCGAGGCAGCAAGAAGTTATGCTGTCGCCCTTGGTCTCGCTTTCCAGATACAGGATGATATTTTAGATTATATGGGAACCGACGTGGTAGGAAAGCCTCTTGGAGCTGATATTCTGGAACACAAGGTTACTCTTCCTCTTTTCGGAGCCTTGTCTTCAGTGTCGGCCGAGAAGGCAGATGCAGTTATGGCCAAGGTTGCCGATATAGATTCACATCCTGAGTACAGGGATGAAATCGTACGCTTCGTAAAGGAAAATGCAGGTGTGGAATATGCGGTTGCCCGCTTGAATGAATATGTGTCTGAGGCGGTTGATGCTCTTGAATTCCTTCCTCCTTCTTTGAGCAGAGATTATTTGGTTGAACTGGCCTATTATACGGCAAACAGGGCAATGTGATGCGTTTCTCCGAGATCATAGGAAATGCTGGGGTAGCCCGTGCGCTCTCTTCCATGGCAGATAGTGGAAGAGTGGCTCATGCCATGCTCATGTACGAGAATGAAGGATGTGGAGCCCTTGCGCTGGCGCTTGCCTATGTCCAGTATCTGAACTGCAGTAATCCTCAGGATGGAGATTCATGCGGTGAATGCCCGTCATGCAGACAGATGGCCAAACTCATACATCCGGATGTTCACTTTGTATTCCCGGTGAACAAGGGACCTAAAAGTCCGGATGACAAGCCTACCTCCGAATCGTATCTCAAGTATTGGAGAGAACTGGCTGTTGCAGACCCATACTTTACCGAGGCCGATCTCCAGAAGGCTATAGGAATAGAAAGTAAAAATGGCCTGATAGCTGTAGCAGAGGCCAAGAATATAATCAGTAAGCTGTCATTGACAGCGGTTGCTGATGGCTATAAGGCAGTGATATTTTACCTGCCGGAAAAAATGAATCAGGAGACTGCAAACAGGCTTCTGAAGATGGTGGAGGAACCACCGCAAAAGACAATATTCCTCTTTATCACGCATGCTCCGGAAAAGGTTCTGCAGACAATATTTTCGCGTTGCCAGAGCATAAGGGTCATGCCTTTGACAAAGGAGGAGGCAGAAAAGGTAAGGGCAATGAAACCTGCCGATGAAAACGAGGAGGAACGTATCTATCTGGATATGTTTTCAGATCTGATGAACGCTATAGTGTCACGTGACCTTTTGGGGGCGCTTGAATGTGGAGAGGCTATATCTTCGTTGGAGTCAAGGGAAAAACAGAAAGCGTTTTGTATCTTTGCTGGTGAATGTATCAGAAAGATATTCATGATACGGCAGAATCTGATGCATATTTCCGGAGTGAAGGAAGATGAGAAGGATTTTTTCAATTCGGTTTCCGGCAGATGCAGCGATGCTTTCTGTCAGAAATCTATCACAAATATAGAGAAGGTTGTGTCAATGATTGACAGGAATGTAAATTCCAAGATATTGTTTACAGACCTTGTCAACAGGATGTTTTTAAGCATATGATTGAATCAAAGAGATACGACTGTTCCCGTGGTTGTGTCGTGGAAAGACAGGAATCCGGTGAACTGGAATGTACATATAGACAGGGATGCTGTAAGCTGGAGGTCTATAACTGGCTTCAAGGAGTGAATCAGGAGCAGTATAAGGACTTCTTTGAAGTCCGCTTCAAGAATACCCGCAAGGCTATATTCCGCAATGCCTCGGGCCAGAGCGTAAAGACCGGCGATATGGTTATCGTAGAGGCTGCGAATGGCCATGATCTTGGAATCGTGACACTGGAAGGACCTATAGTGGCCCGACAGATGAAGATGAAGAGGATCGACCCCGAAACATTCGAGTTCAAGAGAATATATCGTAAGGCAAAGCTGTTCGATATAGAGAAATGGCAGGAAGCTATAGCAAGGGAGCATGAAACGATGATCCGTTCTCGTCAGATAGCAGCTGAACTTGGTCTGGATATGAAGATCGGAGATGTTGAGTTCCAGGGCGACGGTACAAAGGCGATATTCTACTACATAGCTGACGGACGTGTGGACTTCAGGCAGCTTATCAAGGTGTTCGCCGAGGAATTCAGAATCAGGATTGAGATGAAGCAGATCGGTGCGCGTCAGGAAGCCGGTCTTATCGGAGGACTCGGAGTGTGCGGAAGGGAACTCTGCTGTTCTAACTATATATCAAGTTTCCAGTCTATTACAACATCTGCTGCGCGTTGTCAGGATCTTTCGCTCAATCCGCAGAAACTTGCCGGCCAGTGCGGTAAGCTGAAGTGCTGCCTCAACTATGAGACTGCAGCATATATGGATGCTCAGTCAAGGATACCGAAGGTCAATAATCCTCTGGAGTTCGAGGACGGCCTGGCATATCTGATGAAGACAGATATATTGCGTGAGATCATGTATTTCTCATATGACCCTCAGTCTCTGGCTAATCTATATCCATTGTATGCCGAGGATGTCTGGGACATCATCCGTATGAACCGTAACGGTGAGAAGCCTGCTTCCTTGAAGGAGGACAATGTTCCGGCTGCCCCTGAGTTTGTCACTGCTGTCGGAGATGATGCCATCAACCGTTTCGATGAGGCACGTAAGCGCAAGAAGAAAAAGAAGTCACGCGGACAGTCTGCAGGAGCGAAGCAGTCAGTAGAGGAAACTGTTGTATCTGATGTTCCGAAACAGACTGCTGGTGATGAAGGAAGGCCTTCGGATAAGAACAGAGATGATAGGAATAGGGGTAAATCGAATCGTGGAGGTAATAGAAACCGTCATCGTAACGACAGACCTAAGAAAGAGAATCAGAAAGAGCAGTAAATATGGGAAAGGATAAACTTCGTAAATTCCGTGAGAATGAAACTTTCAGATGTCTGATTCAGCCTGCTACCTCTGAGGTCCTGAACTGTGACCATCCGATGAAGGGCAATTGGAATCGGGATTTCTTCGGTAATGATAACCCGATTGTTCTTGAGCTTGGATGTGGCAAGGGAGATTACACTATTGATCTGGCGGAGAGGAATCCGTCATGCAACTATATAGGAGTAGACATCAAGGGCGCGCGTCTTTGGAAGGGTGCCAAATATGCTGAGGAACATAAGCTTACAAATGTAGCTTTCATCCGTACCAGGATAGAGTTCATAGAATCGCTTTTCGCACAGGGTGAAGTGTCGGAGATATGGATCACATTTGCCGACCCTCAGATCGGCAGAGAAAAGAAACGCCTTACAGCTCCTCTGTTCATGTCTCGTTACAGGAATTTCCTTAAGCCTGGTGGGATAGTGCATCTTAAGACTGACAGCCGTTATCTTCACGAATATTCTCTTGCGATGGCTCAGCAGAACGACCTCCATATCCTTGCTGCAGCTACTGATATCTATGGAGATGACCGTGACCGTCTGTATGAAAGTGAATTTTCTTCTATATGCGGTAGGGCTGCTGTCGATGCCTTGTTTGAGGTCCAGACATTTTATGAGTCACAGTATCTGGCACAAGGTTTCCCTATAACCTACCTTTCCTTCCTTGCTGATCATGAGGGCGCTTATGTGAGTCCTGAATGGGCTGAGGACCTTTGGAAGGATGAAGGACATCATTTTGTGATCCCTTCGGGACTGTCTGTAGCTTCGAAATTCTATCCGGAAGGGTAGAATTTTTTGTTATCAGATGCGTTCCATTTCGCGACGGAGGTCCTTCTCTTTGATTGAGGCCCTCTTGTCGTATTCCTTCTTACCTCTTGCAAGTGCTATCAGTATCTTTGCATAGCCGTTGTCTGCGATGAACAGCTTTACACCGACGATGGTAAGTCCCTTTTCCTTTACGGCTCTCTGGAGCTTGTTGAGTTCCTTGCGGTTGAGAAGAAGCTTGCGGTCGCGGCGCGGGTCATGTTTCCCCCAGCTGCCCCACCAATATTCTGCTATGTGCATGTTCTTGACATACAGTTCGTTTCCGCTGAAATAGCAGAATGTGTCCACCAATGAAGCCTTTCCTGCCCTGATGGACTTGATTTCTGTGCCGGTAAGCACAATACCCGCCTGAAAGGTCTCGATGAA
>JAEIGA010013441.1_pt1 | contig 12460 bp, 15 predicted proteins | sample 9270691 | NCBI WGS metagenome assembly JAEIGA01 (sample SAMN17057246, study PRJNA624740) | gut metagenome | biome: biome; isolation source: fecal sample | host: Bos grunniens | place: China: Xizang | collected 2019
AGGCGCAGGAGTCGGCATACCTCCAGCAGGAAGAGAAGATGGATGACATTGCCAAGATTGAGTGGAAAATCCAGAACCTGGAAAAACAGAGGGACAACCTGTTGCTTCAGAACACCAATTATGAAATGTCTCCGACTGTAGCCAAGATTGACAAGGATACTTACGACTCGAACATCGAGGAGATTACAGCCCACAATCAGGCTATCAAGCAGCTTGAAGAGCAACTTGCAGAAGAACGGGAAAAAGCCGCCAGCAAGAACAAGTCTTTCCGGAACAAGCAGGAAAGGGAAGCCAAGGATCAAATGGAAGCTTCCATCTCGGCCTTGGATGCGTATTACAATGAAATGGAGGCGATGATACGCAAACGCGGACTGGAACGCAATCTGACTGAAGAGGAAATCGAAAGACAGATTATAGACAACACCGTGGCACACCAGAAGGACTTGATACAGCTTCGAAAGAAACTTCTTGGAGATGAATCGTCGTTCGACCCGTTTGCCAACAACGGATATAAGGGTGTTATAACAGGAACAGTCTTCTTCGGGGAAAACAAGACTGAAGAGATGTTACAGACCCAGTCCAGACAAATCAGAATGTGGGGAAAGGCCCTGATGGACGGAATGAGAAATCAGATAGCCAAAAGCGAGATTGAGATTCAGAAAGAGGCCCAAAAACTAAGGGAGACCATACAGAAGATCCTTCTCGACAAGCAGTATGTCCAACAAGCAGTGAACGAAATGCGCGAGTCGTTCGACCAAATCGACTTTGTTGACGAAGACACCAAGGAGAGACTGAACTTCCTTTGGGGGGATACAGAACAGACCAAGCGAACACAAGAGGCCGCCAATGAAAGGATGAAGATTCTTCAAGCCTTCAGTGAAGATGTATACATTGAGGAGTCTGAAACTTTCAAGACCCGTCTGGAACAGGATGCCATTTTCGGTGACACAGTGAAGAGAATGGACAAGGAACAGTATGATGCATTCATCTTGCTTCTACAACAGTACCACGACAAGGTAATCAGTGCGGAGAAAAGGTATGCGGATGAAAGAAAGCGCATCATTGACCAGGTCTGGGAGGAGGAAGGCTATAAGAACGGTTACGAAGCAGCGGACAGAACCATCAGTATTGCTGAAAACAACCTTAACACGTTGCAGGGTGCAAACGCAATTGCCAACGAACAGGACTTCTTTGACCAATACCAACAGCTGGTATTGAACCGTGTCGCACTGGAACAATGGGCTTATGAGCAGAAACTTATGTTGTACAGGAAAAACAATGCAACACAAGAACAGTTCCAGCAGCTTGATTTGGAACATGCCCAGAAGCAGGAACAGTTCCAAAGGCAATTGCTTGACAATTATATTTCCCGCTATCAGAAGATGGCCGACGTAACGACCTCCTACGGAAATATTATCGGCGACGGTTTCGGAAGGATGATTGCAGGAGAAGAAAATGCCGGCAAACAGCTTATAAAGAACCTGTTGACTGAAACCATTCAGATGGCAAGCCAGTTCACCCAGCGACTTATCTTGCAGAATACTTTTGGCGCTCAAATGGAATCCATCAGAGCTACACAAAATGCGTCCCAACTTGCATCAGCCTATGCTACCGCAATGGCTGAAGTCGGAATCGAAGCGAGCAAGATGGCCGCAATCGAAGCTATCGCAGCAGGAGAAATCACAGCCCAGTCCATGGCTCAACCGGATTCTATTCTAACATGGGGTGGGGCAGGCGCCGCAAGAGCAGCTGTTATTATCGGGCTTGTTGCAGCAGCTACAGCAGCTGCCCTGGCTTTGGTTAACAGTCTTTTCCCGGAGTCAAAGGCAAGTGACACAAAGACCCGCAGACTCTCCACCGGTATGCTTACCTACGCTGAAGGTAACTACCCGGTGCTCGGCAACGACGGTAAGGTGTACGACGCCAAGTATGAAGGTGCCGGGATGAAGACAGGTGTCTATGGCGGAGGAGCCCACTTCGGCATCTTCAGCGAGAAGCAGCCTGAAATGATCGTGGACGGGAAGACTACGCAGAAACTGATTCTGAACTACCCGTACATCTACGACGCCATCACCACCATCGCCAAGAACGGCAGACTGAAGAATGCCATGCCTACCTTCGCGGCAGGTGACTACCCGGCAGGCATGAAGCGCATTGCACAGATGGATACGGCGGACGCTTCGGCTGGCTCGAATGAGGATATGATACAGATGCGCACCGCACTGGAAGAAACAAGGGAAGTCAACCGACAACTGCTGAAACTTCTGCAAGGCGGTATCGCAGCCCACCTCGACGGACTCGAAACGTACAGACAACAGAAGAAGAACGAACGCTTCTTGAAAAGAAGAGGAATCGACTAAACGGGAGGAAAGCCGGACAGCAATGCCCGGCTTTCTATTTATGACATCTTTCAACGCCGGGATGTCGTAACAACTGTTGATTACGAAAAATGTTCTAGCGAAAGGATTTGTTTTGCCAAATCTTGGAAAGCATCTTGCAGCTTCTTCAATTCTTCATCAGTAAAGGACATCGGCTTTCCGTGTACAATGTTGCCGTTCATGCGTTGATAAAACCATGAAGAGCTTTTACCAAAGTAGCGTCTTGAAAATCCGGCAACATTAATAAGCGGGAGTATCGGCTCCAGTTTCTTACGTAACGTCATGGTGCGTTCAATGTCGGCTGCATCTTCATGCATCCGTTTGAAATCATCGGAAATAGTCTGTTCCAGTTCCGGTATTTCATTTTCCGACATAGACTCCAATAACGCTGAAATCTCTTTGTCAATCTCAACACGTTCTGTTTCTGAAGCTTTTTTCCACTGCTCCTTCAATTCCATAAATTTCTTTACCTTATCCATAGCTTTTTCTATTAGTTTCAGACGAGAAGGTAGACCGACTTTCTCCTTGGCCTTTGGAGAAAGTCGGATACCTTTCTGTTAGAGAAGTGATTGCAGACGCTTGATTTCTTCTTCAAGTTCTTCAATTTCCTTCTCTACCACCATCGACATGCGCTTGCTCCTTGTAGAAAGTTCGCGCTGGTTCTGGAGATAGAAGAGCAAGTCCGCTTGCAAATCTTCTATCCGAGCCTTTAGCTCATCTGAGGTGTACACCATAAAATAGATCTATTGTCCTTCTTGGACGATGCAAAGATAATATATTTATTATCGCAAACCAAATCTTTTTGATAATAATTTTATTATCGGTTATATTTTTCAATTCCTATGCTTATCTTTTTTGTCCTTCAAAACACCACTGCAAATACCGAACTTTACATTGTCAGAAAGCAATCAAGAACCGAACTATGGCCAGAAAGGACTATTACAACAGCGACAGGGAGAAAGTGGTGCGTGCCGCCATGCAGCTGGCAAGAACCAACCTCTCCGACGATATCGACAGAGTGGGGGTGGACGGAAAGACCGTACACTGGGACGAGAGCCTTAACAACCTGATGCAGCGGGGAAGGATAGCCGTGGAGGACGAACTGACACAGAACATCCGCTACTTCTACCTCAATCCCGCCCAGCTCACCGTCTATAACTTCGGAGCACGCCACACCACCGTGGAAGCGGGACGTGGTACAGGAAAGACCGACGGCCTGCTCGCCCCGTTCATGATACGGTGCATGCAGTCCATGCCGGGAGGCAGCGGCATCTTCCTGGGAAACTCCATCAAACAGCTGTTCAGCCGTACGGTGCCTGCGCTCATCAAGGCGTTCGAACGGTACGGATTCAAGGAAGGAATCCACTTCACTAGAGGACATGCCCCGAAGAAGCTGAACTTCCGGGAGCCGTATGTAAGACCTCTCCGATGGGACAATGTGCTCCACTTCTACAACGGATTCATCTGGCAGCTCATTTCCACCGCCGTGACAGGTTCGGCAAACGGTATGTCAGTCTTCACCATCGTTGCCGACGAAAGCAAGTTCATCCCCGAATCAAAGTTCAACGGCGAAATCCTGCAGACGCTCCGTGGGGACTCCATCAAGACGGACCACCCAGGCTTTGACGACAAGATAAACCCCTTCTGCAAGAGCACCTTCCTGGTGAGTGACGCGCCGCTCACCCCACGACAGGCATGGCTCTACAAGCGGCAGAAGCAGGATACCGAGGAAGTGAATACCAAGATAGCCGAAATGCTGGCCGAGCTGCAGGTGCTCCCCGAACTGGTGGAAGCACCGAAATTCGTGCGCACCCTGCAGAAACTGCGCTGCCAGAGCTCCGCCTACTTCCGCTTCTCCACCATCGAGAACGTGGATATCCTTGGCGAGGACTATATCAACCGACTGCACAAGCAGCTTCCTCCGGGCGTGTTCGACATCTCCATCCGTAACGTGGAGAATACCGTCACCAAGGACGGCTACTACTACGCACTCAACATCGAGGAGATACACGGATACCGCAACAGCGACGACTCGCAAATGGAGGCAGCCGCCAGAAAGTTCACCAAGAAGTTCGTCACCAATACCGTCAGCGGAGGTCGGAGTGTCAGGGTGGAAACGGAAGGCATCGACTTCTTTGACGCCGAGCGCTCGAAGAACTGCATCTTCGATACCGACATCATACCCGGAGAACCGTTGCGCATCGCCTTCGACTATAACGCGAACGTCAACGCCATGGTCATCGGACAAACCCCCACACGGGCCAATACCGCCACACTGAAAATCCTGAACTCGATGCTCGTCAAGAACGGGCGCAAGCTGGAAGCGCTCTGTACGGACTTCTGCAAATACTACGCACCGCACCAGGGAAGCTGCAACGAAGTCATCTTCTATTATGACTCCACCGCCAAGCAGGGGGGCAGCTACGCATCCGAACATGCGGAGGACACCAAGTTCTACAATATCGTCAAGCGTGTGCTGAACAAGTACGGATGGAAGGTGACACAAGTGGAAATGGGACGTCCGATGGCGCACAACCAGAAGTTCGAATATCTGAACGGATGCCTGGCCGGAACACAGAAACCGCTTATCCGCATCAACATAGAGAACAACGAACGTACGCTCATACAGGCAATGGACCTCACGATGGTCAAGCAGACCGCCAAGGGTTTCGCCAAGTACAAGGATACGGAAAAGCTCAAGAACCTGGACAATGACGAACTGGGTGAAGTGGCCTCACAGAGCGGCATTACCGACATCACCGACGCATTCGACACGCTGGTCATCGGTGTAAGGTTCCATAACGTGAGCAGACTCAGATTCGTCGGCATGCCGGTAGGAGGATGACGGGACTTGCACATACAAACTTTTTCACTATATTTGCATACATGAACGGAAAGGAAGCCAGACATACGATAGGAGTGACCCGTGAGACACTCAGCAGATACGTCAAGACCGGAAAGGTGAGGGTAAGAACCCTTCCCAACGGGCGGTATGTGTACAATGAGACGGATGTCATACGGATGTCACGCATGAAGGGCAAATGGCCCGGAACGAAGGAACACAGTTCCGAAGGCGAACAAATCGTCGCCGCACTCGGTTATGATATGGAAGCCCTGCGCTCCGCATGCCGCTCGTCGGTCCTTTCCGACCAGCGCAGGGTGGTCGCATCCGTCCTCAAGGAAAGGGGATGGACACGGCATCAGACAGGCGACCTGCTTAACCGCAACCACAGCAGCGTCACCATCATGATACGCACCTCCTACCTGGTGGAGGATGAAATAGCAGCAGCAAACGAACTTTTAAGCAAACTGGACTATGGCAAAGAAAAGGAAACCCGGCCGGACTGACATCAGAAGGGTGGGGGAGATAATGGACGAGATGGATACACCGCACGGGAACTTCAACCTGACGGAACAGTTCATGAACAGCGGAGCCGCAGGACCTCCGGGGCCGAAAGCCTCGCAACCCATGCTTGCAGCGTTCCGCAACGCCTACGAGCCCGTCAGCAGCGAACACCTCGCCCAGGAAATATTCACCGTCGGACGCCTGCGTGATTACTTCCAGGCATGGATCATCCCCAAGATGCCGGACCCTCTACCTATATATATAGAAGAACTTGACTACATGGGATTCCCCATGCGCTCGTCCTTCGACGGATCGCCATGCATCATGGTACGTTACCGCTCGGCCGTCGACATCCCCACCGAAGAGGTCATGGCGGAAACCGACGGGAAAAGTCCTGTCTCTAACGATGACGTGATGGTGTATACGGATGACTGGAGCGACGATTTAAGTGACCTTCCTCCTTTTATGGCGGAATAAAACAAATGAAAAGGAAAATAAAATATAGAAAATGTTTGTAAAACAATATATTTTCTATAACTTTGCAAAGTGTTTGAAGGGATACCGCTATTGGCTTTCAGTTTTTGACATAGTATTGAATGTGTAAACGACGCCGCACCGTCATTTGCTGCCTTTCCCTTCAGACATACGGCAGCAGATACGGTGCGGTACTCTTTGTGATGGACAACAAGAACAGTATCCTGTTGGATGAAAATACCCACAGACTCCTCATGTGCTGCCGCATGGCCAAGTCCATGTCAGTAGGCGAGGTTTTTCTGGATGCGACAACGCACCGGATTGTGTGGTGCATCGCACGGGAGGGAAAACCGAATTTAAGGTTCCCATCGCTTGACGAAATGGAACAACACCTGGAACACCTGCTGATGGTGCGTGCAGAAAAAATACCGAACGGGCTTGCCAATATGGACAAGCGGGTAAAAAGAAGGGCAGACATTATCAGCGAGCGACGAAGGGCCCGAACAAACGGTGGACCTATGTTGTTCTCCAGTAAAATCAATAGAACGCATGGATAAGAAGAAAAAATGCTATAACAGCGGAAAGATCAGCGGACTCCCGTATCTTACCGCATACAACAACTTCCTTTCGGCAGACAAGGAAATCGGTCTGAGAGGATTCGACTCCGTCAATCCCATGAAGGAGAAGTGGTTGAAACCGTCCGCCCCGTGGTGGATGCACATGGTCGTGGATATCTGGAAGATGCTCTGGTGCAGCGCCGTCTTCTTCCAGCGGAACTGGAGTGACAGCCGAGGGGCACGCATCGAGTTCCAGATAGCGCTGGCCATGAACAAGGAACTGATCTATCAAAGATGACTTTTCACCTTATAAATAACGATTTTACCGGAAGGGGATCGGCGGGAGCCGGGAGCCCCTTTCTATAACAATGACATTTAAAGACTAATGACATGAGCATAAACAGAGTGACATTATTGGGTAACGTGGGCAAGGACCCGGATGTACGTTACCTTGACAGCGGTGTTGCCGTGGCACAGTTGTCACTGGCCACTACCGTAAAGGGATACACCACACAGAGCGGACAGCAGATAGCGGACCGCACCGAATGGCATAACCTGGTGGCATGGAGAGGTCTTGCACAGACCATCGAGAAATACGTGCACAAGGGGGACAAGCTGTTCGTGGAAGGCGAACTGAGATATCGTGACTACGAAGGACAGGACGGAGTCAAGAGACGGACGAGCGAAATCTACCTGGATAGGATGGAGCTGCTCAATCCGAAGACGGAAGGCAAGCCGCTTCCACCTGACCCGGGAGTTCCGGCAAGGGCAAGCGCATCTTCAGATACAGATGCACCGGCACAACCCTCAGCCGCCACGCCGGCCGCCCCACAGCAGGGACAGATGGATTTCACCGGAACACCAAGCGACGACCTGCCGTTTTAAGTAAAGAAGAACAATTGGAGGAAACTACATGAAAGAAACAGTACCAAGCAACGTGGAAGTGCCGTTGCGAATGAATAGAATGCCTTTCGAGGCGAAGCTGGCCGAAGGACTGGACCGGCTCAGAAACGGAGATATCAGCGGAGGTTTCACCACATTCGGTAAAGGTGCCGTAGAATACTTCTCGAGTGCCGGATGGACACCGCAGGAAATGTCTGACGGATTGGCTATGCTGGCGGAAGCGGAGGTTAGGTTCAACCAGCAGAAGAGAAAGGAGACATCCTTCATCCCTAGCAAACCGTACAGTATGGTCGCCACACAGAAGAAGGCTTCCGAGATACGTGAGGTCATCACACTGATGAACAACTACCTGATGTGCAATGAAATCATCTTCTGCGATCTGGAACAGAAATACACCTACCGAATCCTGGACATGCTGGAGGAGAAGGGACTCTACCGGCACCAGATGAAGAAGCACGCCAACAGGCTGAGGGAACTGACGGGAACCCTTCAGATGCGCATACGGGACAACGACAGGATGTCCACCTGGCGCAGCAGCGGTCTTATCATGCCGAGCAACCGCTATGCGGACCGCATGTACGAGCAGGTAGGGGGAATCGCCTCCAAGCTACAGGTGGCCTTTTTGAACACGTTTGACGTAAGGCTGAAACTAATCAGGCTGGACAGCAGGGAAATGGTCAAGAAAATGAACCTCAAGCATACGGACCTGCTTTCGGAGGTGTTCACCATGCTGGCGCTCACGGAGACAGCCATCGAACTGTTCGCCTTCTGCCAGAAGCAGATACGCATCGCAGGACGGGGAAGGCTGATTGACCATACCATCAAAAGCACGCACCACGAATCGGTGCGAAATGCCGTAAAGGGCCTGCTCGACCAGTTCGTAAGCCGTGGGACGGATGTCCCGAAGGAGGAAGCGCTCCGTGCCCGTGAGCATGTGAAGGAATTCCAGCAGGAACTTGTCAAGGACGGGATGTTCGAGATGTTCAATTCCCAGTACATGTCACTGCGCATTGACTATATAGAGTTCTACCTGGCAAGCGTAAGGCTGGAAATCGAGAACGGAACGGTAGGACGGGGGCTTATCCGCGAAGTATGGAAAAGGCTCGGTTCCAGACAGGCCGCCAAATCCTTCTTCCGTCAGTTGGCAGGCATACCGCTACCGCAGGACGACGATGTGAACGAGGCGGATGTGGCATACGCCATTTCCCGGTGGGAAGGAAAGGTGAAGACCGTAGACCTGTTCCGGCGCCTGTGCCTGGAAGGGAAGTTCGGAGAAGGGGAGAAGGAGACGGACGAGCAGTTCAGATGCCGGGTGCTGCGTACTGTGGCCAGGAAGTTCAAGGGACAGCTGCCAGACGACGTGCTCGCCACACTGGTAAAGGCGCACGGAACGAAGAAGGCTGTCGTGGAACAGCTCGAGAAGGCAGGCTTTGAACTTGCTCCTACCCTCAGAAAGGTAAGGAAGATGAAGGCCGCCGAGCTGAAGTCACTCAAGGAAACAATAAAAGACATTGCATCATAAACCATTGGGATATAAAAATTGTTTTTCATGTAGATTTGTGGATTTAAGTGATTTTATTACGTAACCACACACCCCTGCGGTTCGTGAGAATAGCAGCGGGTTTATTAAAGACAAGTTTCATTTAAAAAGATAAGAACATGACGGAAAGGAATATCGTCCTTGAATGGACACCGATAGAAGGCAAGGCAGCCGCAGAGCTGCAGAGTTTCGTATTCACCGACAGGAAGGAGGTACGCAGATGAACCGGCTGCGTGAGACCTTAAATGTCCTGATGACACACGGATATATCTGGCAGGCGGCATTTGACGTTGCCGGTTTTCTGACGCTCCTTGCTTTGACAATCGTCCTGAGAAGCGAAGTCTGCCTGCTTCTGGCAGGAATTTTCCTGCTCTTTCTGGTATGGGAGACGGATGAAGCATGGAACAAGGAACACAGGGCGGAACTCCTGCGGAAGCTTGGCGACAAGAGCGACGAGGTAGTGCTGCTGGAAGGGAAAGTCCGTCAGATGGAAGAGGAGATCGGCATCTACAAGGCGCTGACTACAGCAAGGAAGGACAACCCCATCAAGAGCAACCGCATCGTTTCTGACAAGACTTTCGCCATACGCCTGAAGAGCTTCGTGAGTGAAGTGAACGTGTGTGACCCATGCAGTGAGGATGAACAGGAATACCTGCTTGACGTTGCCGGAAGACTGCTGGCATGGCAGACAAGGACAGTAAGGAAGGACTCTGAAGAGTACAGGTACCTGGAGCGCATCGGACTGATGCCGGAGCCCTCACCCAATCTGCAGGAGCATGAAGAAGCGGCAGCAAAGCCGAAAAGACGAAGGACGGTAAAACGCAGGACTAAAACGCAGGAAGATGAGAATAAGGATTGACAAGGTGTATACAACCTACTACGACAGCAGCCTTAACAAGTATGTGGTAATCGCCCGTGTATACATAAACGGACAGTTCCAGCACAGACGTCTCTTCTTTGCCGAAAGACAGAAGATGACAGAGGCTGCTGAAGGAGGATGGATCAATTATTGAAACCATGGGAGGAAAACCGAAAAAACCCATCGTTGCCGTCAACGAAAAGGGAGAGGCGGCCAGCTATTATGAAAGCGTCAGCCAGGCAGCCATGGTCAACGGCGTGTTCCGAAGGGGAATCACGGAATCACTGAAGACGGGCGCACCGTACAAGGGATTCAAGTGGATGTTGGAATCCGCATACAGGGAACTGTGGTTCAAGGGACAGACAGGAAGCCTTGCCTTCAGCTGCAGCCGGATGCGTTCCGACATTGCTCTTAGAAGATGGAGGAATATGTCTGACGAGAAGAAGAAGGAACGTAGCGTGAAGCTGAGCAAGGCCAGAAAGAAACTGATAAGCCAGCGCCCTGAAGTCATGGAACCGTCCAGGAGCGTCCACCGGCAGCCGGTGCTGTGCGTCAATACCGGAGAGTGTTTCCCCTCCATTGCGGACCTGGCGAAGGCTTATGGCCTGAACCCTTCCTCTGCAAGGACAGCATCCTACCGGGGAATGAAGGTCAAGGGATATATCATCAAACGAATAAGCAAGGAAGAATATGACAACAAGACAGCAGATAAAGGAAACAATCGAAAAATGCCTGCTTGACCATAAGTGGGTCGAGCCGGGACAGAAGATAAAGGAGAGCCACGAGTATGAGAACACCTACGGCATGGATTCTCTCGACAGGGTGGATCTCATCATGGATCTGGAACGCGAGTATTCCATATCCATTCCGGACGAAGCCGTAGAAAGGTTGGACTCCGTGGCAAGAACAATCGATTACATCTATTTCAAACTGAATATCTATGATTACGAGAAGAGCTGAAACCCAACACCAGCTGCGGAAATTCCTGCTCGAGGAAGGATGGCTGGAAGACAGTGATGAATTCGTTTCCGGGCATACGTTCCGTGGCGACTTGAAGTTCACAAACCGGGAGATGGACGAAATGCTTTTCATGGTGGAGAATGAATTTGACATTCTGTTCACCGAAGACGAGCAGAAATCAGTCTCCAGTATCGGCGACCTTGTCGCACTGATAGTGAAGAAGACAGCATAAGATTGAAAACCTTTAATACAGAAAAGATTATGATGCACACATGGTTTACATGCAAGATCTCCTATAACAAGACAATGGAGAACGGAATGGTCAAGAAGGTGACCGAACCCTACCTGGTGGATGCGCTCAGCTTTACCGAAGCCGAAACACGCATCATCGAGGAAATGACGCCCTATGTCAGCGGTGAGTTCAGCGTGAGCGACGTTACAAGGGCCAGATATTCGGAAGTGTTCTTCGCTCAGGACGACATCAAGGCAAGCTACTGGTACAAGGCAAAGCTCGGATTCGTCACCCTTGACGAGAAGACAGGATCCGAAAAGAAGACCTTCACCAATGTGCTGGTACAGGCTGAAGACTTCCGCGATGCGGTAAGGCGCCTTGACGACGGCATGAAGGGAACGATGACGGACTACATCATCGCATCTATCGCCGAAACACCGATTATGGACGTGTACCCGTACGAAGCGTCTGCGGAAACTGCCGTTGAATTCCCGGAAAGAATGTAGGATATGGGAGAAACATTGTTAGGAAGAACCTACGGCTTGACGCCGGAAGAGATTGCCAAAGCGCACCAGGTACTGACTGCATCTACTGCCATACCAAAGACTCCTTATCAAATGGACCTTGAGATGAGGGACCGGAAGCCGCACATCATACCGGATGCCGGCGACATGGTGAAGATCAAGAGTCCGGAGTGGTACAACAGATGGAAGGATGGAAGCGGGTTCGTGCGTTTTCCAGGGCACAACTGTTTATTCAGGGATAACATGAATGAACTTTGCGGAAAGAAGTTCATCGTAGAGAATGTCCTTTTTACGGAACTTCTGGAAAGACGATACAAGCTAGATGGTGTGAGTGGGTACTTCATTCCCGAAATGTTTGAGGAAGTATACCCGAAACAGTCGTCTCAAGATACGTTCACGTCCATGACAGGAAAACCCCTTCAAAGAAAAACCGAACTGGTCATTACCAAGGAACAGATGGACGGTTATCGGAAACTGATTCTTGATACAAGCCTTTCCACGATTGCGAAAGGCTCTTACCTGACATTCGGTTTTCCACCGGCACCCGGAAAAGACAAGTCCGTACTGAAACAAATGAAAACAACCCGTTTTAACAAACTGAAGAAATTATGAATAGACTGGAAGCAATTCTAAGAGGCTGCAAGTTCATCGACGAACTCTTCGGCCTACGCGAAAAGGAAATCCGCC
>JAEIGA010013442.1_pt1 | contig 12459 bp, 15 predicted proteins | sample 9270691 | NCBI WGS metagenome assembly JAEIGA01 (sample SAMN17057246, study PRJNA624740) | gut metagenome | biome: biome; isolation source: fecal sample | host: Bos grunniens | place: China: Xizang | collected 2019
AGTATTATAACTATACACTGTTGATAATTAATACTTATACACTGCCGTGGTTAGCAAAGAAATGTGTAATTTTGAAACATAAAACAGAATTATATATATACACCTAAACCCAACACACCATAGTGCCGATGAAGAATACTAATAAAGCGAAAAACCTGAAACTAAAACTAACTATATCGGAACGTGACAACCGACTGCTGTTGCTTTATGCAAAAGAACACGGTGTGTCTCGGGCTGTAGCTGCCAAGCAAATTATACATCAAACATTGGTTGCCAATATCAAGAATGCCGGTGATAACACTCCCGAAAACCAATTGCGACTATTCGACAATATTCAAATAAATCTTTTTGATATTATAAAAGAAGAAAGCAAGAATCAAGATTTATAATTTTCGTATATAACTTCAGCCATCATAAGGTCGAAAGCCGTGGTTATTTTTATATTATCTCTGTTACCCTCTACCAATGTAATTTCCCTACCCAAGGTATGTTCCACCACCGATGCATCGTCGGTAAATATTGGCAAGAAATCCGTATCATAAGCCTTTTTCAATATCGATGAGTCGAAACATTGTGGTGTTTGCACCAACTTTACCGTGTTTCGGTCAATAATATGACTGGTATTTTGGTCGGTTATTCTTATGCTTTCGTGTGGCGGTATGGCGGGTATCACTGCCGGATGTTGCTTTGTTGCATCAAAAAGGCGGTCGAGAGTTTGATTTGAAACAAATGGACGTACACCATCATGTATTCCTACCAAGCAATTGTCGGGCACAAGTTCCAATGCATTCTTTACCGAAAAGAAACGCTCACGTCCTCCCATGGCCACCCGATATGGGATATGGAATTGATACTCTTGACACAGCAGTTGCCAATAATCCATCTGGTTTTCGGGCAATACCAGTATTATAGATATATCACTGCTATACTGATAAATACGTTCTATTGTACGCATCAATATAGGCTTCCCGTTTATAGGAAGAAACTGCTTGGGAATATCGCTTCCCATTCTTTTGCCCGAACCGCCGGCCACTATTATCATGTATCGTTCCATACTGTGATTGTTTATAAACAGAAAAGAATGGAACGCCTTGTTTCCATCCTTTTCCGTATAAATATTTTTAGTATTATTATATTACAATATAAGCATTGCATCGCCGTATGTAAGGAATTTATATTTCTCTTTTACGGCTACTTGATATGCCTTCATAAGCAAATCGTATCCGGCAAAAGCCGATACCATTATAAACATCGACGACATTGATGGATGGAAGTTAGTAACCATCATATCGGCTACCGAAAAATCGTAGGGGGGATATATAAACTTGTTGGTCCAACCCGAATACGGACGCACCTTTCCGGGAATAGTTACTGCTGTTTCCAACACCTTCATTGATGTTGTACCTACAGCACATATTTTCTTACCGGCAGCCTTAGCATTGTTTATAATATCGCAAGCTTCGTCTTCGATATACATTTCTTCCGAATCCATACGGTGCTTGGTAAGGTCTTCGACCTCTATAGGTTTGAAGTTTCCTAGACCGGCATGCAATGTTACCTCGGCCATCTTCACATCTTTTATCTCCAAACGTTTCATCAACTCTCTACTAAAGTGCAATCCTGCCGTAGGAGCAGCCACAGCACCTTCGTACTTGGCATATATAGTTTGATAGCGTTCGGCATCTTCGGGCATTACGTTACGCACGCGCAACAACTCTTCGGGTAACGGAGTATGTCCCAACGATTTTATCATTGTAATAAACTCCTCATGAGTACCATCGAATAGGAAGCGCACTGTACGTCCACGCGATGTTGTATTATCAATAACTTCGGCAATAAGAGATTCATTATGTCCAAAATACAATTTATTTCCTATACGTATTTTACGTGCGGGGTCCACAATCACATCCCAAAGGCGACTTTCTCGGTTCAATTCTCTTAGTAGGAAAACGGTTATCTTGGCACCTGTCTTTTCCTTTTCGCCATAAAGTAATGCCGGAAACACCTTTGTATTATTTATTACCATTACATCTCCTTCATCAACATAGTTGATAAGATCCTTAAATAACTTGTGTTCTATAGTTTCGGTCTTGCGATCAACTACCATTAAACGTGCCTCATCACGAAGTTTCGAGGGCTTTTCCGCCATTAATTCTTTGGGTAAATTGTACTTAAATTGTGATAGTTTCATTATTATATTATGTATTTATTTATCCGTTTAATTTATGGTAAAACATAACTATTAGAGTATATAAAACACTATATCTAGCATATTCTACGCAAATAATTTTGCAAAGATACAACAATTAACACGCACTTGTCAAGTTATTTAACAATAAATTTTACACCACACTTGAATAACAAGCATTTAGAAAGGCAACACAACAATGCTAATTAACACTATCAGCCTCATTTGTTAAGCAATTATGCACATCATCTATCTGTATTGCATCTTTAAGTGCAAAACCACCTATCCTTTCCCTACACAACTTAGATAGATATGCACCTGAGTTTAGTGCTCTACCAAAATCACGTGCAATAGAACGTATATATGTACCCTTGCTACACTCTATTCTAAAATCAACTTCGGGCAATTCGATACGTGTTATCTCAAAAGTTTTGATATTTATCTTCTTTGCTTTTATTTCTACCTCTTCTTGCTTACGTGCATAGTCAAATGCTCTCTTTCCGTTTATCTTCACGGCCGAAAATATTGGTGGCACCTGCTCCTGCTCGCCTACAAATGAGTTGGCAGTATCAGCAATAAGTTTTTCGGTAATATGCGAAGTTGGATATGTTGCGTCTATAGGTTTTTCCATATCAAAGCAAGGTGTAGTAGCCCCTAATACAAATGTACCTGTATATTCTTTTTCGGCTGCCTGATATTGCTCTATACGTTTGGTTTCTTTGCCAATACATACAATAAGCAACCCTGTTGCCAACGGATCCAACGTTCCGGCATGCCCTATTTTTATCTTTTTAAGGTCAAAGTTGTGCCGCAAGATATGCTTTATCTTATTCACCACCTGAAAAGAAGTCCACTTATAGGGCTTATCAATAAGCAAAACATGTCCGGCCTTTAATTCCTCTACGGTCATATATATATTACACTAAAATACTATAGCAATAACACCTACTATTGCACAATATATTGCAAAATATACCAATTTGCAACGTTTCACCAAAGCAATCATAGCCTTACATGCTATACAACCCGATACGAAAGCTGCCAAAAAACCTACCACCATTGCAGTAACAGAAAGTGTTTCGGCTCCGCCAACAAATATATCTTTGGCATCCAATAGGGCCTCGCCCAATATTGGAGGTATAACCATAAGGAACGAAAACTGAGCCAAATTCTCACGCTTATTACCTAGCAAAAGACCTGTAGCAATAGTAGTTCCCGAGCGAGAAAGGCCGGGCAATACTGCCACAGCTTGCGACAATCCTATTATAAAAGCATCTTTACATTTGATTTCGTGTGGTTTCTTGGGCGAGAAATATTGCGAGAAAGTAAGCAACAATGCAGTAGCTAGCAAACAAATACCCACAACCATAAGGTCGCCTTCGAACAAAGCATCAACATAATCCTTGAAAAATACTCCTACTATACCTATAGGTATCATAGATATAAGTATAAGGAAAGCATAGCGTTGCTCCATATTGAAATGCCAACCAAACAGGTTGTTCTCCGCTGTGTTGGCCACAGTAGCCTTTATAGGTTTCTTGAATAACCCTTTAAATATCCACATTACCTCTTTCCAAAGTATTACTATAGTCGAAAATACTGTTGCAACATGCACTATCACCTCAAAAGTAGTACCACCACCATCAACATTTACGCCCAATAATTCCTTACCTAGCAAAAGGTGTCCGCTACTACTCACAGGCAAATACTCAGTAAGCCCCTGAAGCAAACCAAGTATCAACGCTTCAAACCACTCCATATCTATAATATATAATTTAATACTATATCAAATAACTATTCTTCGGTCTTTTTATCTCCCTTTATCATTATGGCAAATACTTCTATTACCAGTCCGGCAATAATAAGTATAGGAGCCACTATCATACGGCGAGCACTAAAAATAGCATCATTAAACACATTAGGATCTTCGGAACCGCCTCCTATAAGGCACAAATAACCTACAGCCATAACCACTACACCCACCAACATCAGTATGTAGTTCTTCTTTCCGAAAACAAAATCGAATTTATTGTTTACTTCTTCCTGATTATTACCCTTTGTATTTACAGTATTAGATTTCATAATATATTTATTTTAATATAATTGTTCGTCTTTTTGATTCAAATAATAGCGTATCGAAAAATAAGTTGAGATATAAGATATTGCTATACCCATAGCTATTATAATACCAATTATAATAGCATATGGCAACTGCACATCGGCCACAGCAAAATGGATATTCAATTGATTATATGCTATAAATACCAATACGGCCAACAATAATATTGCAATCAGGCTTCCCAATAAACCATATAGCACACTACGACGCAAAAAAGGACGTATGATAAAGCTACGCTTAGCACCTACTAGTTGCATAGTCTTGATAGTATAACGCTTGGAATAAATAACTATCTTTATAGTATTGTTTATAACCACTACAGATACAAATAATAGCAAAACGGTAAATACCACCAATACCCAACCTACATTATATATAATTGTATTTACCTCACTAACTGTTGTTTCCTGATATACAACATCAGTAACAAATGTATAACTCTGCAAACTTTCCTTAAACTTCTCGATATTCTCATTGGTTTGTTCAGTAGATATTCCAGAAATCATATTTACTTCAAACGATGGGAAAAGAGGATTATACCCCAAGAAATCAACAAAATTATCGCCCAACTCATCAGTGAAAATACGAGCAGCGTCGTCTTTCGATATAAAATTAACAGTCTTTAAATATGGATATTCCTCTTTACTATTCAGCATTTTGTTTAGAATAGATATCTCATGTTGCTCTGCCGTAGGCGATAATATCACATTATAGATAATATTTTCTTTTATATCTGTAGTGTATCTATAAGAATGATACCCCAACACCATTAATAGTCCTAATACAAATAAAACCAAGGCGATACTGAATATCGTGGATAGATAACTACCCCACAACTTTATTGGCTGATGTTTAGCAACTTTTCCCATTTATAATATATCTTTTTATGCTATCCTATTCATAATTACAAACTGCAAAAATACATTTTTTTTTGTAATTATCCTAAGTTCTTTTAGTTTTTATAATCAACAATAGATTCATACAATTAATAATCAATATAATAAAAATACATTTAGCACCATTTATTTTCATTACTACACTCCAAAAGTATTGTATTTTTATGTATAATATATGGCGATATTTCAATATTTTATCCAATACATAATACATTGGTACAAAAATAAAAGCTACCCGTTTGGGTAGCTTTCTGTCAAAAGTAATGTATTGAGTAAATAATGTTTTTGTTGTCCTCTACAAATATTAGTTGGCATTCAGCATTACAGGCATCACCAACATAAGGATATTCTCTTTCAAATCCTCTTCTTCATTTACCGGAAACAAAATACCGGCACGACTTGGATGTGCAAGTTCCATCATTACATTTTCTGTATCAATATTATTTACCATATCCAAAAGGAATCTTGCATTGAAACCTATTTCCATTTGTTCTCCTTCATATTCGCAAGCAATCTTTTCTTTAGCATCACTAGAATTTTCAATATCTTCCGATGATATTATGAGTTCTTTTTCGGTGCAAAGCAAACGAACCTGCAAAGTAGATTGGTTAGCGAAAATAGACACACGACGTAAACTATTCAAGAATTCCGAACGGTTTATTATTAATTTATTTGGATTTTCTTTCGGTATTGCAGCTTCGTAGTTAGGATATTTTCCATCTATCAAACGACATACTATATAGAAATTATCAAACGAGAAATATACATTTGTCGAGTTGTATTCTACTACTATATCCACATCTTCCTTATTTAGAAGAATTATATTCTTTACAATTCCTATTGGTTTTTTAGGCAATATAAAACTTCCTGTTTCATTAGAATTAATATCCATTCTACGATAACGAACAAGTTTATGTGCATCTGTACCTACAAATGTTATAGATTCTGAATTTATCTCACAATAAATTCCTGACATTTGCTGACGCATTTCGTTATTTCCTGTAGCAAAAGATGTTTTAGATATAGCATTAACCAATACCGATGCAGGCAATACTATGCGTGTAGTATTATCGTCTTTCTTAAGAACAGGATATGTTTCCGGATTCTGACCAGCCAAACGATACTTACCTTCTCCTGCTTCTATATCAATCATATAGTTATCCGGATCAACAGAAAATGCCAAAGGCATATCAGAGAAAGACTTTAATATTTCCAACAGCATCTTAGCGGGAACTGCCACTTCGTCTATACCTTCAACCTTCACTGTATCCAACTCTATGGTAGCAACCAACGTTGTTTCCAAATCTGTTGCCTTAATAGTAAGAATATTTTCATTTAATTTAAAGTGAAAACAATTCAAAATAGCTACAGTATTGTTACCGGTAATAACGCCACTAATTGCTTGCAAATTCTTTAAGAATACCTGACTATTAATTATAAACTTCATTCTATATATGTCTTTTATGATTGTTTCTTTATTCATTAAACTCATTGCAAAGTTATACCTTTATTTCCGTTTATCGAAGACCAGTACTAGTTTTTTTACTAACAAATTGTTTATTACTCTATACAACATTCTTGTTTTTAAGCATTTGAACACTTAGTTTTAGAGAATAAAAAAGGCCACAAACCCTATTTCAGATTCGTGGCCTATCATAATACCTAAAATATTATTATTATCTATACCAATATTCGTTTCCCAACTTATCGATATAACCTTTGCGAGGCACACCATTTTCATCACGTACCACAAACTCATATTTACCAAAGTGCATAATAATTTCATCATACTTAAATGGTGTAACAAATGCTCCCTGCATTGTAACAAATGCCCATTTATCACCCTTACGAACAGCTCCAAAAAGTGCCAAATATCTAAGTTTGGTATAATCTATCTCGTAATAAACCTCGTCATATATTATATTTAATAGTCTTTCGTTTTTCTGTCCTACCAATCCCCATTTACCATTGAGAGACACACCATACATACCGCCATTAGACTCATACATCGCAGCATCATAAATTGGAGGTATTATCCATTCGTCATTTTCATCTACATATCCCCATTTGCCATTTTCATCTTCGCCGGCATATATCATTGGGAACAACTCTTCTTGTGCAGCAACTGATGCAATTTGTGCAAAAAATATTGCCACTAATAAAAATATCTTACGCATTTCTATGGTTTATTTATATTATTACTTCTATTATTATTTTCTTTTATATTGATACTTACGCAGTATATATCAAAACTATAAATGCACACAATATTGCATAAACAAACTTATAATTCAAAATGCAAATGTACGATTTTTTTCTTCTCCAACAAAACTATAGCCAAAAAATATTATTCTCTACTATATCAACCATTATTCTTTGTATCGGTCTTGGCCAATTTTACAAGTTCTCTTTTACCAAATATAGTATATACAATATAGGCTACTACAAAGTATATCAAAAACATTTTCATAATTCCAAAGTTGAAGTAAATAAATAGGAATAACACACCTATATGCAAAAACATCTCGCCAAACTGCAACAGCATATATACCGACATAAACCGCTTGGGATTATTGGCAATAACTCTATCCACACAGCAATAAAGCAGAAATGTTACCAAGGCAAAATAAATTGGTATTGCAAAGAATATAGGTTCAAAATAGTTTTCGGCCACCAAAGCCATTGTAGCCATTAGTGCTATAAGTACTGCCGACACAAGCAGCAAACGTTTTAAAAATGTTTTCATCGTTATATTGTATTAAATTTATTATTATCAAAACAAGTATCCACAGCATGCACACTACCGCTTATTATTGACGATGCTTCCCTACATCCACAATCGCAAAAGCTAACTTCGGCACAATCTACACACATATTAGGGATATATGCTCGGTGGGCAAAAGTATTCCAATATTCGATATCCGAAACTATTGCAGTATCTAGTATATGCCCCACCTTGCGAGGCGAATGATTACATACCCTCACATATCCCGACGGATCTACAACAAAGAACTCTTTGGCCGCAGCACACATTGTAGAAATATTCAATCGCTTATATTTATCTATATTATTAATTACACATCGTGGGAATTCGGTACCCACCGAGCCGGTTCTACCCGAATGCTCTAGCACTTCTTCGGCAATATCCAACATACCATTCAGTTGCTCTCTGCTCAACATCAATTCATCCACATATGTCAATCCTCTACCGCCCGGCAGGAACCGATTGAGCAATACAGTATCGGCACCGGCAATAAGAGCCATTGCCAATGTATTAAACAATTCGTGGTAATTCAATTGTGTAACAGTAACATTTACCGTTGTGTGCAATCCTATATTCTTTGCTTCTTCAAACCAATGTAATACCCCTGCGGCATTATCAACTCCGGTATGCTTGGCAAAGGTATCGATACCGGGCAAACTCATGCTAAGATGTACCCCGTATTGCTTAAAAGCTTTCAAATATACTTCATTCATCAACAAACCATTGGATATAAGAACTATATCCACACCTTTATTGAACATATCGCCATTACGTATATACTCCAGCAAATCCAACAGATAAGGGGAAAGCAACGCCTCGCCACCTGATATAGATATATTTTCTATCCCCAATCCTTGCAATACATTCAATGCCTGCTTCCACTCTTCCAATGACATTTCTTTGCCTTTGGTATAGCGTTGGTAGCCATCGGCCTCAACTTCCCATGGGCATGAGCAGAACTTGCAAAAGTGGTTACACCGGTAGGTAAGCTCCAATATTGCAGTCTTGGGTATAACTATATCTGTCATATTCACTGTCGTATTCTCTTTCATATCAGTAGTTGTGCAATATTACTGTTGATGTGCAAATAAAGTGCAAAATTACACATTTATTTTCATTATACACTTCTTCGGCACAATAAAATAAGAAATAATCAGTTTTAGAACCGAATATAATAGGATAAACAACCATGAAAATTACCTTCTTTTATACCCCGAAGCCGCGTCAGTTTAGTTACAACCCACGCTTTTACGACCCTGAAAGGGAAAAGTTTGAAGAACTAAAAGCCCAATACAAACTCAATACCAATTACAAAGAAATACCTCAGACGGGAAATGAGGACTTGGCATATTTCCAATCAAAGATAAAATCGTTTGAAAATAAAAAACGTAGTACTCAAACAAGCATAGGGAGTATATTAAAAAAGAAAGAGATGCCTAAGTTTAACTACAAGCCGCGCTTTGTCAATGGCGTGGATACTATGGCCGAATCGTCGAATGAAGCAGCTACCACACCAACGTCAATAGACCAATTAGAATATAGAAAGAAGATTGCTTTTAGACGCCCTATAGGCTACGACCGCGACGATGAAAGCCCAATGGCCGAACCAATACCGGCAAGCAAAATATTTATATACGTAATTGTGATAGTAATTCTGCTACTGTGGATTTTGCTATAAACAAATATATACAATAATACATCCTTTTTGGGACTTTTAGATTGGCGTGTTGCAAATATTCGATATTTTCATGTATTTTTGCAGAAAAATATAATATAATATGATTATACGTAAATTACTATTAATTACATCATTATTCGCATTATTCGGCATTTATGGATGCGGAAATAATACTGTTGAAAACAATACAGACACTGATGTTTTGGCTTTGGTTGATGCCAAATTGAAAAAAGAACCTAAGAATCCACAGCTACACTACGAGCGTGCTATGGTACTTATGAATAAGGATCGCATTACCGATGCTATAGCCAGCATCAAAAATGCTATTAGGTATGACGATGACAACGTGGACTACTACATACTTTCGGCCGACCTACACCTACGCAATGCCGATGTAAAACAAAGTTATACCGACCTGCAAAAAGCATTGGAACTAGAACCCAATAGCGTGGAAGCATACTCCAAACTAGGCGAAATATCGTTCTTTAACCGCGACTACGATAGGGCTATCGAAAATATCGACAAGGTGATAGAGATGGACCCCATCAATGCCAAAGCTTTCTTTATGCGTGGTTTTATATACAAAGAAACAGGCGACAGCACCAACGCTGTACGCAATTTCCGCAAGGTAATAGAAATAGACCCAAACTATGCCGATGCATACGAAGAACTAGGACTACTATACGCCATACATGGAAACAAGTTGGCTATAGAATATCTGACCACCGCACTTAACCTTAACCCCAACAACATTCAGGCAAGATACGGATTGGCAATGTTCTACCAAGACATGGAAGAATACAACATAGCAATAGATGAATACAATAAAATACTGCTTATAGACTCTACCCACGCCAACTCATTAAACAACCTCGGATACATTGAATTGCTAAACAATAACTACGAAGGGGCAATAGCATTCTTCGACAGAGCGTTGCTTACCAACTCATTCTTTGTAGAAGCTATAGACAACAAAGGCCTAGCCTACGAACTTATGAACAATACCGCCAAGGCTAAAGAAATGTACCAAATGGCACTATCAATAGACCCCGGCTACAAAAATTCGCTAGAAGGTCTGAAACGAATAGATAAATAAATATACTAACAGAAAATAATCGCAACAATGAATATATTACTTTTAGGCTCGGGAGGAAGAGAACATGCTATTGCTCACAAAATAGCACAAAGCAACAAAACATCACAGCTATTTATAGCCCCCGGCAATGCAGGAACACTCAACTGTGGCAAGAATGTAAACATCAAAAACGAAGACTTTGAGGCAGTAAAGACTTTTGTACTGCAAAACGCCATAGACATGGTAGTGGTAGGCCCCGAAGCACCGCTGGTAGCCGGAATAGTTGACTTCTTCAAAAACGACCCTCAGCTATGCAACATTGCCATAATAGGCCCATCCAAACAGGGCGCCGAACTAGAAGGTAGCAAGGATTATGCCAAAGCTTTTATGAGCAAATACAACATTCCCACTGCACGCTACAACACTTTCAGCAAAGATACCATTGCACAGGGTATTGACTTCCTACGCACACTGAAGCCACCTTACGTACTGAAAGCCGACGGCTTGGCAGCCGGAAAGGGAGTGCTTATACTCGACTCTTTGGCCGAAGCCGAAAAGGAACTGAAAGAAATGCTTGAAAACGCCAAGTTTGGCAACGCATCGAGCAAAGTGCTTATTGAAGAATATTTGAAAGGTATAGAACTATCGGTATTTGTACTTACCGATGGCAAAAACTACAAAATACTACCCGAAGCCAAAGACTACAAAAGAATAGGCGAAGCCGACACCGGATTGAACACCGGAGGAATGGGATCGGTATCGCCGGTACCTTTTGCCGACAAGGATTTTATGCAAAAAGTAGAACAACAAATAGTGGTGCCTACCGTAAACGGACTCAAGAACGAAAACATCGACTACAAAGGTTTTATATTCATTGGACTGATGAATGTTGATGGCGACCCTTATGTGATAGAATACAACGTTCGTATGGGCGATCCCGAAACCGAATCGGTATTCCCACGCATACAATCGGACGTGGTAGAACTATTTGAACACACCTTTGCCGGCACATTAGCCGAAGCCGAACTGAAGGTAACCCCACAGGCAGCAGCATGCATAATGATGGTGGCCAAAGGATATCCCGAAAGCTATCCCAAAGGCGATGTAATACAAGGCATAGCCAATGTAACCGACAGCCTGGTATTCCATGCCGGCACCGCACTGAATGCCAACGGCGAAACCATTACCAACGGAGGCCGTGTAATATGCGTCACCTCATTGGCCGACACACTGAATGATGCCCTCGATAAAAGCTACCAATCGGTAGAAAAAATACAATGGCAAAACAAATACTTCCGCAGAGATATAGGTAAAGACGTATTGCCACAAGAATAACCCCATAAGCCGGCTTGGGCACAACCAAGCCAGCAATACCACGATAGGGCTGAACCGGAAAAAATTCAGCCCTATTTTTGTTTGCAAACAGATTGGTAAATATCTATTGAAAATTATCACCCCTACCCTACTCTGAGGTTAGATTGTTTCCAAAATCCGTGTATAAAATATCCTCTACATATATTATATATGTAGGCAAAAATATCTACTGTCGCCGTAAGATACATATCCTGTTGTCGCAACAGGGGGGTGTAAAAGTTGACACGGGAGGGTGTTGTTGTCCCCACGGGAGGGTATGGGCGTCGCAACACCCGGGTCTTGACCGTAGCCACGGTAGGCCGTGGCTTTCCTAACACCCCGGTGTTGGCACGTCAACACCCGGGTCTTGTGGTGATCAACACCCG
>JAEIGA010013443.1_pt1 | contig 12459 bp, 11 predicted proteins | sample 9270691 | NCBI WGS metagenome assembly JAEIGA01 (sample SAMN17057246, study PRJNA624740) | gut metagenome | biome: biome; isolation source: fecal sample | host: Bos grunniens | place: China: Xizang | collected 2019
ATTTAAACATATAATGGCTATGAAAACTTGTAAATTTTTATGCTTAGCATTTTTGTTGCTACTAGCGGTTGGTTGTACTGAAAGTAAACTTGATAATACTTCAAGCGAAGAAGAAAATCTTGAACTTTCAGATATACAGTTCGATGAAGATTATAAGAATTTCTCTATTGGGGTGCATTTTAAAGAGACTTTTATGCCAAGTAAGAGAATTCAACCTGGCAAAATACGTCTGAATGTAACTGAATATGATGCAAATATGAACGAAATTACAGCATCTGCTCAGCCTATATTTGTAAGTGCAAAAAACCTTCGTTCAGAAAAGATAAAAGACCTAGGTATAAAGGGTTTAGTATTGGTAGATTTGTCTCTAGATGAAATACAAATAGAAAAACAAAAATCTGCAATAGAAAGTTTAAGAGAATTTGTTTTTGAAGACCAACTATATGTTGCATTTATGCAAGATGGGAAGGTGAGCAAATCTTATCCTGCCACAGATTATGTTTTAGACAACTATTTTGTACAATCAGAAACACCTACATTGTTATTTCGTAGCATCGCAACTAAAATGGAAGAACTACGAAGTGAAAATGCTGAATATTTCTCAGATACACCTATAGCAAATAAAATGCTTATAGTGTTTTCCGACGGACATATCTACAATGGAGACAGACCAATCGATCCAAAACACTTTGATTATCAAGACTATTTGTTAAGTCAAACAAAACAAGCAGATAAACTACAATTTTGTTATGTAAACCTAAATGAGGAAAAAGATGATGAGTTTGCAAAAGAAAATGATGTAGAAGATATATTTACTTACATCTGTAAGGAGACAGGCGGTGCTTATCTTCCAAAATTGGATATGAGAGATATTTCCAATGAGGTGTTGGAAGGTCGTAAAACCAATAAAGTAGATTTTAGAATAAACCTTACCAATCCAGATAATAAGATTTTCAGAGGCGATGAAAGAATACTAAAAGTAACATGTACTTATGAAGATGAGGTGCTTTTTACAGGCTCAAAGTCTTATTCTCTAGGTAGCGTTTACAAACCTGTAATAGTAAATGGTCTAGGAATGTATAGCATTTTAATACAAGCCGGGGTGTTCACATTAGTGCTATTATTATCAATTTATCTTGCATTTCAAATCATTATACCATACATACAATATCGTATCTTTAGGTATAAATATGTAACAAAATATACAGGACCAAATATGAGTTTTAACGGGGTTCAAGTGCCCGAGTCTTGCTACTATTGTAAAACGCCATTTGAAATAGGAGACGAGATAGTAGTGAAATGTGAACATGTAATGGACCTTTCTTGTTGGAAAGAAAACCTATATAAATGTCCAGAATATGGTAGAAGATGCAATACAGGTAAACACTATTACAATGAAAAAAATATCTTCGACAAGAAAAATGCACCTTATTATATGAAGTGGCTTTTAGCTGGTACACTTGCTGGTCTTGTAGCTTGGTTCTTCTTTACTTTAGGTATTTTTCACTCCGATTTCTCAGTTATAAATGGTGTTTATAATACCATATCACAGGTAGATCCGCTTAGAGACTTGGTTTTTGGGTTACACAACAATAAAACTTCAGGTGTATTTGCTGCACCATACTTTGGCTTCTTTATGTGTTTTTGTTTAACCTTTGCTTTGAGCCTGCTTTCTAGTCATGGGAAATGGTTTTATAAACGTTCTGTTATAGTACTAGTAAAATCTTTAGTAGCAGGCGTTTGTGGGTATTTATCATATCTATTAGTAGTATTAGCCCTTCTCGCATTCAACCTTAAAGGTTATTATTATATGATAGATTGGATACCTTGGGCACTTAATGGTTATATCGTGGCTTACGCAGTATCATTCAAAACAGACATCAAACTCAAGAATGCATTAATGGGTGCAACTTTATCAATGGTATTCTCAATTGCTTCTATGTATCTTTGGAACTATTCAGCTCACTCACACATAGATACCAGAGATTTGCTTTTGATAAGTTGTTTAATTTATAGCATAGGTCTATCTGCAAGTCTAGCAATAAATTATCCACAATCAGAACGCTATTTCATTAAAGTAGAAGGCCCTATCAAAACTATGGAAATAGCACTCTATAAGTGGATGAATGCCCAATATATTGACCGTAGTGTTACCATTGGCAAATCTGTAGATTGTAATATTCAAATGTCTTGGGATATAAATAGTGCCATTGCCCCAAAACAAGCCATGCTCAAAATGCTAGGTGGCAATATCTACCTTATTCCGTTGGAACACGGCGTTACCTTCAAAGGCAAACCCGCCGTACTCGATAAACGCATCCACCTTTACCACGGCGACAAGTTTGTGATAGGACAGACCAAGTTCACCTACGTGGAACACGATATATAAACAATAAGTCCCTAGATTTCGAGGGACTTATTGTTTAGAAATCTTTAATAATAACAAAAAATAATATTTATGATGACCATTGAGAAAATTTGGATTAAAATCTGAAATAAGACTTATAGGACAAGAACTCCTAAATATCTCATAGCAAATCACTCTTTGTTAGTTGAATTGTTATTGAATAAATAAATTTCGGGGAAAAAGTTGCAAAGGTAAGTAAAAAATGCTTACCTTTGCAATAAAATCCCCGAATATGAGTTTAAATGACTGGATATACGAACAAGAAAAAAGAGGAACAACAACCTTCTCTTTCCAACAAATCCGACGTCTGTTTCAAGAACATTCAGAGAAAGCTTTAAAAACAGATGTTAATAGGCTTATATTGTCAAAGAGGATTGAAAATGTATATAGAGGATTTTATGTAATAATCCCAACCCAATACAAATTAAAGGGAGTCGTTCCTCCTACGTATTACATAAATGAACTTATGGAGTATATTGGTAAGCCTTATTATGTAGGTTTACTTTCTGCTGCTGCAATTTATGGAGCATCTCATCAGCGAGCGATGTTGACACAAATAGTTACTACAAGTCCGCGTTCTAGGATTTCAAAGAATAATACTTTAATTAATTGGAATTATCGTAAGCAAATACCAAGTGAACTCATTGAAACTCGTAATGCAGAAATGGGACGAATAAATTATTCTTCTGCAGAGTTGACAACTGTTGATATTATTCAATTTGCGAGTAAAATTGGCGGTTATCAAAGGGCAACTACAGTACTTGCAGAATTGGTAGATATAATTGATATCTCAAAAATGGAAAGTATCCTTCCATATACTACTACTTCAACTATGCAGCGCTTGGGATTCTTGTTAGAATATATTTTATTAGAACAAGACAAGGCTGATATTTTATATAATATACTTAAAAAGAAAAATGGCTATTTAGATGATATTCTTATGAGTTCCGAGCATCCAGCATCGGACAATGCAGAGAGTAATAGATGGAGAGTAAATATGAATATTGAAATTGAAATAGATGAGTTATGATAGATAGATCTTCGATAATGGCTTGGAATGAGTTTGTTCCATGGACAGATTATGCAATGGTTGAGCAAGATTTGATTATCAGTCGTGCATTAGTTGATATTTTTAGTGATGATTTCTTAAGAGAACAATTGGCTTTCAGAGGAGGAACTGCTCTACACAAGTTGTATCTTTCGCCTCAAATAAGGTATAGCGAGGATATAGATTTAGTACAGATTAATCCTGGACCAATTAAACCTATTTTGTTAAGACTAGGTGAGGTGCTAAGTTGGATGCCAGATAAAGTAATAAAACCGAAAAGACATAACAATACAATGGTTTTTCGAATGGAATCAGAAATTCCTCCAGTACAGCCTATACGTTTAAAGGTGGAAATAAATTGTAAAGAGCATTTTAGCATAATGGGATTTCATAAAGTTCCATTTGAGGTAAACAATAAGTGGTTTAGCGGAAAATGTGCGATAACAACTTATACTCTCGACGAATTGGTGGGCACTAAACTACGAGCTCTATATCAGCGTAAAAAAGGACGCGACCTTTTTGATATGCAAGTAGCGTTAGACTATGGTAAAATAGATATAGAAAAAACACTAGAATGCTACAATAAGTATATGGAATTTGTTGTAGATAAAGCTCCTACATATAAACAATTTGTACAAAATATGGAGTTGAAACTTCAAGATTCAGAATTTCTTGACGATACAGACATACTTCTTCGTCCTGATGCAGATAAATTTGATCCACAACGAGCATATTCAATGGTAAAGAATGCTTTTATAGACAAGTTACCAGGCAAGCGAGATTAAAATATAAAACACAAAAGGAGCGACTAAACATAGCCGCTCCTTATTTTTTTTCGCTCCAAAACTATTCCTTCCACATCACACCTTCCCAGATTTCGTACGATTTTAGGGCTTGACCAACGAACATCTTCCAGCCGTTTTGGATAGCGGCTCCGCAGGTTTCGGCTTGACGCAGGAACATGGTTTCTATTGGGTTGTATATTAGGTCATACACAACGTGTTTTTTTGTGATGCAGTGGTATGGAATATTAGGACACTCCTTCACATTTGGGAAAGTTCCCACAGGAGAAGTATTAATAATAATGGTGTGAGCTTTCAATACATCTTCTGTTAGGTCGTCGTATGTCAAACCATTTTCGATAGGTTTTCTAGACACAAACTTGTAAGAAATACCCAACAATTCCAGCGAATATGCAATAGCTTTGCTCGCTCCACCAGTGCCAAGAATTAAAGCATTTTTATGAGTTTCGTTTATTAGAGGTTTAAAAGACTCTGTGAAACCATACCAATCTGAATTATATCCTTTTAGGTATTTACTACCATCCTCACGAGTTTCCACCTTCACCACATTCACAGCACCCATTGCTTTGGCATGCTCATCAAGTTCATCAAGATATGGAATTACAGCTTGCTTGTATGGAATGGTTACGTTAAGTCCCACAAGCATAGGATGCTCTTTTATTATATTAGGAAACTCTTCTATGCTTTCAATCTCAAATTTTACATACTCAGAAGGAATATTCTTTTGAGCAAATCTCTCATTAAAAAACGTAGGAGAAAGAGAGTGGCACAAAGGATTGCCAATAATTCCGTATTGTTTAGTTACGTTTTTGTTTATTTTTCTTAACATAGCTTTTAATGACAAAGTAAATAATTAAAAGAGCAAAAAGAGCCATAATCACAACAGAAAGCTCGTGGCTATATGCTTCAATAAGGTCTTGTTGACCTTGGGCAATATAACCTAATAATGCAAGAACGCTGTTCCATGCACCAGCACCTAAAACGGTGAAAATACAGAAAGGAATTAGGTTCATTTTGGCAAGACCAGCAGGGATAGAAATAAGTTGTCTCACAGCAGGGATAAGTCTGCCCACAAGAGTAGAAACCTTGCCATGTTTCACAAAATAGTCTTCAGCCACTTGTATTTTTTCTTTGCTAAGAAGGCAAAGATGACCAATTTTGCTGTCGGCAAATTTATACATTATAGGTCTGCCAAGCCAAAGGGCAAGAAAGTAATTGATTAAAGCACCGATAAGTGCACCCAAAGTACCAAAAATTACTACAAGATAGATATTTAAACTACTACCTTCTTTGCTAGCAATATATGCTGCTGGAGGAATAACAATTTCAGAAGGGAAAGGGATGAAAGAACTTTCCACAGCCATTAGGGCAGTAATGGTATAGTAGTTCATATTTTCTTCATACCATTTTTCTACCACTTGAATTATACTAGGATTTTCTGCTTGCTCTGCAACCTCTGTTGTCGCAATAGTTTCTACAATTTCTACTTTGTTTACTTCTTCAACTTGTACGCTGTCTTGGCTAAATGCACTGGTGGCAAATAGGGTGGCAACGATTAAACTAATTACTTTTTGCATCATTTAGTGTGTTATAAAATTCTTGTTTTGCTTTTTCGTCTGTTTCTAGATCAAATTCTTTTTGTGCTTCATCAAGGTTTCCCAAGATAGCATAACAACGAGACATAAATATATGAATATGATGTACATCTGTGTGCTTTTCGTTTACCTTTAGAGCTATTTGTAATGCTTTGTTAGGATTATTGGCATTAAGATAATATTGAGCAGTTATCATGTGTATCTGTGGGTCGTCTGAATCTCTCAATAGCTCTCTATAAAGCTTGTCTGCCTGAGTGCGCATGCCCTTGTCTTCTCCCAATATTTTTGCAACAAAAGATTTGAAGAAATGATTGTCAGGAGCCAAATCCCAAGATTTAATAGCTGCTCTATATGCTTTTTCTACCTGATTGTCCAAAATATAAGCCACAGATAGAGAATGATAGATTTCTGGTCTGTCTGGGAACTCTTTTATTACCTTATTAAACAGTACAATTGACTTTTTAGGCTTATTCATAATAAGATAACACTCAGCCTTTATAATTAGAACCTCATAATCATTAGGGTCTAGCTTTTCTGCGTCGTCTAGATATTTAATAGCTTTGGTAAAATTCCCTTTCACCTTATATACTTTGGCAATATTCTTCAGACAAGCCATATTGGTATCGTCTATGGCAAATGCGATATCAAAAGCATTTAGTGCTTCGTCAAAATTATCATTTCTAGCCAATAAATTTCCAAGGTTAATCCAAGTGATATTATCATAAGGGTCTTCGTCTAGGTAATCTTGTAGAAGTTTAATGCCTTTGTCTAGCTCACCCATTGCCTCATAACATACAGACAAATTGTTAATGGCAGCCACCTTATGTATAGGATCATTTATTATTGCTTTTAAATATCTAATAGCAAATAAATAATCTCCCACACTCATACCCATTAGAGCCACATCATTGTATAAATCTGCCTCTCTAATATCAGAAGTCTCCAAAATCTGGTCAATAAGAGGATAAACCTTATCATAATCTCTTTCCCTTAGTGCAGCTTCCATAATAAGTTTAAGAAGATATTCTCTCAATGTTTCTAGATTGTCACTTGCACTATCCTCATCGGTTTCATCTTCTTCGTTATCTCTCTCTTCAAATTCCTCTTCTTCGTGATTGTTATATTCTATAACGTCAAACTCTTCTGCTGGAAATTGTTCTTCAAATTCTTCTGGTGTAAAACTATTATCTAGCCATTCGTTTAACTCCTCGTCAATGAAGTCGTTGCTCATCCCCATGTCTATCAGAGATAGAGTGTATTCTGCCACTTCAATCACTTCATTGTTCTTGCCCAAGGCATACAAAACGTCCAACAGTTCTAATAGTTCTTTTGTACTTAAACTATTGACACTGTCTTTTAAATATTTTTTATAAACTTCTTTTTCTGTTAATTCATTGATTTTTTTGCTCCTCATCTCTTGCTACTCCTTTCTTTAATACATAAAACTCATAATAAGACACTATGAGTGTTGTAACAGGTAATGCAATAATCATGCCCAAAATTCCAAACAACGCTCCCCATATAGACAATGACAATAATATAACGGCAGGATTTAGCCCAGTGGCATCGCCCATAATTTTTGGTACCAAAACTGCGTCAACTATTACCTGTATAATGCCAAATGCTAATATGATATATAAAACATAAAGCCCAAAACTATTTCCATATTGAGCCGATTGCACAAGTGCAACAAATACAGCAGGAATCATACCCAATGTGTGCATATACGGAATCATATGTAGTACAGCTATAAGTAGGCCCAAGCCAATAGCCATTTCTAGACCAATAATACTAAATGCAATTGCAAATAAAGTTCCTACAATAATAGAAATAAGCGCTTGTTTTCTGAAGTATGTGTTCATATAATTGCCCATATCATGAAGCAATTTTATAGAAAAATCTCTATATTGAACAGGTACATATTTGTTCCATTTGTCAGAAAGATTGTCAAAATCTTTCATTATAAAGAATAAATAAAGTGTAAACAAAAATAATACCACAGCACCTGCCACATACTTGAGTGAGGCAGAAACTACCTCAAATGCTTGTGGCATAAGGTCGTTTATAAACTCTTCGTATGTAAACTCTTTTAACCAAGATTCTATCCTGATAGAAGCAATAAATTTCTCTAGATGAGGTCTTATTACCTCTGGATACATAGTGGTATCTTGTTTTGATAAAAATTGTTGGGCCAAAAATTCTAAATCTGCCAATTCCTTACTTAAACTATTCAGAATAAAGTAAATAAAACCAGAAATAAGTCCCAATAATAAAACCAAAACTATAACAACAGAGAGTGTTCTATTCTTAATTTTTATTTTTTTCTGGAAAAAATTCACAAAAGGATTAAGCATATATGCCACAAACCAAGCTGCCACAAAAGGTAGTAAAACATCGCCCAATGTGTAAATGGCATAGATTATGAGTGAAATCATGCTTAATCTTATAATCAGTCTAACTGTAGAATCTAGTGTAAATGGCTTATCAAACATTTGCGAACTAAATTAAAAATGTTTACTTTTGCAAAAATAATTAATAAAGGTAGTTTATACAATTTTTATGGATAAAAATTCGTTAATACAAGATATAAAAAACGATTTAAATACAATTAAAAAACAAGTAGAGGTAGCACTTGCAAAGCTTGCAGTTCTAGAATCAATGATAGAACTTGATAAGAAGTTGGGGGGTTCGGTCGCTGAGCCTGTCGAAGCGCCCGTTGAAGAGTTAGTGGTTGAAAAGCCTGAGCCAGTTGCAGAGCCTGTCGCTGTTTCGGTCGCTGAGCCTGCACCAAAACCAATCGAAGTTCCTGTTGAAATTGCAAAGGTAGCTCCGATAGAAGAGCAAAAGATAGAACCAAAGTTAGACAAAGAGTCAGAGAAAGAAGATGTTAAGGAAGAAATAATTCCTCATTCCTCATTCCTAATTCCTAATTCAGAAGTTGCAGAGCCGCTTCGCAACCTAATGTCAATCATTGGGCTAAACGACCGCTTCCGTTTCCGTCATGATTTGTTCTCTGATAGCAACGATTTGTTTAAAGAAACCATAGAAATATTAAATACAATAGAAAACTTTGAAAAAGCAGTAGATTATCTTCAAGGAAAATTTAATTGGAACGAAGAAGATGCCACTGTAGTGTATTTCTATGACATAATAAAACCAAAATTCTAGTAGAATGAAACTTTATATAGTTCCCACACCTATAGGAAATCTAGAAGATATGACTTTTCGTGCCATCAAGGTGCTAAAAGAAGTGGATTTTATACTAGCAGAAGATACTAGAACATCATCGGTTCTTTTAAAGCATTTCGGTATAGAAAATAAATTATGGGCACATCACAAATTCAATGAGCACCAGTCAACCCAATCTGTAATTGAGCATTTAAAGGCGGGCAAGGTTGGTGCAGTTATTTCTGATGCGGGGACTCCAGGGCTTTCAGATCCTGGTTTTTTGGTGGTGAGAGAGTGCGTAAACAATGGTATCGAAGTGGAATGTCTTCCTGGAGCTACAGCAGCTATTCCGGCGCTAGTAAATTCTGGTCTGCCAATGGATAGATTTTGTTTTGAAGGTTTTCTTCCACAAAAAAAAGGAAGAAATACACGTCTTACAGCTCTGCAAGAAGAAACTCGCACTATGGTGTTTTATGAATCACCATATCGTGTACTTAAAACTTTAAAACAATTTGCAGAATTCTTTGGAGAGGATAGACTAGCATCTGCTTCTAGGGAAATATCTAAATTACATAACCAAACAGTTCACGGTACATTAGCAGAACTTGTAGAACATTTCACGAAAACCGAACCGAGAGGTGAATTTGTTCTCGTAGTTGCTGGAAAACAATAAATAATTAATTAACAACACTAATAATTTATATTATGAAAAAACTTACAATTTTATCAGTATTAGCATTGGCATTAGCCTTTACTTCTTGTGATTTTGAAACAAGTGCATTCAAAGAAATGCGTTTTCAACGTGACTCAATCCAATATCTTCAACAAACTCAATTAGATGAGTTGTTAGGTTATATGGATATTGTTCAAGAAGTTGATTCTAGTTTTGAAGCAATTCGTGAATCTCAAAACCTACTTTCTATGGTTCCAGCAGATGGCGAAGGTTCTCAAAGTGTAAAACAAAGAGTACAAGAAAATATCTCTATGATTAGCAATCTATTGGCAGATAACAATGCTAAAATTGCAGAACTAGAAGAAAGACTTAACGAAAGTGATCTTAAAAATACTAAGTTCCAAAAAACTATAAATCGTCTTAAAAAAGACCTAAAAGCTAAAAATGAAGAAATTACTAAATTATACAAAGATTTAGAAGCTAAAAATTTCAAAATTGATAGTCTTTTAGTTGAAAATCAATTAGTTGGTCAACGTGCAGCAGAGCTTACAGCTCTATCAGAAGCTCAACAAGCTCAACTTAATGCACAAGATATTGCTCTTCACACAGCATACTTCTTTATGGGTACACGTAAAGAACTTAAGTCTAACGATATCAATGTAAAAGATAAAGATTCTGGTTACAAAACATCTTTATTTACTCCAGTAGATGTTCGTACATTTGACCGTCTAGAAACTGGTTCAAAATCAGCTAAAATCTTAACAAAACACCCAGAAAAATCATATCAATTAGTTCGTGGTGAAGATAAGACATATACTTTGGTGATTAAAAATCCAACTAGCTTCTGGAATGCATCTAAATATTTGATTATTCAAATCAAGTAATTTAACATTAAACACATAATTTGTGTATAAAAACCTTTTTATAGACCTAGATAATACGCTTTGGGACTTTAGTACAAATTCTAAAAACGTCCTGAGCGTATTATTTTTTAGATATGGCTTAGATAAATATTTCAAAGACTTTGACGAGTACTTTGAAATATACAGCGAGCATAATGACTACCTTTGGGAGCAATATGCTCTAAACAAAATTAATAAAGACGAGCTCAACAAGGAACGTTTTGCCTATCCTTTGTGGCAGAAAAAACTAGATTTGCCCGAGCTAGAAGAGGGTATGCAAGCAAATTATCTACCACTACTTTCTGAGCAAACCGCACTTATTCCAGGTTGCATAGAAACTCTAGATTATTTAAAGGCTAAAGGCTATAAACTTTATCTTGTTTCCAATGGTTTTGTGGAAATACAACACAAAAAGCTCTCAGGAGCAGGACTTTACAAATACTTTGACAAACTTTTCTTCTCAGAAGAAATCAAAGCGCACAAACCAAGTAAGGTGTTTTTTGATACTGCTATAAAATCTACAAATTCCAAGAAAAAAGAGTCAATTGTAATAGGAGACAATTTCTTGGCAGATATAGAAGGAGCAAAAAATGCAGGATTAGCTCAAATTTGGTTTTGTCGCTCAGGTAATATCCCTGCAGAATTACCTTTCAAACCAACATACATAATAACCAACCTTAAACAACTTCAAGATATTCTATGATAGATACTCATGCACATATTTATGGTAGTGAATTTGCATCAGAGCAGGTAGAACTAGTAAAGCGTTGCAAAGAAGCAGGCGTAAGTCATGTTATTTTGCCAAATGTGGATGAGGAGTCACTAGCGGAGATAAAACTTTTTCACGAAAAGTTTCCAGATTTCACATCGATGATGGTAGGTGTTCATCCAACAAGTATAGGAGAAGATTATCAGAGATTAATAGATTTGTTTGATACAGAGGTTTCTACAGGAAAGTATATCGCCATTGGCGAAACTGGTTTAGACCTTTATTGGGATAAAACCTATTTACAAGAGCAGAAAATATCATTTGAACACCATATAGATGTGGCAATAGATAGAGATTTGCCTCTTTGCATACATTGTAGAGAATCGTTTGCAGAAATTATAGATTCTCTAAAGAAATTTAAGGGTAAACCGCTTAGAGGGGTGGTGCATGCCTTTAGTTTATATCCAGAAAATGCTCGTGAATACCTATCGCTTGGAGATTTCTACTTTGGTTTAGGAGGAGTAATAACCTATAAAAATGCCAAATTCCCAGAAAGACTCAGTGAACTTCCACTTGATAGAATTTTACTAGAAACAGATTCTCCATATCTCACCCCGGTGCCTCATCGTGGCAAAAGAAACGAACCTTCATATTTGGTGCATATAGCAGAAAAAATAGCTCAAATTTATGGGGTAACACTAGAGGAAATAAAAAATATCACCTCAGAAAATGCTAAAAGATTATTTTTTTAGTGTTAATGGGTAAAGTTTTTTGTTAAATTTTGTGTAATATCCGTTCTTTTTTTGTACCTTGCACTCGTTTTAGTAGAAATCATAATTAATTAACTAACAATATTCATTAAAAATTAAAGTAACATGAAAAAATTAATCACAATGCTAGCTGTATTAGCTGGTTTAAGTATGTTTAGTGTTTATGCACAAGAAGAAGTTGCTCCTATTTCTGAAGAAGTTGCTACTGAACAAGTTGAAGCTCCTGCAGAAGAAGCTCCTGCAGTAGTTGAAGAAGCTGCTCCAGCTGAAGAAGCTCAAGGCGGTATTCACCAAGCTCTAAAACAAAAATTCATTGAAGGTGGTGCTGGTTTCATGAGTACTTGTGCTCTTTGTCTTATCTTAGGTTTAGCTATCGCTATCGAA
>JAEIGA010013444.1_pt1 | contig 12459 bp, 10 predicted proteins | sample 9270691 | NCBI WGS metagenome assembly JAEIGA01 (sample SAMN17057246, study PRJNA624740) | gut metagenome | biome: biome; isolation source: fecal sample | host: Bos grunniens | place: China: Xizang | collected 2019
CGTACACAACGTGATGTTCGAGACTTACCTCAAGCAGCATGAGGCACCAGAGGATGCACTCTACCTCATGTGTGGACCTCCTATGATGGTCGGAGCGGTTGTGAAGCTCCTCGACTCACTCGGAGTTCCGCCTGAGAATATCCTCTATGATAATTTCGGCGCATAAAGATAAAAGGTCTGACCGTTTGGTCAGACCTTTTATCTTTAGATGAGATCAATATAGAAAAGATAGCAATTTTACAAGACATTGTGCCGGTAGTGATACGTTCGCTCCTGTTCTGACACGTGCTTTTCGGATTGACTCTGCAAGATACCGATGAGACCTGAACAACCCCAAACGATATATTATCGAATACCATCCGGCCTGAAGGAGGATATCATCCAATATCACTTGTACAGGATTAGACTCGGCCGGTACCTCACGATATCTCTCATATAGATCAAGAAAGTTCAAAGCGTATTCACGATGACGCTTCTTCATATTCTGGCGTGTTATAGCATGGGGATTATCTTTACGATAATGGTATGGACACTCATCCAGATGAGATATACTTGATGCATATCCGACCAGCTGGGTCGTCAGATATGTATCTTCGGCATATGCAAAAGGAGCAAACTTGACCAGCGGCTTATAATATAAGTTTCGTCTTATACATTTATTGCACACTGACCCATAGGCCTTATGAGTATACATGTTTCTTACATATGTCAGTTTCTGAGAAGTGGTATACTCTTTCTCAGGCTTAGGCTTTGAACGGTCAGCATACTCCTTCATGTATCCGAAATAGATAACATCGCTTCCGGTTTCCAGGATTCTTGACACAATACGCTCCACTGCATCCTCGGCGATCCAATCATCTGAATCAACATGCCAGACGTAATCTCCTGTAACATATTCCATTCCTGTCTGTCTGGCAGCAGGTAAACCTGCATTTTGCTTGTGCACTATGACCACACGCTCACGAAGATGGGGAAAGCGAGAATCTATGAGCTCATTGAGAATGTCAATCGACGAATCCTTGGTCCCATCATCGACAAAGACAAACTGAATATGAGGGTAGGACTGCGAGAGCACAGACTCAGCAAACCTGCCTATGAATCTCTCCACACCGTAAACAGGTGCTACAATGGATATTATGATCGGTTCATTCATATGAGTCTATTTCTCGAATCTTGACTTTTGAGGGAATTTCAATTCAAAGGCCTCGATCATAGCAGACCTCAACTTCAGGTAACGCTCCTCACTGAGGCGGACATCGTTCACGCACATAAGATTACGTGTCGGAGACAATATGAAGGACTTCAGTTTCTCAGGAGATGCCACAGCTACAGAATAGTGCTTATTCGAAATCTTCTCATTGATCATGCGTCCTTTATACAACTGATAGTCAAGGAAAAGATATTGGTTAAGATTTCCGGAAGTCCTCACTCTGGTAAGCGAAGCCAGGATATCCTGTTCCAGGATCGAATAAAGCTGTTCACATTCGCTCTTGAACATGGGCGTACATGTATGCTGTGGACGCACAAAGCAGAAGGACGGTTTGAGTCCGAGGGCCTTCCTGGCATGCGTATCGGAATTCCGGCATATCTTCTTGTACATTCCAGATACCAGGAAATGACGGCTGAATCCAAGGACTCCTTTGCCTTCACGGAAGAAATCTTCCGGCCTGCAAGTAGCAAGAGGATAGAGATCGTCATTAAAGTAGAGATATTCCTCATCCAGTCCTTCAATCCTATGCAGATGCATCTCTATCGGATTACAGTTGAATGTCGGCAGATATTCCTCAGGAATTATATCCTTATGAAGGACTATCTTCAACTGCGACTTATCCACCCACTGAGGTACCTGGGTAGGATGAGAGACGACAAGAAAGACATTTCTGATAAAAGGCATGTTGACTTCTATGCCTCTCAACAGATACTTCAGTGTTCCCCAATCCCTGAAACGCTTCTGCATGACAGGGACGTTGGTATATTTTTCATAATCCTGCTTCCATACAGGATCGTTTCCGTCTACATATGTTATGACTATATCCATCTACCAATCAATATAATGCCTTTATAATTCTACGATATAAGCGCGATTTCATCTTTATCTTGCATTCCTTCGGTATAAGGCTCATCGAATGCACAAGCTTTCGTGAAAGACCTTTCTGCTCCTTGGTCTTTGCCTTTCTGTTCGTACGCAGTAATTTTGCCAGGAAGGTCTCAGTGACTTTCTTGGCTGCCATTCTCTTCTCCTCGTCTGTAAACATCTGAGACTTCATGATAAACTCCAGCCTTTCCTTCTCCGCATGGGCGAAATCGTAATACATCTTCCAGTGCTTGGTATGTACTATACTGCCCTTCCTCTGATAATACAGATAAAATGCCTTGTCAATATATCCTACACGTTCAGACGCTGCAATCAGAAGATAAGTGAATGCACGATCCTCATAATATTTGAATTCAGGAAACTGCATCGTATCAAAGAACTTCCGCTTCACAATCATTGTACATGAATTCAAAGGCACCTTATGGGCAAAGTTCATCATCAAAAGTTCCTTAGGAGTCAGGACATAAGACTTTCCCGTCTCCTTATAATGATATTTCGGAGGTTTGTCATCAAATACATGAACATGGTTGGAATACACGAGATCCAGCTTATTTTCGACCGCAAAACCATACAATGTCTCATACATGTCAGGAGCGATGGAATCGTCACTGTCCAGAAAGGCCACATACTCAGATGTCGCTTCTGCCACACCTCTGTTACGTGCGGTTGACAGATCACCGACATCCAGATGCATTACCCTGATACGCGAATCCAGGGCAGCATACGCTTGACACAACTTCAGGGAGTCATCGGAAGACGCATTCTCAACCAGAATTATCTCAAGTTCATGAAGTGTCTGTTTCCTTACTGACTCGACACACTTGGGAAGATAATCCTGCATATTATGTACAGGTATGATTACAGAAAGACTAGCCATTCTTTACCCTTCCGCTATTAAGTTTATATTCATATGAATGCCTTCCTTCTGCACGGAAATCATCATGGTATCTCTGGAGAACCGTCTTGAATATCTCTTCATATTGCGGAATGAACAAATCATCCTTCTCCTCAAGATGTCGTATTATCTCCGCTGCCAGTCCGTACGTCAATGACAGGTCGGTCTTTCCCTGGCTGAATCCAGTTCCCTTGATGGAGCCTGGAGACACGTTCAGGATTCTGTTGGAAAAACCTGCCTTTTCCAATTCCACATTAACGCTTTCTATAAATATCTTGAGGGCTGCCTTGCTTGCACCATATACAGAAAAGAAAGGCGAAGACATGAAGCCGGCAATGCTTACCATCACGCCGCAATAGAAGTCACCTGAAGATGCAATCCTGTCATAGAATCTGCTTACAAGGCGCATGACGGCTGTAGCATTCACGTTCATGATATTGACGATATAATCTTCAGTGAGATCCTTGAAGAGGGCAAGATGGCCGAATCCTGCTGTAATCATCAAGGTGTCGATGTTACCGAAGCGGTCAAAGAATGCATAATCCTCTGAAGTCAGGTCAAATTGGTGACACCTGAACTTTTCATGGCAAATATCTTCCGGCAACTGGGCACGGTCAACAATATGAACGATATGGTAATCCGCACGTTCAGCAAGCTGCAATGCAATCGCCAGTCCGATACCGCTTGCTCCTCCGACCACTAACGCCTCTCTCATATTTCAAAGAAATTATTACGTTCACCAAACTGCTGCATGACGTCAGCCATGAAGATGCTCTCCCTTGGAGTAAGCCGCGAGGATACCATACGGTTATTTACAATGCATGATACGAATTCCTGAATTTCATATCTCAGTCCTGGCTCGTCCCATGTATAGAAATATTTCTTGTTCAGATTCTGATCCTCGTACCTCAGCTCGAAATAATCAGTCTTCCACCAAGGCGACGGTACATAGACATAACCTTTTGTTCCCGACACGACAAGATCACCTTCCGTCTTTACTCCCAAGCCAAGCTGGAACGAACTCACCGCACTCTCATGCATTATCACTCCCCTCGTGTATACATCTACGCCGTCTTCATTCAAACGGCTGTAAATATTCATGTTACGATAATCCGGTCCAAGAAGTTTGACTATCGGGAGCAAAGGATATGATCCCATTTCATAAAGAGAACCTCCAGCCATAGACGGATCAAGTTCCCTCTTAAGGTTTGCATTTCCCCATAACTTGGACTCCGAAGCATCAATTCCGACGACGTCTCCAATAAGACCGCTCTTCACAAGAGTAACCATATGGTTGAATGCCGGGCTGAAAGCGGTCTTGTTTGCTTCCAGCAGAACAAGATTCTTTGACTCAGCCAGAGCATAAAGTTCACGTGCCTGCTGTCCGTCCAGTACAAGCGGGGTCTCGCACAGCACATGTTTTCCCTGCTCCAGGGCATACCTGACCTGTCCGTAATGAAAGATATGCGGGGTCGCTATATAGACAGCGTCAACTTTTGAAACAAGTGTTTCATAATCATGACACACCTCCGCAGCATAGCTTTCAGCAAGTGATGCTGCCGCCTCCTCGTCTACATCATATACAGCTGTCAACACAGCTGCATCCACCTTATCAGTCTCAGGGACAAAGCGCCTGGCAATACGTCCACAGCCGGCAACGCCGATAGAAACAGTCTCCTCCGTCTCAGACCTAAGCATTGTCGAGGATATGCCTTCGGTTCGTGGAAGATATACCACCTCACAATATTCCTTGAGATAATCAAACTTACCCTCCCAGTCTGACCCGATGGCAAAGATATCAACATCGTACTTCTGGATATCATCGATCTTTTGTCCTATATAATCTTCTATGATGATCTGATCGGCAAGTCCTGTATCCCTGACAGCATCCACCCTCTCCAGGACATTGTTCCTGACGTTAAGCTTTCCGCGCTCTCGGTCAAAGCTGTCGTTGGTAACGCCTACTATAAGATAGTCTCCGAGATCTTTTGCACGCTTGAGGAGATTGATATGTCCCTGATGCAGAAGATCATATGTTCCGTATGTTATAACCTTTTTCATATTTCATCAACTTCTGCCATAAATTTCATCTATATATTCCTGGCAATGAATGAACTTCCTGATCGACTCATGTGACGGCACCTTCCGCCAGTCACCATAGACATTGGTAAGGTACGCATCCATATCCTTCGGCACCGGGAACATCATTCCTTCAAACTCGGCCATTGTCAATGGGAACGTATCCTTCATATAGAATGTATGTCTTGGCCATCCTGTACCAAGCACATAATGATATTCCTGCCCGGGATTTATCTTTCCTATCAGACGGAGCACCGGATTGACCAGATTGAAATGCACTGTCTCAATAAAACGTATCAAGAACCTTCTAAACCTTGCATCAGCAATATAGGATGTCAGATGCTGGAATTCGTGATAGAGGAACCTGGAAACATGAGCTGAGAATGCATTGGTCTTTTCTATCGCAAAGACATCAAGCCCGATTCCTGCCCATTTATAATATCTGTACCTGCGGCTGGACGCATGGATGCGACCTTGTCTCTTGCGAAACTTTCCGAATACATTGACGTATTCTACATCCGTATCCATGCAATGGTACACATATTCATCATCGTGCAATGAAAGCATAAGTTTCTCAAACCTGTCATAGTCTTCACGCAACATCACGATATCCAGGTCATCATCCCATGGAATAAATCCTTTATGTCTGGCTGCCCCCAGCAAGGTTCCGGAACTGAGCCACCATCGTATGTCATTTTCCCGGCACACCTCTGCAACAAACTGAAGCATCCTTACCAACTCAAGCTGGTCTCTGCGAAGAGCAGAGCCGTCCGGATTGTACCTTTCCCTCAATATCTGTGTCTGATTTGAATCCATATACCAGTAAATCAGGTTCATTCAACTTGTAAAAATACATATTTTTTTTCATTAAACATCCTGATTAAGTATCTTTGAAAGTATTTTAACGAAAGCTTATCATGAAAACATTCGGTCAGGTATTCGGATGGTGCTTCAACCGCATCACAAAGTCCTTGGGCAACATTCCGTCATTATTCATACGCATGTTCATGCCTGTCAGGAAGGGCACCGTAATGTGCTGGTCATACGACTTCAAGCAATACAGCTGCAACCCACGATATCTGACAGAATATCTTCTGGAACACAACCCCGAGCTCAAGATATACTGGGTATTCAAGAACATACCGTCCTCAGGAGTGGACAGCAGGATCAAATGCATAAGATTCCATTCATGGGAATACTATAAGATAGCCAATACAGCAGAATTCATGATTACCAACTGCAGGACCGACTCCTACAGATATTACTGGAAGAAGCGCCCCGAACAAAAGTACATGATGCTGTGGCATGGCGGCGTCGCTCTCAAGAAAATCGAAAAAGACGCAGAGGGACAGCTGGGTTTCTCTTATCTGATGAAGGCCAGACGCGATTCAAAGATGTGCGATCTGATGATATCAGGCTGCAAGGCTCAGACCGAACTGCTTCAGAATAAATTCTGGTACGATGGCGAGATTCTAGAAAGTGGAATTCCCCGCAATGACATATTCTTCGCCAAAGACACTCACGTGAATATCAGAGAAAGGATATGTAAGCAATATGACATATCACCAGAAAGCAGGATCGTGCTTTACGCTCCGACATTCAGACGAGGACATAGCCTGGACCCATACAGGATCGAATGGAGCGAGGTTGTTCCGGAACTCAGACGACTATATGGCACAGATCAGGTACGGATCTTTCTCAGACTGCATCCGAATCTGATGAACAAAGCAGACACCTCACCACTTCTGAACGACCCGGCTGTAGTTGACGTCACACGCTATCATGACATGCAGGAACTCCTGTGCATAAGCGACATGCTGATTACGGACTACTCCAGCTCGATGTTCGACTTTTCCATGCTGATGAAGCCTTGCATCATATATGCTACCGACATTGAACAATACGACCGCGGATACTATTACTCATTCAGCGAAATGCCATATCCGGTAGCAAGAAACCAGCAGGAACTGACAGATACGCTCAAGGAAATCAACCTTGAAGAACATCTTGCCAAGGTAAATGAATTCATGACCGGAACCATAGGGATATTCGAGAGGGGTACCGCATGCAAGGCGATCGCCGAATGGATGTCAAGACATAGTTTATAGATTCAAGAGTGCCTCGGCACTCTTTTTTTTTGTTTAAAATAAATTTTAATCAGTTAAAGATTAATTTTTATGCGTTTAAAATAAATTTAAGAATTTAAAAAAAAGAAAAATCTGAAGAATCTTTTTTAAAATCGTGCGATCCTGTCTGGCAAAGAGCATAGATTTGCCGAAAAAGATGAGACAGATGTGCTTCTGCTTTATACTTATGACCGCTGCATGCACAGCGGCATTCTGCCAGGGTAAAAGATTCATGGCAGAGATGGATATCAGCGGCCTTGCCGGAGGAAAAGCCGGATTATGCCTTGAATATGGGATCACGGGCCATTGGTCTGCCGGTGGCAGGATGGCCGTCGGCTTCGGACAATTCATCAAAGACATGGCCCCATTGGACGCCGTGCATCGTCAGGAGTTCGGAGACGACCTTTCGCGCCCGGCACCGGCTGATTTCCTTACAGAGAGCATCCATGCCAGATACTGGCCTGTCAAGGTCATGAAAGGTCCATACGCATTGGCCTCCGTTTCACATGGAAACATATCGGGAACCGACTTCTGTTTAGGTTGCGGCCACCTCATGCATATATGGAGATGTCTCAACCTATATATAGAATACCGTGTCGGTATGAAGGAGACCATAAAGGCGGATAACTTTCCAGTCAAAGGTCTTTCAGCCGGCATAAGTCTGACATTTGGAAAACAGAAATAGACACCGGGGCTACACACTTCAATTCACTTGCTTTTATCACTACTATGAACTTATCTGATTTTCAATTCTCTTTACCCTTTCTGGGCATCACGATTCTTCTATTTTCCCCGGTGCTGCACGGATGTGAATCCCTGCATTGTGAGGACGGTAGCTTCACCGACGCCGTGACGGTGCCGGTGAAGGTGGCTGTCCATGGAGGAGAAATGCCGCAAGACAGCCATCTCGACATGCTGGTATTCAGGAACGACCGTCTCCATTATCTGGAATGCTGGCAGAGAATATTGTATGAGGGAAGCGAAGAGGTTACAGTTGCATCAATGACAGGAGAAAAAGTGCTCATGGCATGCATCGGACTGGACATGACTCCGGAAGACTGGATGTGGGTTTCTTCCATATCCTCACTCGCTGACGCATGGGCGGCACTGGAAAAAGAGACCGGAGACAACCCGGTAATGAGCGGATCCTGCGTATTCCATGCAGGCCATAGTCCGATTGAACGTCCCGAACTCACATTGCGGAGAATCTCCAGTGAAATTCACCTCAGGTCGCTGAAATGCGATTTCAAAGGCAAGCCATATGAAGGGGAGAAATTGTCTGATGTACAAGTATACCTCACCAACTTGAACGCTTCGTGCAGGATATGGAACGACACCGGTGCAGCCACAAGAATCCTCAACCAAGGACGCTTGATCATGGAAGACATTGAAAGATTTACAGATAGAAACCTTGTATATCAAAGAGTCGAAGGAGAAGTCGGTGCAAACGGTATTACAACCGGCATAAGGCTACGCTGTTACCCTAACATGGCAGCAGCAGAAGGGCCCGGGACTCCATTCACGAGGCTTGTAATACAGGGCCGGCTGGACGGAGAGGTCTGGTACTGGCCGATAGACATAAACAGAGGCGAGGGCACTTCTCCGGAAGGAGTAGAGGGGAACTGCGTCTACACTTACGATATAGTACTGACAAGAAAAGGTTCTGCCGACCCCGACACAGCCATAAGGACCGAAGATGCAGTCATAAGAATGGAGGTAGAGAAATGGGAAGACAAGGAAGAATATTCTGTATTGTTCTAAGCGCACTGCTTGCGACAGGATGCGCATGGACTGACATGCCTGAAGAAAAGAAGGTTCTATGCAGGATAGCAGTCAATGACGGAGATTACGCATCCAAAGCTATGGATCCTGACGAAGAAAGGATATCAGATGTCAGCATCATGATATTTGACGAGCGTGGGGATGCAGAAGAATGCCTATGGCTGCAGAATGGTCAGACAACTACAGAAGTATCTCTTGTAGTGGGCAAAAGATATAGTTTCAGGGCATGCGCCAACTTCGGATACAGAACATATGCAGACCATATCGATGAGCTCGATGAAACCATATATTACATGGCATACCCTGACGAATACAGCCAAGGAATGCCGATGTATGCAGAAATCGATAACATAAGGATAGGAGAGGATGCATCGGTAGAGCTGAAACTCCAGAGACTGATGGCAAAGATATCCCTGCGCATGGACAGGAGACGACTTTCGGAGGGCGTCGAGATGAACGTTTTAGGAGTAAGGATAGGCAACTGTCCAAAATCCGTCAAGGTCTTCGGGAAAAACACAGTCAGCAGCCACGACCAATGCTTCGGAATGGGTTTCAGCCGGGACGATGTCCAGACTGCCGTCCTGAATACCATCAGACAGGATGACATCAGCGGAACCGTGACTCTATACATGTTGGAAAACATGCAGGGAGACATAGATGGGCCGATTGATTCTGATGCTGAAAAGGTATTCGGCGAGCAGGACCATAGAAGGGATATCTGCTCGTACATCGAAATGGACATCGAATATCTGTCACACGAAAAGTATTCCGAAAGGCCTCTTGTATACCGGTTCTATCTGGGAGACAGCAGGACTAATCTGGATGTCGAGAGGAACTGCCATTACATGATAACGGTATGTCCGGAGGATGATGGTCTGAAAGGCGATGGCTGGCGCGTTGACAAAAGCGGTATTTCCGACCTGGGACCGACATACATAAAGCCATATCCGTCGCAATATGTCAGAGGAAAAATCGGTGACAAGGTACATATCGGATGCAAGGTTTCTCCCCAGAACACCCCGTTCGATGTAGGAGAAAATTACATGAAGGATGACAATAAGACAGGCATATACGACTATGAAATCGATCCTGACGGACACGGAGCCGTCCTGACCCTTACAGGACCAGGACGCGGATGGATCTACATGGAAGCAGGAGCCCCTGTTGACCGAGGGGTTCTGTTCGTCATAGAGGTTGACCTGCCTACAGATACCCGGCAGTATGAGACTCCTTGCAGTTCCTGATGTCTTCCGGCCTGCCGGCATAGACAAGGTTTCCGCCACCATCACCGGCTTCAGGGCCAAGGTCGATCACCCAATCAGCGGCACGGATGACGTCCAGATTATGTTCTACGACCACAATCGAATGTCCCTTTGACAGAAGAGCATCGAAAGACTTGAGAAGTTTCTCGACATCATAGAAATGTAATCCCGTAGTCGGTTCGTCAAAGATGAACAGTATCTTCTGCGGCTTCGACTTGGTTCCCTGATCACTCATTGACAGGAAATATGCAAGCTTTATTCGCTGGCTCTCTCCACCCGAGAGCGTACTGCTGCTCTGACCGAGCTTTATGTAGGAAAGACCCACATCCACCAGTGGCTGAAGGCGCTCGGCGATCTTCTTTGCCACGGCATCATCCTGTGCCGCAAAGAATGCTATAGCCTCCTCCACACTCATATTGAGGATATCATCTATGTTCAGACCTTTATATTTCACTTCAAGGATGTCAGGCTTGAACCTCTTTCCTCCGCAGGACTCGCATACCATGGATACGTCAGCCATGAACTGCATTCCTATCTTCACGAATCCTTCTCCCTGACACTCAGGACAGCGTCCTCCATCCATGTTGAATGAGAAATGGGACGGGGTAAAGCCGTTCATCTTGGCGAATTGCTGGTCGGAAAGAAGCTTCCTTATGTCATCATAGACTTTAAGATATGTCACGGCATTGGAACGAGAGCTCTTTCCTATAGGGTTCTGGTCCACATATTCCACCTGTGTTATGCGGTCAAGGCTGCCGGAAAGGCCCCTGAATGTACCCGGAGCTGCACCCGTCTGGTTTATATGTCTGTATAGAGCCGGATAAAGAATATCTCCAACAAGCGACGACTTGCCGCTTCCGCTGACACCTGTCACCACTGTAAGCACACCGAGAGGAATCTTGACGTCAATGTCCTTGAGGTTGTGCTCCATGGCGCCATTGACTGTGATGGAATAGTCCCATGTACGCTTCCTTCTTTCATATCTTGCACGCTTGCCGTGAAGATACTGAAGAGTCAGCGATCTCTCGTCGTCCGAAGCCTCCATGCCATCTTTCAGCCTTCCCTGGTACACAATCTCGCCTCCATTGATTCCCGCCTTCGGACCTATGTCTATAAGAAGGTCTGCTGCCCTCATGATCTCTTCGTCATGTTCCACGACAACAACGGTATTTCCTATGTCACGCAGTCTTTTAAGGACTGATATAAGTCTTTCTGTATCTCTCGGATGCAGACCGATGCTCGGCTCATCAAGGATATACAGCGAGCCTACAAGCGAACTTCCGAGGGCAGACACAAGATTGATCCGCTGACTCTCACCTCCGGAAAGCGTATTGGAGGTTCTATCAAGCGTAAGATAGCCAAGTCCCACATCTTCAATATATTCCAGACGCGACACTATCTCCTGGATTGCCTTGTCGGCAATCTGGTGCTCCTGCTCGGTCAACTCGACATTACGGAGGAAATCAAGCATAGAAGACACGTTCATGCACAGCAGTTCATGGATATTCTTTCCTCCGACCTTGACATAGAGCGCCTCCTTACGGAGCCTGCTTCCGCCGCATTCGCTGCAGACGGTCTTGCCGGAATATCTGTTAAGCATGTACTTGTATTGGACCTTGTACCTGTTTGATTCCACCCAGCGGAAGAACTCGTCGAGGCCTATGATACTTTCCTCTTCCGTATCTGCCGGACATCCTTTCCATATAAGATCCCTGACTTCCTTGCTGAGGTTGCAATACGGCTCGAAGATCGGAATACCGTACTTCACGGAGTTGCGCACGATCTGGTCCTTGAACCAGCTCATCTTATCGCCTCTCCAGCAAGCAATAGCTCCATCATAAATGGTCTTGCTCTTGTCCGGAACTACCAGATCTTCGCTTATGCCTATAATCTTTCCCAAACCTCCGCACACAGGACAGGCTCCAAGCGGACTATTGAAACTGAACAGGTACTCGTCTGGCTTGGAGAACTTCATTCCGTCAGCCTCGAACCTGTTGATGAACTGTTTTGTCTCCGGTTCCCCGTCCTTGAACTCCTTGCGCACATATACGGTTCCGTTTCCCTTGTCAAAAGAGGTCTCGACAGATGAATGCAGACGCGTCCTGAGGTCCTCATCGGAGCTCGGAAGTCTGAGACGGTCTACGAGAAGGTACAGATCATCTGGATATTGGCCACTTTCCGCAAGCCTCATGACCTCTTCAATCCTTACTGCGCCCTGAG
>JAEIGA010013445.1_pt1 | contig 12458 bp, 14 predicted proteins | sample 9270691 | NCBI WGS metagenome assembly JAEIGA01 (sample SAMN17057246, study PRJNA624740) | gut metagenome | biome: biome; isolation source: fecal sample | host: Bos grunniens | place: China: Xizang | collected 2019
GTTCCGATCGCCCGGAGCTTCACGCCGGCCCCGGCCCCGCTCTCGTTCCATCTCCCCGGAGCAGATCAAGCGCCAGGCGAATTGTGCACACATCTCTCCGAAAAGTAGCACAACATAACGGCGTGCTATATGCTATAATATAGGCGTGCCGGAATCTGTGGCACGTGCATATTGAAAAGGAGATATGATTATGGAAATGCCAATCAAAGAGCTCAAATATTGGCTAGGCAAGGCTAGTGATATTTGCTCAAAAAGAAACGCATGCGCCGGTTGCCCGTTTCGTTATCATCGATTGCTTAGAGATCGTAGAAACGAAACCGGAGCAGATCCGGAGTATTATTGTTGCTTGGATGGCTCGCCGTATGAGTGGGATGTTGATTGCATAGGGGGTGAATTAAATGATCATTGATGAATTAACTAATGATGATATTATCATCGTGCTGGAGCATGTGCAGGCAACATGCGCTTGTCGGTCATATTGCAATGATTGCCGCTTTTACATACCCGGGGAAGGTTGCGCACTCGCTCACCTGCCGGAGCGCTGGCAGCTTGACGATCTGATCAGGAAGGGCGGTGATCAGATTGACAGTTAAGCAGCTTCTTACAACAATGGTTTCGCTTCCGGATAGAGTAACAATCATTGACACGAGCCGAAATAAAATTATAAAATTTCGGCTCGATAACCCGGATGAAAAGAAAGTTCTTGAGAGATATTTCTACAAGCGTAATGTTGATAGATGGATTCTTGAGAAAGTCGTGAAACAGCCAACCACAATCGGAGAAATAATTGATCAGGCGGAGCCTGGTAAAAAATGGAAAGAATCACTGTATATTGAAGTGAAGGGAGAAAATAAAAAATGATCAGATGTGAATTTTGCCGCAAATGTGTGCAGCTTATGAGCGGGGGCCGGGTTTATTGTGAACGTGCTGCAGGTCGGAAGGTTTTGAGAATGCAGTCTCAAGATTGTGAAGAGTTTGAGCCGTTTATCTATTATGACACGGATAGATTAAAAGTAGAAAAGCCGAAACCTATCTCATGCACGATCCTTTGGAGCTCCGGAGAAACCACATATTTAAAGGGCAAGAATGCTCTTAGGATTGCCAGAGCTTGGCTTTACTCAGATGCAGAGTGCTTGCTGGTATATACTCCCGGGTGGATCTATTTGAAGGGCAGCAAGGAAGCAATAACCACTTGACAACGCTATATAGTAACTATATTATATAGGCAACCACAAACAATGCAGCAAACGAAAGGAGATATGATTATGTTTGCAGAATTAAACAACACATTACCCGAGTTTACCTTTGCACTGGATGAGGATGTGAAGCTGGAGTTTTGCCAGCTCAAGGCGATCTCTCAGAGCGTGCCCCTCAAAGTGAGAATGATGTATCTCAACAAGAAGGGGAAATATGATCCTCAGTATGTCGTGATCGCTGAGGATGCTGAGGGCCATTTGTTCGGCGTAAATCTTCCGAGCTTTATGACCGAGGAAGTTGATCCGATTCGTAAGAATAAGGAATATGTGGATGCGATCAATGCCGGGAAGTGTGGCATCAAGTGCGGCCCGAAGAGAACCAGCAGCAACGGCAGAGATGTATATCGCCCTGTATGGGTAGATCTGGAATAAGCCTTACTTTCATCATACAAAAAACCCCAAATACCCGGAACCACCAAAGAAAAGAGCCAGCTTGACAGTTGGCTCTTTTTATGATATGTAAGTAGTATATACAATTCAAGAGCCATTATAGAAAGGAGAATATATTATGGCAGATGCATATTTAAACAATAATGCTGTTTATTCGCTCGTGAATGAAGCTTATAAGCAGGCCGTGGGCGCTAAAGCTATCGATACTGAAGATCTTACCGACTTCACAGAGACCGGAGCGGTGTATGATACTCTCATTGCAGATAATGCATGGAAGGATCAATTTACTAAAGCGCTCCTGCAGCAGTGCGTGAAAAACTTTTACACAGATACCAGCTATCGCTCCGAGTATCGTGATCCGTTTTTCAAGGATTCCCGCCGGTTCGGTGCGATCTCTCAGATGATCAGTGCGGAAGCTCCGGAAGCAGTGGAGAGCCACGCATGGCAGAATTTCGTATCCGGATCAAGCACCGTTGGCGTATATACGCTCTATCTTCCGTCTGTTTCCAGCAAGTTCTACGGAAAAAGCACGAGTTGGGAGATTGATATCGCTATCACCGGGGAGCAGTGGGATACCGCATTCAAGAATGAGAGCGAGCTTGCACAGTTTGTCGCATTCCTTATGATGACCGTTGACAATGCAATTGTTGTGCATCTGGAAGATTGCAACAACATGAACCGCAACAATTTCATTGGTGAGAAGATCAACTATGCTGCTTCCGTAATTGCAACCGGCGTGCATGTTGTGGATCTTGTCGCTCTCTATGCTGCAGAGACCGGTGATCAGACTTTGACCACCAAAGAGGAATTCATGGCGAGTGATAAGGCGATGCGCTTTGCTGCAGAGACCATTGACAAGTATACCGGGTATCTTTCCAAGATGAGCACGCTTTTCAACGTAGACGGCAAGAAAAAGTTTACCCCGAAGAGTAGACAGGTTTGCCAGATCCTGCAGCACTTCTATTCCCGGATGAAAACCGTGAGCTATGCAGATGCATACAACATGGATTTCGTCAAGCTGGATGGTTTTGATGCGGTTCCCTACTGGCAGGGATTCGGAGCAGATGCAAACGGTGCGGTTGACTTTGAGGAGGTTTCCGCTATCAAGGTGAAAACCTCGGAAGGTAACACGATCAGCCAGACCGGCGTTGTTGGATTCCTTGCCGATGAATGGGCGATCATGCACACGATCCTCTCCGAGCGGGTGGCCCATACCCGCCACGATCCGGAAGATATCGATCAGTATTACTATCAGTTCCGTGATCAGAGAATCAACAACCTCGGGCAGAATGCGGTAGTGTTCGTCCTGAATGACGTGAGCCAGCAGAATAGCAGCAAGAAAAAATAAGCACCATACAATCAAATAGAAGGAAGGGCGGTATCTTGTGGCCGCCCTTTTTTCAAAGATAGGAAGGAGAAAATCATGGGAAATGTAAACATGGAAGCAAGCCAGATCAATTATAGGAATAACAGCAAGAAATCTGTTAGAACCGTAGAAAACGCTCTGGATAACCTTTTCACGCAATCCGGCTCTATCGCTCAGTATATCATTGATCTCAATGCAGCAATGGTAGAAAAGGTCGATAAAATCGATGTCGCTCCGACTTTCAGCGAGGAGACCGCTTATTTTATCGGTGATCTGGTATTTGAATCCGGGCGGCTCTGGAAATTCACCGCAAACCACGAGCCGGGAGTGTGGAATCAGGAAGAGGTTGAAGCAACCAATATCGATCAGGCGATCAAGGCCGGTGGCGGCGGCCTTACGATTAAAAAGAAAGAATATACCGGCGGTGGCACGGCGTCACATGATATTGATTTTGGAACCGAAACACCTAGCTATATCTTATGCATTTGTGTTGACCCGGAAATTGACAACTTAAATAAAGAGTTTCATTTTACCCCCGGATTTATTTGGGGAAATAAATTGATTCAGGTCTTATGGTCGGGCGGTTCGAATAATGAGCCTACTTTAACTGGCGGAACGGCATTTTGTAAAGTAGCATATTCCGGTAATGTGTTGACCTTAACGGCATCAAATGCCGGTAATAGCATCAATGTTAACGATGTGCATTATGCGGTATATTACATTTGATAAGCTGCATAACCAATAAACCCCGGCGGCGGGATCCGTAGCCGGGGATTTTTAAGAAAGGAGTGCTATTTATGGAAGCAGTCGATAGCTCTAATATTAAACGGCCGGTGAGCTTTTGGGGATCGATGAAGGAAAAGCACAAAAGAATTATTGAGGAATATGATGAAACACAAGCAGCATTTGAGTTCCTGCTTGGGATGTTTGAATATGAGGGGCTGCCGGAGACGGTGCGCACCGAGTATCTGGAGCAGTATTTTCTAACAAATGGCATTGCATCCATCCGCCGGGATGATAAAGGCGATGGGGAATATTATGCAATGCTGGCGGATAATTGCGGCGCTCCTACCCCGTATGGATACGGCGAAAAGATCATTAGCCGCACGGCAAACGGTCATGTTTATGAGGATGGGATCAGTGAGGATGTTGTAGCTTGGGGATGGAATAATCTCTCAAAAACGCCCTGCATGGATGCATATCGTGTGGGCTCCTATGTTGCAGAGATTGATACGTCTCTTGATTTGCTGGTATGGTGGAGCAGAGCCAGCAAGCTCTTTATAGCAAGCGACAACAAAACAAAAGAGATGCTTACGGAAGCATTTCAGGCTCTGAAAAAGGGCGTGCCGATGAGCATCAAATCAGAGAATATTCTTGCCGAGATTGAAGCGGGAAAGAAATCTCTGGAAGCGGTAGATCTGGCAGATGTGGATTATGCCGACAAGCTGGAGAAGCTGGCATTTATCCGTGAAAAGCGGTTCGACTGGTTCAAAGATCGATATGGCATGTGTGCCCGTGATACCGGCAAGCGTGCTCAGGTCTCCGTAGATGAGGCCAACGGCGGAACCGGTGCAAGTATGATCTTTCCTTTGAATATGTTAAAAGCCAGACAGGAATTCATTGACGAGTGCAACCGGAAATTCGGATGGAATGCAAGCGTGCATTTTGCAGGTGCTTGGCTTGGCGAGATGGAACGCTATGAGACCACGGTTATTGAGAATGGAGAGATCGATGTGGATGGGTATGATGCCATCACGGAGCAGGAAGGGGGCAACAATGAAACAGATGCAGCGCCGGAGAACGGAGCAGATGTTGAACCGAACAACGAACCGGATGAAACTTATGCAGGAAGTGGTGAGGATCAAAACCGGGGAGATGATAACGAACAAAAGGAAGCTGAGTGAAAGATATCGGGAGGTGTTGAGAGATGCGGGCATCATTAAGTAAGCTGTTAAAATGCGACACTCATTTTGAATATAAATGGGATGGCAATTATATTTATGATGAGGAAGCTCACGAGGAAGATCCAACAACAGGCGTATATCATTACATACTGTTTACGGATTCCATCGTGCGGAATATCCTCATGGTGAAATACGGGAACCGGATCTTCAATGATTATGATTCGGATTCCGAGGATATTGATGATCTGTTGGATAATTACAAGCAGACATGGCGCTGCTGGATCGCTTCCAGAGATCAGGAAATAGCGCCGCTTATGTATGCTCTTTCACTAAAGTATAATCCCATCGAGAATTATCATGCATCGGAGATCAAGTTGGGAACCGTGAAGGATGGCACAAGCCAGACTTTGGAATTCACAAACCGGAAGGATGTGGAAACGGATGACAGTTATACAGAGCATACCTTTTCCGATTATAAAGAGACCGAAAAGATTGATGAAACAACTACCACCGGTTACGGCTCCGGAAATACCGCATATAAAGAGACCTTTGGCTATGCGGAGCAGACAAGAACCAGCAAGATATCTGCAGATGATGCGGCCGATTTTGTCAATAATACTCAGGATATCGATGCAATGCATACCGATACCAAAACGATCGAAAACGATATCACGAACGGTAGGAAAACCGGCCAGAACGGCAACACCAAAGAGATCTCCGGAAGCTGGAAGGATGCCCACGGAATCCCGGAAGGTGGAAGCGGTAAGGTGCTGGAGCGGCTCGGTATTGAGACCACACGCAAGGGCGGCCAGATCGAGGATAATTATACTCTGGAGAGATTCGGAAATATCGGCGTTACAACTACTCAGCAGATGTTAGAAAGCTCTTATGCTCTGGCGGCTCGTTCGGTAGTTTATCTGATGCTCAAAGAGTTTGTTGAGCTCTATACCTATATCAGTGAGGAGGTAGATTAAATGGCAATCTCAATGAGTTTGTTTCAGATCTCGGATGATGTTAATGTCATGGGTAAGAGCATCCCGGCAGCAACCAGCACGCACAACATTCTTTTAAAAGAGGGCTGCAGCGTAGACCGGCCGGTTGTTACATTTTCGGCGGTTGCTGCAGCGATCGCACCGCTCAACTATGCTTATATTGTCACGTTTGGCCGGTATTATTATATTGTAGATCGAAAGAGCCTGGTAAATGGTGTGGTTGAGCTTACGCTTGAGAGCGATCCACTGCAGAGCTTTATGGATGCGATCAAGGCCAGAACCGCTACAATAACCAGATCCGCATCCGAGTATAACGGATATCTGAAGGATTCCGGATATAATGCAGTAGCTTATGAGGGAGTTCAGTATAAGGAATTCCCGAACGCTATGGATGATACAACATGCATTTTGTGCACAGTGGGGTGATATTATGGCAGATTTTAGAATTGTAATGAAGAGCATCGGCGGCCTGATCGTGGGAGATATGCCCCGGTGTGATAAAGTATCGGCAGCGCCGGGCGGCACAACTCCAACCTATAGCAGCACGGACTTTGTGCGATATGATAACGGGATTGATGAATCTATTGCTGCAAGTGAGTTCCAATGGAATGAAAATTGGGCACCTTCAATGGTTCGTGTTCCGGGAACCTATGAAGCATCTGAATTGATTGATACTCTGATCGCTGAGGGCGCTATCTCAAGAGATACAGCAATCGATATCATGGAAATTCAGTTACAGGACAACTACGGCAATCCCATCACTTCGCCGTCTCTGGTTATGAAAATGCATACAAGCACCAACCGTGCTTCCCCTAACTGGTGGCTTGCAAAAAAGGAAATAGTAGAAGGCCAGCCGGTTTATACTATTTTAACTGATATAATGATCATGAATATTGCTGATGCAGCCACGTATAAAACTTTTCAGTATGGCTTTTGCGCCGGTGTGTTTACCGTGGGCGGCGTGCCGACTTATGGATTAGGATGCGCAACTCGTTTGAGATATTTTAATCTGGATGCCGGAAAAGTCGGGGGAACCTTTTATCTGGCAACTGAGGAAGCATTTATTCATGAGCTGACCTATACCCCGGGCGGGGAGCCATTTTCCCCGGAATTCGGCCCCGGATCGGAGCCGGGCGGATACGGCCCCGGCGGCGGCGGAACCGGCGGCCCCGGGCCCACGTTTGATGGCGTGTCGGATCCTTGGACGCCAACACCAACCAAGCCGGGCGTGCTCTCCTATGGCTTATTAAATCTTTACAAATGTGATATAGGGTCACTTATTAATCTCGGGCGGGATCTTTTCCCGGAAATTACTTGGCCGCCTACAACCGGATTTTCGGATCTGATCGAGTGGCTTGGCATGACGATTCAAGCGGTATCGGATAGCATTTGGAATAAAGGTTTGATTGATTATATCGTATCCGTGCATCTGATCCCTATTGACGTGACCGGCGGCGCTTTAACCGATATCAAGATCGGGCCCCGGACAATGACCGGAATTCTCGCACGCCCTATAACAGAAGATGTTATCGAGTTTGATTGTGGCACGGTTCACATTGATGAGTATTACACGAACTATGTGGATTATATGACCAAATGCCGTGTTTACCTGCCGTTTTATGGTTGGGTAGATATCAAGCCGGAATACTGGCAGAGCGCCGATATCTCGATCAAATATCTTTGGAATGTGGTAGACGGTTCCTTTATCGCTCAGATCTTTAGCACGATCGAGCGCCATCAATCCCCTTGCACGGTGATGATCGGGCAGTATAGCGGCACAGCTTGCGTGCATCTCCCGCTTTCCGGAGCCAATTATGCGAGTATGTTTTCACAGCTTGCCGGTGCTGCCGGTGGTATGGCTGCCGGAGTTGCTTCCGGGAATGTTTCCGTAGCAGCAACCAGCGCCATGAACCTTGCCGGGAATAATGGCCAGATGCAGCAGAGCAACGCATATAATGCAAGCAGCGCTTTCTATGGCCATAGCAGACCGTATTTAATGATCGAGAGACCGGTGAGCCATTTCTCAACAAATTATGTGACGGAAAAGGGCCTGCCGCTCATCAAGACCAAGCGTATCGGATCCTGCAGCGGTTTCACCATTGCCGAGGATATCATTCTGGATGGAATCCCCTGCACGGAAGCGGAAAAAGAAAAGATTAGACAGATGTTTAAATCAGGTGTTATAATCAGATAGACATATTCAAGATCCTCTTACATGGAAAAGCCCCGGATCATCCAAACGGATTCCGGGGTTTTCTTTTGCATCAATAGGAGATACTATTATGCGTTTTCATATTACCATAGATCCTGGTATTTATCAATGAAATTCTTTTGGCTATTGGTGCGGTAGTGCCAGAGATCTTTCTCCAACAGATCCCATATAAACCTATCTACGTTTGAATATCCGGTGCCGTGCCGGTATCTACGATCCTCGATCTCATCCATTGTATAGATAACGCTATCCGGATATATCTTGGTTGCTTTCTGCACACGGACATGATACCCATATTTATCCGAGCGCATAAGCTCAAGCCGCACCAGATTCAAGCCCATTTTCACATAATGCGTGCGGTCGATAAGCTCCGCATCATCTTCAAGATCCCAATGCTTACAGACTTGCACATTCCAATCACCCTCACCGGTGATGGCATAGAGCATCGGGTTATGGAATCCAAAGTATTCCTTATTTAAGCGTGCAGAGTTTTTGTCGTTCTGGTCAATCTTCTCCACATAGATCTTGGTTCCGCCGGAGCTCGTGCAGATATCGCAATCCCCCCGCTTTAATCGCTTGATCTGCTCCTCAATTTCAAACTCTTCAAAATATTCCGAGTATTCATCAATCGCATTTGATAGCAGGATGATCCGCACGCCCTGCCGCTTTCTTATGATGGTGCTCAGGATATCGAGGAAATAGATGAATTCATTTGGCTCATATTTTTTTCCTAACATCTCATCGAAAATTATCCAGTCACCATAAGGTGCATTATAGTTTGATTTATAGGTGAAAGATTGATCTATTGATAGCTCATACATAAAATGTATGTTGGTTTTTTCCTCAATCTTTCCGCTCTCATTCATCCGGCAGAATACCCACTTGGAAGCATAATAGTAAGCATAATTCCAACGCCCTTCCGTGAGCTTTTCGATATAGCCGCATGTGAGAATTGTTTTCATGAGCTCTTGCGCAAATTTTGGCCGGAGTTGATCTTCTTTCTGCCGGATATACTGGATCTGCACGCCATAGAGCTTAAAGAGGATCAGGCCAAGCAATAGCATTGAGGTTGTTTTACCAACGCCTCGCTTGGAGAACAGCATATAATAGCTGCAGTGATTCACGTTTTTCACATCCAGAGGAATATGAAAAGGATCATAAGCAACATTTTTCGGCATTTTAAGACGGTTCCATTCCTTTTTGATGAGCTTCCAATCCCACCTACTCGGGGGCGTATAGCCCCGGGAACAGAACCAACCCTCGGTGCTGACAGTTTCAATATCGTTTTCAGGGGTAGTTACTTCAATAGACTCTTTCTTTTTCATACGTCAATATCTCCTATTCTGCCCTCTTTATAGGCTTGCACCTGCTCAAATAGAGTATAGAGCTTTTTATCCGTTATGTCAAAATCGACCGGCACAAGGGTTATACCGCTCTGACATTGTATCGCTTCTGTGTTGCCGTGATCATCCGTTACCTCGATCAAATACGGCTCATCGTGGAAGATCGGGCGGAGCTTCCCGGTATCCTCTCCCTGAAATGCAAAACCGTAGATAGAGAAAAATTGCATCGGATCATCCGGGAGCAGGTCAACAGCGACTTTAGGCAGACCGGCAACGCATAGATGCCAACCTACTTCCGATTGTTCCCACTGGCATGTATCTTTATTCCATGAAAAGTCGGAAGTGCTCCGGTAATACATATAGCGTTTTGAGCCCAATGTCTTGAATAATACCGGCGGCGGGGTAGTGTACATTTTATTTGACAGTTCATCATCCCACTCACCGATACCACGGCCCATCTTTCCATAGAATGCTTCATCCTGCAGTAGAGGGTTCCGCTGGTTCTGGAGACGGATCATCTTATTTTCGAATTCGAAAAGCGCAAGCACTTTACCGTCCGGATCAGGTATATACTTGATGGAATCCGTATCCATGTAAATTACCTTTCCCCCTGCAGCTTCCACACGGCACACCATGTCTAATAGTTTGTATCGAGAATGCGCACATGTCCAGATGCCCCAATCGTAGCAGAGAAAGCGCTCATTGAGCTCTGTTTGAATATCGGATAGTGTTTGGCTCGTATCCGTCCAATCTTGCCCATCATAGCCAATATTGTTTTGGTATACTGCTTTTACCAGCATACCAAAATAGGTATTCACATCTGCTTTTTTCAGAGCATAATCCGGAGTGCCGGAGAGCCCGGCAACCTTCAGATTGTTTTTTTCCTTGTAATCCTCGATCAGGCATTTTAACAAAAACTCCGGAAGCTGGCCACGATCGGAGATCTGAATATCTACGATCTCACAAGATTCATAGCGATAGAGCATTTTATAGATCTGGTAATCAAGCTCGGTTTGCATCACCTGCACAAGCTCCGCTCTACGGATACGGCCGTTGTCGAGACCGTTGACCGGATCTTTTTCAAATGGCAGAAAATCCATCACCTTTGAGCGTGATTCATAGCTATGATCGGTGATTGCTTCCAGATTGTGATATTTCACGGTGAGCTTGATGCATTTATTGAGCAGCAGATTGATAAAATCAGATGGCTCCTCATCATAAAACCAAAAGGTTTCGGATAGCTTGATGCGCTTCCATTCCGATATCGGGAAATATTTTGAGATCATCGAATACGGATAGGAGCTCGTGATATCTCTCATTTGCACGTGCACCGGTTTATCAATATAGCGGATATTGCCGTGCACATAGCCGCCACGGAAAAGATAGCGCTGCTCTTTTATCACTTCAATCACGCTCGGTTGGATCAATGCAACCTCGTTTTGATTAAAGTTAGATGCAACCATAGCTTTTTTCACTTTGAGAAGTAGGCGTGCTGTATTGGTGAGCGGTGGGCGCTCTCCGACCATACAAAAGCGGTCAAAAAAGAGATCTGAAAATTCATTCAGGATGATAACATCCTCATTGATATAGCGCCACTCATGCGGCTGCATGGGCGTGAGAGTGTTGCGCTGGATGGAATAATCGAGATCCTTTTTCTTTTTATGTTTGGTATACATCTTGGAAAGCTGCTGTAGGGAGCAATTTGTGAGTGCCAAGGAATCACGAAACTCAATGCCGTTTTTGAGAGCAGCTTTCATGCATTTCCTTTTCTCTTTGGCAAAATAGCCCCACTTGCTGAAATCAAACTCCAGCTCGTGGCGGCAGAAATAAAACTCATAGGAAAGATTGTGCACGAAACCAAGCAGCACCTTTTTGGTGCGTGTTTTCTTGTTGTAGCCAAGCTTGTAATGCTCTGCTATGGTATCCAATAGCTCCTGAACGTCCGGCCAATGCCTACAGTGGTAAATATAGAAAATATCCTCTCCCGGATGCTGCAGGGATATTGTCATAATGTATGGCACGGAAAACATAAAGACGGTTGTCGTTTCAATATCCAGAGACAGATTAACCCGTATATATTTTGTCGTTGCAATCTTGCCGCCCTTCACTTTCCGCTGCACGTCGAAAGATGGATCCGGTTTTGGGAATTGCAATTTTAATTTATCCCCCGGGTAATCGAATTCGATTAACAGGGAGCCTTGTGAATCATAATAGTATCCCATATTGAATTATCTCCATAATGCTTTACGTGCAAGATATTTCTTGCGCTTCGAGCGGTATTCAGCCCGGATCAGATCCTTTTCCTTTTCCGTATATGTTTTGCGCTCGGTTCTGTTTTCGATCTGCCGAATCGCTCGATATATCTCTTCTGTGGTGTGACTCTGAATATCGCTCCAGCGTGTTTTCTCCAAGAGCTCATAAACCAGATCGGCGGATTCCTCAAACCATTCATTTATCGTTTTACGCATGGTGAGGAATTTATTGATCTCGTTCATGGAAAATTCCTGCTGGCCGGTATAGGGATTCTTTGAGCCGCCCATCTCGCCCTGCTCTCTCATCGATTGCTGCACATTCTTTTTGATCTCTGACCATTTGCGGGTACGATCGGCAAGCTCCATGAGATCCTCTTCGGAATATTTTTCAATATCGGATTTACGGCGGGAGATCAAATTATAGGCTTGATCATCGGAAGTGTATGCCGTAGTTGTTTCTATCGATTTATAGACCCCGCCGGAGATACGATTCTGCCAGTATGAAAATTCTTGAGTGTTGAAACCGGTTTTATTAACGATATCACGCATGCGCTTGTTGAGCATCATAACCATTTTTGCCTTCTCTTCATATGTCATGGGATTGTCTCCTTTCAAAATAATTGATATTCCTTGATAGAGCATTCATAGAGTTGATCATAGATCTGATCGATGCAGGAAGCAGCACGTCTGTAATGCTGGCCCCACGTTTTCATATCTTTTGGCCGGATCACATGTGCATCCAA
>JAEIGA010013446.1_pt1 | contig 12458 bp, 11 predicted proteins | sample 9270691 | NCBI WGS metagenome assembly JAEIGA01 (sample SAMN17057246, study PRJNA624740) | gut metagenome | biome: biome; isolation source: fecal sample | host: Bos grunniens | place: China: Xizang | collected 2019
AAATCAAATATTGTAGATATACCAATTGGAAAATGGGTTAAATGTGATGAATGTAAAGAGATTATTTATAAAGAAACTTTACAAAATAATCTAAATATTTGTCCTAATTGTGGGCATTATTTTAGAGTTCATATTAACAGAAGATTAGAACAAATAATTGATAAAGGAACATATAAAGAATTTGATTTAAAAATTGATACAAGTAATCCTCTTGAAATGGAAGATTATGAGAAAAAATTAAAATTTTTAAGAGAAAAAACAGGATTAGATGAAGCTGTAAGTTGTGGTGTTGGAAAAATCAATGGCGAAGAAGCAATTATTTGTATTATGGATAGTGGATTTTTAATGGGAAGCATGGGAGTTGTAGTTGGTGAAAAAATTACATATTCAATAGAGGAAGCAATTAAAAGAAAATTACCAATTATTATTTTTTCAGTATCAGGTGGGGCTAGAATGCAAGAAGGAATTATGTCATTAATGCAAATGGCTAAAACAACAGCTGCTCTTACAAAACTTGATGAAGCAGGTATTTTATACATATCAGTTCTGACTGATCCAACTTACGGCGGAGTAACAGCATCTTTCGCAAGTTTAGGAGATATTGTTATAGCAGAGCCTAAAGCTATGATTGGATTTGCGGGACCAAGAGTTATACAACAAACTATTGGTGAAGAATTACCGGAAGGATTTCAAACTGCAGAATTTTTATTAGAACATGGTTTTATTGATAAAATTGTAGAAAGAAAAGATTTAAAAAATACTCTTTCAAAATTAATAATGTTGAATAGATAAGAAAGGAATGTTATGAGTAAAAAGATTACTGCTTGGGAAAGAGTTGAAATTGCTCGAAACCCTAAAAGAAAAACTGCAATTGAATATATAGAAAATGTTTTCGATGAATTTATAGAACTTCATGGGGATAGAAGTTTTAAAGATGATAAAGCGATTGTTTGTGGATTAGCGAGAATTAAAAATCAAAATTTTACAGTAATTGCAGAACAAAAAGGAAGAAATACTAAAGAAAATATTGAAAGAAATTTTGGTATGCCTAATCCTGAAAGCTATAGAAAAGCAATTAGATTTATGAAACAAGCTGAGAAGTTTAATAGACCAATTATTACTTTTGTTGACACGAAAGGAGCATATCCAGGAATTGGTGCAGAAGAAAGAGGTCAAGGAGAAGCAATAGCAAGATCAATGTTTGAAATGGCAAGACTTAAAGTTCCAGTATTATGTTTTATAGTTGGAGAAGGATCTAGCGGTGGTGCTTTAGCTATTGCGATTGGGAATAAAGTCTATATGCTTGAAAATGCAGTTTATTCAATTTTATCACCAGAAGGTTATAGCAGTATTTTATGGAAAGATTCTTCAAGAGCAAAAGAGGCTGCAGAAAAAATGAAATTGACAGCTAATGATTTATATGATTTAAATGTAATTGATAAAATAATAAAAGAACCTATTAAAGAAAATGAAAAAGAATCTTTTGATAAAACTTGTGCTGATATAAAAAAAGAAATAATTTCAGAAATAACGAGAATGAAAAATAAAACGCCTGAAGAAATTGTAGAAGAAAGATATCAAAAATTTAGAAACATGGGTGAATTTATAAATTTAAATTAAAATATTATAGATTTTGATATGAAATTTAGGAGGACAAAGATGATATTAGAAAATAAAAAAATATTAATAATGGGGATTAGAAATAAATGGAGCATTGCGTATGGAATTGCAAAATCTGCCTATGAACATGGAGCAAAATTAATGTTTACATTTATAGGGGAAGAAAATAGAAGTAAAATGGAAGAACTTACGAAAGAATTTGAAGGAAGTAAACTTTATACATTAGATGATGCTTCTGTAGATGATTTAGTAAAAGAAGTTTTTACTAAAATCAAAGACGAAAATGGAAAAATTGATGGAATAGTTCATGCGATTGCTCATGCAAATACAGAAGATTTACATCATGACTTTATTTATACAGGAAAAGAAGGTTTTTCTCATGCAAGCGAAGTGAGCGCATATTCTTTTGTATTAGCTTCAAGAATGGCAAAAGAGTTAGACCTGCTTAATGAAAATTCAAGTTTAGTAACACTTACTTATTATGGTTCAACTAAAGTGATTTCTGGTTATAATGTGATGGGAGTTGCCAAAGCAGCTTTAGAAACAAGTGTTAGATATTTGGCGGAAAATTTAGGAAGAGAAGGAATTAGAGTTAATGCAATTTCCGCTGGACCAATAAAAACTTTATCAGCAAAAGGAATTAAAGATTTTTCAGAATCATTATCAATAGTTGAAGAAAAATCGCCTTTACATAGAAATGTGACAACAACACAAGTTGGAAATGTTGCAACATTTTTATTAAGTGAGATGTCTGAAGCTATAACTGGACAAATAATTTATGCGGATAGCGGTTTTAACATTATTGGAATGTAGTAAAAACTTATACTGAGAGGTCAGTACTATGGATTTTTTATAAATATATTGATATAAATAATATGTAGATATGATAAATCTATAAATCAATTAGGAGGAATTAAGATGCAAGAAAAAGAAATATTAGAAAGATTAACAAAAATTATAGTAGAACAATTAGGAGTTGAAGAAGGATTAGTTAAACCAGAAGCAACATTTGTGGAAGACTTATCAGCTGACTCATTAGATATAGTTGAATTAGTTATGGGAATTGAAGATGAATTTGAACTTGAAATACCAGATCAAGCTGCAGAAAATATAGTAACTGTTCAAGATGTTATCAATTATATAAAAAACAATAAATAATATATTGTAAAAGAACACCCCAAAAGAATTTAGAAATTTTTCTGAATTCTTTTTTATTATAAGAATAATCTAGTAATAGAAACCAGATACAGTAATAAAGATAATAAAAAAATATAGTTTCGACCACTCAGTCTAATATTTACAAAAAACTTATTGTATATTATAATCACATTGAAACATGTTTTAATGTGTTTTTTATGAAAGGAAGAAAAGAATATGAGATCAGAAAAAATATTTAATGCTCCAGAAGTTCAAAACATGAAAGAAGTAATATATAATGCAGTTAAAAATTATAGTGAGAATATTGCGTTTGTAATTAAACATCAAAATGGAAAAGATGTTGAATACGAAAATGTGACTTATAAAAGATTTTTAGATGATATTAACAAATTAGGAACTGCTCTTTATAAATTAGGATTAAAAGGAAAAAGAATAGCTATAATTGGTAAAAATAGATATGAATGGGCACTAGCTCATATATCAAATTTACTTGGTGGAATTGTATCTGTTCCACTTGATAAAGATTTACAATATGATGAACTTGAAAGATCATTAATTAGAAGTAAAGCCGATGCTATATTCTTTGATGAAAAATTAACAGATGATATTACAAAATTAAGAAATTCAGAAAAAACAAATCTAAAAGAATTTATTTGTATGACTGAAAATAAAGGATTTTTATCTATTCCGGAACTTTTAAAAGTTGGAGAAAAAGAACTTGAAAATGCTAACAATAGTTATATAAATGCAGAAATTGATAATGATGCTCTAGCAATTTTATTATTTACTTCAGGAACGACAGCACAATCAAAAGCAGTTATGCTTTCACACAGAAATGTTGCTGTAAATGTTCATGATTTACAATGTATGGAAGATATAAATTCAAAAGATACTAGTATAGCGCTTTTGCCGTTTCACCATATATTTGGTTCGACATGTATGGCTTATACATTATCATGTGGTGTAAAAATTGTATTTGCAGATGGCTTAAGATATGTAAAACAAAATTTAGTAGAATATAAAGTAACAATGTTTGTTGGTGTTCCACTTCTTATGGAATCAATCTACAAAGCAGTTATGAAAGAAATTGAAAAACAAGGAAAAACAAAATTAATAAAAATTGCAACACCAGTTACTAATTTCTTATTAAAATTAGGAATTGATGTTAGAAGAAAAATTTATAAAGCTGTTATAGATGGTTTGGGTGGAGCATTAAGAGTTGTAATAATTGGTGGTGCACCTGCAGATCCAAAAATATTACAAGCATTTGATAACTTTGGAATAAAAACTCTTCAAGGATATGGTCTTTCAGAAACATCTCCAGTTGTTTGCGCAGAAAATGTTAAAGTAAAAAGAAATGGAACTTGTGGAACTCCAATGCCAAGTTTTGAAGTAGAAATTGTTAATAAAGATGAACAAGGAATAGGAGAAATTAGAGCCAAAGGTCCATGTGTAATGCTTGGATATTATGAAATGCCAGAACAAACGGCAGAAGTCTTAAAAGACGGATGGTTCTATACAGGAGATTTAGGATATTTCGATTTAAAAGGTTGTCTTCATATAACAGGAAGAAATAAAAATATGATAGTTTTAGCTAATGGTAAAAAAATATTCCCAGAAGAACTTGAAACATTAGTAAATAGATTAGAATTGGTTGAAGAATCTATGATATTTGGAATGCCATCTGAAGAAGATAAAAATGATGTTAAATTATCAGTAAAAGTTGTTTATAGCAAAGAAGTTGCAGAAAATAAATATCCAGGAAAATCAGAAGAAGAACTTCACAAAATTATTTGGGAGCAAATTAAAGAAATCAATAAATCATTCCCAAGATATAAATATATTCAAAATATGATTTTAACAGATAAAGAATTAATAAAAACAACTACTAAAAAAGTAAAAAGACAAGAAGAAATGAAATTAATTTTAAATAATAAATAATTTTTAAGAGCTATAGAAAAACTATAGCTCTTTTTTTACTTATATGATATAAAAAAATTATAAAAATTTGAAATTTTTGAAACCAAATGGCACTTTAATTTGTATTATTAGTAGATTGGAGGTAAAAATGCAAAAAGAAATATATTTAAAACAAAAAATAGAACAATATGCAGATATGGTTTATAGAGTAGCTTTGACAAGATGTAAATCAATAGAAACTGCTGAAGACATTTTCCAAGAAGTATTTATGAGATTTAGTGAGAAAAATCCTAAATTTGAAAATGATGAACATGAAAAAGCATGGTTTATTAGAGTTACTATAAATCTAACTAAAAATATAAAAGAATCTGCATGGAATAAAAAAGTGGTTAGATTAGATGAAAATATGGTTTTTAGTACTAAAGAAGAAAATGATGTTTATGGAGCAGTTTGCGAATTACCTCAAAACTATAGAACAGTAATCTATCTATTGTACTATGAAGGATACAAAGTGTATGAAATTTCTAAACTTATGAATAAGCCAGAAGGAACAATTAAAATTTGGCTTTTTAGAGCTAGAGAAATTTTGAAAGAAAAATTAAAAGGAGGTTTTGAAGATGAATAATAAAGATAATTATAAAAACGCTATAAATCAAATTCATGCAAGTGATGAATTAAAAGAAAAAGTGTTTGAAAATGCAAAATATACTAGTGCAAATCAATATACTTTTTTAAAAGTATTATCAACTTGTGCAGCAATTTTAATTTTAAGTATTTTTGGAATAAATTATTTAAATAATGATTTCTTTGCTCCAGAAAATCCAGATATAGCTAAAAAACCTATAATTCAAGATGAATCTGAAAAAGAAAGTGTTGTAGAACTTGCTAAACTTCCAAGATTTAAAAGTATGAATGAATTAAAGGATGCAATTAAAGAAAATGGTGGATATGCTATTACAGATTATATGGGAATGAATAAAGAATTGGCTCTAGATAGTGCTGTTGCAGAAAGTGAAGTTTCAACAACTACTAAAGGAGAATCAGTAAATTCTATTTCAGATTTAAGAGGAGATTATTCAACAACAAATGTTCAAGTTGAAAATGTAGATGAGGCTGATATTATAAAAACTGATGGAGAATATATTTATTATGTTTCAAACAATAGGGTTTATATTATAAAAGCTGAAAATTTAGAGGTTGTTTATGAAATAAATATTGAAAGAGAAGACGAAAGATTTTCTATTTCTGAAATTTATTTAAATAAAAATAAATTGGTTATATTAGGAATGAGTCATTTAAATTTAGAACCGATTGTAGTAAATGAAACAAAAGAAAAAATAAATTCAACTATTGCAAGAGTTAATTATGTAAGTAGTGTAAAAGCGATAGTTTTTGATATTGAAAATAAAAGCGAGCCACAAAATATAAGAGAAGTTGCTTTAGAAGGACATTATATTGATTCAAGAATGATTGGAGAGAACTTATATTTAATAAGTAGAAAAAATGCATTCTATTATGATAAAACGGAAGATTATACAATATTACCTAATGTCAAAGACACAGTTATAGGTGGAACTAAAACAATAGAGTGTACGGATATAGCTTATTTTGAAGGTACAAAAAATAATAATTTCATGATGGTTGGAAGTTTTAATATAAATGATGATGAAGAGGTATTTATTGAAACATTTTATGGTGCAGGAGATTTAGTTTATGCTAATGAAAAAAATTTATATTTAACTCAATCTGATTATTCTAATGAAAATAATAAAACTATAATTTATAGATTTGCAATAGACAAAAATAAGATGATTTTAACAGCTAAAGGTGAAGTAAAAGGCACTTTAAATAATCAATTTTCAATGGATGAATATGAGGGGAATTTAAGATTAGCAACAACATCAACTGTTGTGATAAAGCCAAATACTACAGAAGAAATTGGCGATGGAATAATGAGAACTACAATTGGAGAATTTACAACAACTAACAATCTTTATGTATTAAATGAAAATTTAGAAGAAATTGGAAAAATTGAAAATTTGGCTAATGATGAAAGAATTTATTCGGTTAGATTTATTGGGAACATTGGTTATATAGTTACATTTAAGCAAATAGATCCATTATTTGTAATTGATTTGTCAGAACCAACAAATCCTACAGTAAAAGGAGAGTTAAAAATTCCAGGATATAGTTCATATTTACATCCATATGATGAAAATCATATAATAGGAATTGGATACAACACAAAAGATAATGGGCATGGTGGGGTAACAAATGCAAGTATGAAAATGTCTATGTTTGATGTTTCAAATTTGGAAAATCCGAAAGAAATTTTTAACACTGATATTGGTGGAGAGTATGCTACTTCAGAAATAATTCATAACCATAAAGCATTATTTTATAAAAAATCTGAAAACTTGATTGGATTTCCAGTAACATATAGAGATTATGATTATAGAGATGATAAAAATGGATTTGTGGTTTTTGAAATCGATTTAGAACAAAACGAATTTAAAAAACATGGAGAAGTATTAAATGAAATTGATTACAGAAGAAATGTAAGAAGAGTAATCTATATTGAAGATACTATTTATGCATTGTCAGATATAGGTATAACATCTTATGATTTAAATACTTTTGAAAAATTAGATGAAGTACTTTTAAATAGAAAAGAATATGGCGAAATATACGAATCTGTTGCTTATTAATAGAGAATTTAAAAATACATTTGGGAGAGTAAGTAATAATATGAATGAACTTGAAAATGTGTACGATGGTGATTTTTCGGTTTTTTCCACGAGAAGTTTAAATGGATTCAATCAAGAATTTATTAAGCATACTCAAAGCAAATTCGAAGAATTTAAAGAAATTTTTGGGGTAGAAAAATTATCAAAATTAACATTTGTGTTATTTGATGATTTAGAAGAATATAGAAAATATCGTAGAGAAAAATACGGTGCAGAACCACCTGTTTATTCAAGAGGATGTTTCTTTAAAGATACTGCTGTTTTAGTAATTGAAAAAGTGCCAGAAAAAGGAACAAAAGAATTTTATTTAAAACGTGCTTCTGGTGCTCACGAGGCGTTTCATGTTTATTATAGGGATTTGGTTTATAAAGAATCAAAGGAAAGAGTAGTGTGGTTTGATGAAGGGATGGCTCAATACTTTTCTGGTGAAAGAGAATATTTGGATCAAAGACAATTTAGAGATTTCTATTCTAAATTTAAGCAAAACTATACCCCTATCAATAATTTGAACGATAGAATACAAGGAAATAGTACTGTATCTAATGAAGAAATTTTTCAACGAAAAGGAGTGATAGATGGCTATACAATTAGTTATCTTGCAGTACGATATTTAGCTGAAACAAAAGGAATTGATTTTGTTAAAGGTATTATGAAAGACAGAGGTAAAATTTTAGAATTAGGGAAAACAATATCAAAAGAAATGTTAGAGTACTATAATTCAAAGTTGCTTGAAATAGAATTGGATGAAAGATAAATAAATAAAAAACACTCTGATAAATAAGTTATCTTATTTATCAGAGCATTTTTTTGCAACTCTTTTGGAAATTAACATAAAATATAGTGAGATTTCTTAAAATAAAGGAGGAAAAATATGAAAACAGTATTAGAAATTAAAGACATAAGTAAGAAATATCAAAGTATACAAAATGAGGTTTTAGCGATAGATAATGTTAATTTAAAAATTAATGAAGGAGAATTTGTAAGTATTATTGGTCCAAGCGGTTGTGGTAAATCAACTTTACTTTCGGTAATTGCAGGGCTTATAGATAAATCTTCAGGAAAAATTATTTTAGATGGGGAAGAAATAAACGGAATCTCTGATAGAATGGGATATATGCTTCAAAGAGATTGTTTGCTTGAATGGAGAACGGTTTGGAATAATATTATGATTGGATTAGAAATAAAAAATAAAATTACTGATGAGGCTAAAAAGTATGCTGAAAATTTGCTAAAAAAATACCATTTATATGAATTTAAGGATAAAAAACCAAGTGAACTTTCAGGTGGTATGAGACAGAGAGTGGCTCTAATAAGAACTTTAGCAACAAAACCCAAAATATTACTTTTAGATGAAGCATTTTCTGCTTTAGATTATCAAACTAGAATAATGGTTACAAATGACATTTATGACATTTTAAGAAAAGAAAAAATTACTGTGCTAATGGTTACTCATGATATATCAGAGGCAATAAGTATGTCAGATAGAGTTGTAGTTTTAACAAAAAGACCAGGAAGAATAAGAGAAATTTATGAAATTGAATTTGATATAGAAAATAGAACTCCTTTAAATTGCAGGGAAAGAGCAGAATTTAGTAGATATTTTAATATACTATGGAAGGAGCTTGGGGTTAATGAAAAGTAAAGAAGTTTTAATATCAAATGAGAGAAAAAGTTACTTAAAAGGGATAAAGAAAAAGAAATATATAGTTTTATTTTTTCAGATATTTATTTTGGTAGTATTCTTAGCAATATGGGAATTAGCTGCAACAAATGGTGTTGTTGATGAATTTATCACAAGTAAACCTAGTAGAATTGTTGACACATTTATGAATTTAACATCTAATAATTTATTAAAACATATTGCAGTTACAACTTATGAAACTATCGTTGGTTTTTTATTAGGAACAATATTAGGAACAATAATTGCAATTATACTTTGGTGGTCAGAATATTTATCAAAAATTTTTGAACCGTATTTGGTTGTTTTAAACAGTCTTCCTAAAGTTGCTTTAGGTCCAATAATTATAATTTGGGTTGGAGCAGGAACTCCTGCAATAATTGTTATGGCTATAGCAATTTCTCTAATTGTAACTATTTTAGAAAATTTAAACGGATTTCTGGAAACTGATAAAGAATTAATAAAGATGGCTAAAACATTTAATGCTAGTAAATTTCAAATATTAACAAAGATAGTAATTCCGGCCAATATAAATACATTTATTAATTCCTTAAAAGTAAATATTGGACTTTCTTTAGTTGGTGTTATTTCTGGTGAATTTTTAGTATCAAAAGCAGGACTTGGTTATTTAATTGTATATGGTGGGCAGGTATTTAAGCTTGATTTAGTTATGACTAGTGTAATAATTTTAGGAATTCTTGCTGGAGTTATGTATGGGGTAGTATTATTATTAGAAAAAATAATTACTAAAAAGAGATTAAATATATAAATATGCACATTATTTTTATAAATGAATAAAATAAATTATTAAAACAAAAATGTTTTTCGTTTATTAAAAGGAGGGTGTATGCTTAAAAAAATTATTATTCCAATAATAGTTGTTATTGCTGTTTTGTTATTAGCTTTTGCAATAATGATCAATACTTCTAATAAAAAAGAAGTTTCTAAAGATGCTATAAAAAACATAAATGTAAGTGAGGTTACTCGTTCTGTTTTTTATTCACCACAATATGTTGCTATTAAAAATGGATTTTTTGAAAAAAACGGTATAAAAGTAGAATTAATTACTGGCCAAGGAGCAGATGCTGTAATGACTTCTGTTTTGTCTAATCAAGTTGAAATTGGTTTTGCTGGTCCAGAAGCTTCGATATATGTTTATAACGAAGGAAAAGATGATTATACTCAAGTGTTTGCACAACTAACTAAAAGAGATGGTTCTTTTTTAGTATCAAAAACTGATACTAAAAATTTTAACTGGAATGATTTAAAAGGAAAAACTGTAATACCTGGAAGAAAAGGTGGAGTTCCTTATATGACTTTGGAATATGTTCTAAAGGAAAATGGAATTAATCCACAAACTGATTTGGTTTTAGATGATAGTATTAAATTTGATTTAATGGCAGGAGCATTTTCAGCTGGTACGGCAGAATATGTAACACTATTTGAACCTACTGCGTCAATGACACAAATGCAAGGTAAAGGTTATATTGTTGCTTCAATAGGAAAAGAATCAGGAGAAATTCCATATACAGCTTACTTTGCAAAACAAAGTTTTATAAAAGAAAATGAAGAAATTATTCAAGGTTTTACAAATGCTATTTTTGAAGGTCAACAATGGGTCAAAAGTCATAGCTCAAGAGAAATTGCAGAGTGCATCAAAGACTTTTTTCCGGATTCAGAAGTAGATATATTAGAAAAAGCAATTCAAAGCTATAAAGAAATAGATGCTTGGAATGAAAATCCAATACTTAAAGAAGAGAGCTTTAATAGATTAGAAGAAGTTATGATAGAGGCAGGAGAACTAAAAGAAAAGGTGCCATATGATAAAATAGTAAACAATAAGTATGCAGAAAAAGCAATTAGCAAATAAATTAAGGAAAATACATTTTTTAGATAAAATTAGATGAAATTACAATATAAATAATTGTTTTCAATAGTGGAATTTTTTTGTGATTTGTGGTATAAAATAAGTGTTGCGAATATCAGTTTTAAAACTGAATTTGTAACACTTTCTTTATGTTAAAGAAAGTGGTTTTAAAAATAAAAGAAAATGAGAAAATTAAAGGAGAAAGTTTTTAATGAATTGGCTTATTTGGGTAGTATTATATTTAATTTTTTATGTTATTTTCAATCAAGGATATAAAGTTACAACTAAGAGTTTAACAAAACCTGGTTCATTAACTATATTACTAGAATTGATAGCATCAATCTTTTCACTTTTATTAATACCATTTTTTGAAATGAGATTTCCAGAGAATCCATTAGTTTATTTGTTTTTAGGATTATCTATAATTTTTTATACAATAACAGATAGATTAAATACAACCGTAAGAAGTGGCGTTGAAGCTTCGACATTTAGTGTGATTAATCAATTATCAACCGTATTTATGATTATAGCGGGAGTATTGTTTTTTAAAGAACCAATAATTATAAATAAGATTATTGGAGCGTTTTTAATAGTATTTAGCAATGTTTTAATATTCTTTAAAAAAGGTAATTTAAAGCCAAATAAATATGTTATACTAGGAATAATTTCAAATTTATGTTTTTCAATAGCGTTATTTTTAGATGTTAACAATTCGGATTATTTTAATTTACCGATGTATGTTGCAACAACACTTGGTGTACCTATAATATTAATATTTATTTTTGAAAAAATTAAATTTGAAGATATAAAAGAAGAGTATAGAAATGGAAATAAAAAAGCACTTTGGATAACTGCAATATCTTGGTCTTTATCTATAGTAGCACAATTAAGAGCATATCAATTAGGAGAAGTAAGTTTAATTGCTCCACTTTGTGCTTTAAGTGTAATTTTAAATGTAATTGTAGGATATTTTTTCTTAAAAGAAAAAGAAAACTTACCAAAGAAAATTATTGCTGCTATTTTAATAATTTTAGGAATTGTTTTAATAAAAGTTTAAAAATAAAGGAGAATGTTTTATGAAAGAATTAAAAGATTATGTAAGAACTATTCCAGATTTTCCAGAAGAAGGGATAATGTTTAGAGATGTAACAACAGTACTTCAAGATCCTGACGGATTAAAACTTGCAATTGATGGAATGCAAGAAAAAATCAAAGATTTAGAATTTGATATCATAGTTGGAGCTGAATCAAGAGGATTTTTGTTTGGAATGCCACTTGCTTATAATTTAAATAAAGCATTTGTTCCTGTAAGAAAAAAAGGAAAATTACCAGCAGAAACAATTTCAGAATCTTATAATTTAGAATATGGACAAGCTACTTTAGAGATACATAAAGATGCAATAAAACCAGGACAAAAAGTGGTGATAGTAGATGATTTAATAGCAACTGGAGGCACATTAGAAGCAAT
>JAEIGA010013447.1_pt1 | contig 12456 bp, 11 predicted proteins | sample 9270691 | NCBI WGS metagenome assembly JAEIGA01 (sample SAMN17057246, study PRJNA624740) | gut metagenome | biome: biome; isolation source: fecal sample | host: Bos grunniens | place: China: Xizang | collected 2019
ACTGAAAGTGCCGGATGTGAGGTGGAAGTGCTTGTCAATAATGCAGGTGTGATGTATTGTCAGGGAATCGCCGAGACATCTGAAAGGATGCTCAAGCTTATCATGATGGTACATATGAACACTCCTCTGATGCTTTGCCGCAAATATGTGGGAGCCATGAAGGAAAGAGGATGCGGATATATTCTTAATATTTCTTCACTGGCTGCGTGGATGAGCTGGCCTGGTATCGGCATGTATGGAAATACAAAAGCCTTTGTGAGAAATTATTCAAGAGAACTCAGAATCGAGTGTCAGAAGACGGGAGTGAGCGTGACTAATGCGTATTTCGGAGCGGTAGATACACCTCTGATTCCGATCAAGCCAGGTCTGAAGAAGCTTGCCCGTGCTCTGACGGTGATGATCAGTCCTGAGAAGGCGGTGAAGAGAGCTCTCGGAGCGACTTTCCGCAGACGCAGAGGAACAATGCCTGGACTTCTTAACAAGCTGTTCTTCCCATTGATTGTCATCCTTCCTGACTTTCTTTTGGGCTGGATTTACAGAATGGCGAAGCCATATCTTATGAAAGTCTGAAAAAAGCATTATATTTGCAGGTTGATTGAATTGATATGGAAAGAATAAAATGTCTTATAGTTGGTGGTGGCCCTGCGGGTTATACTGCCGCTATCTATGGTGCGAGAGCTGATATCGCACCGGTCGTGTACGAAGGAGTGCAGCCCGGAGGTCAGCTTACCACTACAACAGATATAGAAAATTATCCTGGCTTCGAGAATGGTATCGGCGGCCAGGAGCTTATGTCTACAATGAAGGCTCAGGCTGTCAGACTTGGCGCAGACATCCGTACAGGAGTTGTAACTGATGCCGATCTGTCCTCAAGACCTTTCAAGATCGTTATTGACGGTCAGACTGAGATCGAGGCTGAGACTCTCATCATTGCGACAGGTGCTACTGCAAAGTATCTCGGACTTCCTTCGGAGGATAAGTTCCGTGGTCTTGGAGTATCTGCCTGTGCTACATGTGACGGTTTCTTCTACAGAAAGAAGACAGTCGCCGTAGTAGGTGGTGGAGATACTGCATGTGAGGAGGCTACATATCTTGCTGGTCTTTGCAAGAAGGTATATATGATCGTGCGCAGAGATGTGCTGAGAGCGTCAGAGGCAATGCAGGAGCGCGTCAGAAATACTGAGAACATCGAGATCCTCTGGAACTGCAATACCCAGGAAGTACTGGGCGACGAGTATGGAGTGACCGGAGCAAGACTGCTCAGAAAGGATGGAGAGGTGCTTGACATTGCAGTAGACGGATTCTTCCTTGCAATCGGACATCATCCTAACTCAGAGGTCTTCAACAGATGGGTGAGTGTGGACAAGGAAGGATATATCATTACGGATGGCAAGACTTCAAAGACAAACGTAGAGGGCGTTTTTGCTGCAGGTGATGTGCAGGATCCTCTCTATCGTCAGGCTATAACCGCTGCTGCATCGGGATGCAGGGCTGCTCTGGATGCGGAGAAATTCCTTAAAATGTAAGAAGATGAGAAAGCTGATATTGGCAATCGTGACTTTCTGTGCTGTATGTGCATGTAAGTCCCAGTATGAACTGCTCCTCAACAGTAATGACGTTGACGGCAAGTATGAGGCTGCGTTCATGTATTTCAACGAAGGTAAGTACATGAAGGCTGCTGCGTTGTTCGAATCATTGTCTATCATGACAGATGGTACGGAAAAAGATGACACAGTCAAATACTATTGGGGATTGAGCAATTACAAGGCTAAGGATTATTACACTGCAGACGCCAATTTCGAGAGTTTTGTGGAGAGCTATCCGCGAAGCCCGTTTGCGTCTGAAGCGAGATACCTTCGTCTTGACTGTCTTTTCATGCAGACTTTGAGATATGAGCTTGACCAGACTCCTACATATAAGGCGCTGTCTGCGATCTCAGAGTATATGATTGAATTCCCATCTTCAAGCCATATCCAGACATGCCGTGACATGCTTGTTGACCTGAATGAGCGTCTTGACCGTAAAGCTTATGAGGCAGCGAAGCTGTACTACAAGATGGAGGACTACCTTGCAGCTCGTGTGGCGTTCAGAAATGTACTCAAGGATGATTCGGAAAACATCTATCGTGAAGACATCCTATATTATATAGCGATATCATCATATAAGTATGCATCTCTCAGTGTTCCTGACAAGCAGAAAGAGAGATACCTTACATTCGTCGACGACTACTTCAATTTCGTAGGAGAGCTTCCTGAATCTCATTACAGAAGAGAACTGGATGTGGTGTACAGGAGGGCTCAGAGAGCCTTGGGCAAGAACGTTGTCGAGGATGACGCTGACCCGGACGAAAAAAAATGAAACACTCGTTGAATCGGGCGGTATAATAATATGGAGGGATGTTGGGAATCCCGGTGAATGAGAAAAATAAATTTATATAAAATGGCAAAGAAAGTACCTACAAACACACAGACAAGAGACCTTAGCGATCTTGCTGCTCCTACAGGAAACATTTATGAGACAGTAGTGATCCTCTCAAAGAGAGCAAATCAGATCGCTATTGCCGAGAAGAAGGAGCTCACAAGAAAGCTTGAGGATTTCAAGAATGACCGTGACACAATGGAGGAGGTTTTTGAGAACCGTGAGCAGATCGAGATCTCAAAGTATTATGAGAGACAGCCGAAGCCAAGCCTTGTAGCTATCGAAGAGTTCAAGGAGGGCGAGGTTTACTATAGAATGGCAAAGCAGGACGAGGAGTAATCTGACATGCTCAGCCGGCTTCATGTAAAGAATTTTGTACTGATAGACTCTCTGGAGATTGATTTTCCAGAGGGTCTGGTCATTATTACCGGACAGACAGGAGCCGGTAAGTCAATACTTCTTGGAGCCCTGTCTCTGCTCATGGGAGCAAAGGCGGATGCAGCAATGGTTTCCGAAGGGGCCGAGAACTGCGTGGTGGAGGCAGAATTTGATGTAGACCCGTCAAATGCTTATTTGAAAGCGCTTCTGGAAGAGAATGAAGCGGAGTGGGACGAAGGACATCTTGTGATCAGAAGGGTAGTGAACCGTTCCGGTCGTTCAAGAGCTTTTGTCAATGACTCGCCGGTATCGGTAGGAGTCCTTCAGGAAGTGTCAGTTTCGTTGGTGGATATCCATTCACAGCATCAGACCATGCTGCTTTCCGACAAGCATTTCCAGCTGGATATGCTTGACCATTTTGCTGGAAGTCTGAATCTTCGCAGCCAGTGCGTGGAGCTTTGGACCAAGATCGGAAAACAGAAGTCAGAGCTGCGTCATGTGGAGGAAAAACTTGCAAGACTGTCGTCTGAACAGGATTATAACGAGGCTCAGTACCGTCAGCTGGAAGCAGCTTCTTTGCGTGAAGGTGAGCTGGCTGAGCTGGAAGAAGAACAGAAACAGCTTGCCAATGCCGAGGAGATAAAGATGTCTTTAGGGGCAGTGGAGGAGATTTTCTCGCCTTCTTCTGACATGATGTCTCTGGATGCTTCCCTGAAGGAAATGGACAGACTTCTCTCACGTGCGGGAAAATATGTTCCTTCAGTCTCGGAATTGTCAGACAGACTTGACTCTTGCAGAAGAGAACTGGATGATATATACTCTGAGGTCGAAGCTATCAATTCAAGGATCGATATGTCTCCGGAGCGTCTGATGCAGGTCGAGGACAGAATGTCTCTCCTGTATTCGCTCATGCAGAAGCATGGATGTCGTGATGAGGCCGAACTGATAAAGGTTCGCGAAGATCTTGCGGAGCAGCTGTATGACTCGACTGCACTTGAGGAGAAGAGAGACGCGCTGAAGGAGAAAGTTGCAGTGACGGAGAAGGAATATGATACTCTCGCCGGTCAGCTTCATGAGTCAAGAAGGAATGCGTCAGAGACTTTTGCCGAAGCTATGACTGATTCGATAAGAGGTCTGGAACTTCCATATGCAGTCTTTGAGGTCGATGTCAACGAAGCTGCAGCAGGACCATCCGGAAAGGATGCCGTCGTATTTAAGTTCTCATCAACAGGACGTAATGCGACAGACCTGTCAAAATGTGCTTCAGGCGGTGAGCTTTCGCGAATCATGCTTGCCTTGAAGGCAATGAAGGCACGCTATACACAGATGCCTACAATGATATTCGACGAGATCGATACTGGTGTTTCCGGCAGCGTGGCAGACAAGATGGGTTCGATGATATGTGAGATGGGCGGATATATGCAGGTGTTTGCAATAACGCATCTTCCTCAGGTCGCGGCCAAAGGAACGGCTCATTATATGGTTTCAAAAGATATTGACCCTCTTACAGCCAAGGCTGTGTCTACTATAGAGAGATTGTCAGGAGAGCAGCGCGTACTTGAAATAGCACGTATGTTGAGCGGCTCGACCCTTACTGATGCTGCTGTTGCCAATGCTCATTCGCTTCTTGGCTTATAACAGTAAATCACTTTTATTAATATTAACTTATCAAATGATTATGAAAAAATTTATGAAGATCGCTGCAGTTGCTGCAGCAGCTCTCGCAATGCTTGTTTCATGCGAGAAGAAGGGTGAAGATGCCCCGCTTACACTTGAGGGAAAACAGTGGATTTGTACATTTGAGGACTATGCCGGTGAGGTTCCATGTGTTCTTGATTTTGGTGCGACAAAGAGCGGTAAGATGCTTGTAGGAGTAAAGAGAGATGGAAAGTGGGAAGAAGACGGAATGATATGTAGTGCTACATATACTATTGAGAAGACTTCCGAGACTTCAGGTGTAATCACTTATGTATCTGAATACCTTCTTGATCTCATGGGTGAGGAACTGGCTACTGAGAAATTGTGTTACAGCGAGCTTACTCAGAACTCAGTGAAGTTCTCTGCTCATGAGGATTATCCACAGCCTTTCCTTACACTTGTATATGAGAAGGCTGCAAAGGTATCAGCAGAGAAGATCACTATTGAGGTTCTTCCTATTCAGTAATTCTGAATTCCGGATATGAAAAGAGGTCATCATTAAAGATGGCCTCTTTTTATGTTATATCCTTTTTCGTAGATGATTCGTCTGACACCGCTGTTGGTGTATCCGCCTGATCCCTGCTTCTTGAAGCTGAAGGTACTCTGAAGCATTTCCATGGATGAGTCACAGATGTGTTCCTTCCAGTTCTCACCATACTTCGCACAGAGCTCCATGAAGTATTTTGCTATGTCATAGCCCTGGAATGCAAACTGTGTAGGCTCGGTGTTGTAAAGCGCCCTGTACTTTTTCAGGAATGCCTTCACCTCAGGTGATTCATAATCGATGTGGTATCCGAGACTGACGTGCATTGTAGTGTTGTGGAAGTTCTCCACCTCGATAGTTTCAAATCCTCTGACCTTTGACGGAGCATAGAGTACGATGTCAAGATTGTTGAAGATAAGAAGGTTGAGGTTTCTGACCACATCGTTCACAAAGGCTTCGCTTTCAGATGCCACGATGATGCGGTTTGCACCAGCTGTAGACATGAGTGCTGTCAGCGGCTCTGTGACATCTCGTCCCTCAAGGATACTGTATGAGAACGGGCTGTAGGCCAATGACGATGAGTCAAGGGCTTCCTTTACAGGAATAGTAATATTGCTCTGTCTTGTACCTTTTTCAGTGATCATTACGACCTTGTCACCTTCTCTGAAGTCTTCCTCCATCCATCTGACCAGATCCTTGTACTGTGATACATGTGGGGTAGGTACATGAATCATTTCCGGGTGCTCCTTCACAAGTCGCTCGGCTCTCGGGTCAAGAGGGGAGACAATTGCTTTAGAACCAGGGGCTGAGAAGAAGATCTTTGTAAGATCTCCGGCTGACACCGGTCCTATAACTACGTCGCTTCCTTTGATTATATCCGTGCTGAACTGCGCGTTCTTGTCCATCAGGTCAAAGACGTTGAGATTGCAGTTGATGCCTTCTTCCGCAAGGTCATAGATGGCCAGCAATGCACCGCTGTAGAAATCCATGTTGTTGCGGTTAGGCTCGCCTTCGTCGTTAGTCAGCGGCAAGATGATTGTGGCGTCTATCTTTGCATTCTGCATTACGGCAACTTCTTGTGTGTCGCTTACCGCTGTAGTGTCTGCAGAAACATATTCGGAATCAGTCTTGTCTTCTGCCTTCTCTTCTGTTGTTTCCTCAGTTGTCTGTACAGCAGCTTCGCCAGGATACGGGATTATAAGTTTCTGCCTCTTGCTGAGTTTCCTGCCTTTGAGGTTGTTTGCCTGAATTATGTCATCTGCGCTGATTCCATACTGCTCTGCAATCACATCAAGATCTTCATACCATTTTGCGATATGAATCCTTGTCTCTTTTGACTTCTTCGGAGTCTTTGCCGCAGCTTCTTTCTTCGGAGCGGCTGTCTTGACGGCTTCTTCCTTCTGCTGAGTCTCTTTCAACTGTGTCTCCTTCGGCTGAGTTTCCTTTGTCTGAGCTGCCTTTGCTGCCTCCTTTGACGGAATTATGATGATGGAATTCTTTTTCAGACCGGTCTCCTTCACTGTAGGGTTGTACTGGTATATGTCCTCTGCAGTGACTTCATATGCCTTGCAGATAGAGAACAAGGTCTGCTTCTCCAGAACAACGTGAGAGTAGCATATCTTACCATCGATCTTTACCTTTTCCTTAGATATCTCCACAGGTGTGTTTACATATTCCTGAGCATTCACACCGCTTGCTGCAGCAATGCTCAGCACTGCTGCCATCAATACCTTATATATATGTCTGACAAATCCTTTCATATTCTTGTCATTAAAGTTTCTCAATGTATTCAATCAGCCTTTCTGCAAACCCTTTCCATGAGAGCCGCTCCTTTTCAGACTGTATGTTCTTCTTGCAGCTTTCTGCGATGGACGGGTCCTGGAAATACCTTTCGATTTCATTCCGGATGGCTTCCGGCGTCCCTTCAGAAACCACCAGGCCGGTCCCTCTGTCACCGATAGTTTCTTTAAGTCCTCCTACATCTGTGACTATCATCGGCACGTCAAAATGGTATGAAACCGAACTGATACCGCTTTGAGTGGCGCTTCTGTATGGGAGGACTGCCAGGTCGGCAGCCGAGAAGTAGTCAGTCACTTCAGAGTCCTTTATATATTTCAGGTTTTTAAAGACCCTTTCTTTTCCCGGAAGTCTGTCGATGATTTCCTGGTATGGTGCAAATGAGCCATATGGCTCTCCTGCAATGATGAGCTGGTATTCGTCCGAGAGTCTGCCGAAAGCTTCAAGGAGTATATCCAGACCTTTGTATTTTCTGATCAGTCCGAAGAACAGGATGTTCTTCTTTCCTGCTTCAAGACCTAATTTCTTTTCAGCTTCCCTCCGGTCTTTCTTCTGGCCGAAATGAGAGTAGAGAGGGTGCTGGATGACAGTGAAGTCTGCCTTGGGATCGATTCTCAGGAGATCTTCTGACACCGCCTCGCACAAGGTTACGCTGCCGGTGCTTCCTGTCAGAAAGTATTTTGTAAGCGGAGTGTCAAAGAATCTTGGCTCGTGAGGAACTACATTGTCAAGTATCGAGATCACCTTGCAATGCTTCTTCATCTTTCTGGTGATATATCCCAGTGAGGGAGCAAAGTATGACATCCAATATCTTACGATGAGTACATCGGGCTTCCAGTCCCTGATGGCCCTGTATGTACTGATATAGGTAAAAGGATTGGCCGTATCCAGCAGAGATTCGCTCTCTACCGGTACGGCCTCATCGTCTGCTGTCACAAACTGTGTCTTTCCCGGAAAGAGGAATTCAGGATATTGTCTGCTGAAATTGAAAGCCTTGACAACATGATTTTTGCTCAGTTCACCATAAAGGCATGCGTTAAACTGAGAAATTCCTCCTCTGTAGGGATAGAAACAGGACAGTATTGCTATTCTCAATTGTTATTCCTTGCTTTTTTCGTTTCTTGTCTTGATGTACTCGTCGTTAAGACCTGCAAGCACGTCATCGGTAACATCAAGAGCAGCATCTGCTGTAATTACAGGTGCGCCACCGTTGTTGGTGAGGATCATTGCAAACTGCTTCTCGGCATTGTACTTGTCGAGGAATGTCTTGATTGCATCTGCGAGCTGGTTCATCATCACAACCTGCTCCTCCTGCATCTCCTGCTGCTTCTTGGCTGCATACTCGTTGAACTCCTGCTCCTGCTTCACGAGCTTCTGCTGCTGAACCTCAGCAACTGATCTTGTCATGAGGCCTTTGTTCATCTTCTCCTGGAATGACTTTACCTCGTTCTCAAGCTTCTTGCCTCTTCTGGTGATTTCAGCCTGAATGTTCTGACCCTTGGTCTCAACTACTGCTCTGAGGTCATTAGCCATATCGTAATCCATGAGGATGCGGTCAAGATCGATATATACGATGTCTCCTTTACTAGCGACAACTTCTGTTGCCTCCCCCTCTGCCGGAGCGTCTGCCTTCTTAGTGTCTTTAGTGAGGAAAAGTACTCCGAATGTGATTGCAGCGATCAATGAAATGACGCTGATTACAAGTGATGCGTTCTTCATTTGTGTTATTTGTTATTGTTAATATCGTACAAAGGTAATTAAAAAATCTTAACTTTTGAAAGGTATGCCTTGATAGTTTCTTCCAGTCCCATATACAGGGCGTCACATATGATTGCGTGTCCTATGGAAACCTCGTCAGTCCATGGGATGTTTCTGATGAAATATTCAAGGTTCTCAAGGTTCAGGTCGTGTCCTGCATTAAGTCCGAGCCCGCATTCCCTCGCTGCTTCTGCAGTCTTGATGAAAGGCGCGATTGCCGCTTCAGGGCCCTTAGGATACAAGGATGCATATGATTCTGTGTACAGTTCGACTCTGTCGCAGCCGCATGATGCTGCACCTTCCGCCATGCGAGGGTCAGGATCCACGAAGATCGATGTACGGATTCCGTGTCTCTTGAATTCTGCGCAGACTTCTGTAAGGAAGCTGCGGTGGGTGACTGTATCCCAGCCTGCGTTCGAGGTGATTGCATCGTGGGCGTCCGGTACCAGTGTGACCTGTGTCGGCCTGTTCTCAAGTACAAGGTCGATGAATGACGGTATAGGGTTTCCTTCGATGTTGAATTCTGTTGTCACCAGCGGTTTCAGGAGTCTCACATCTTCATAACGGATGTGTCTTTCATCAGGACGGGGATGTACTGTAATACCTTCTGCTCCAAAGCGCTCGCAGTCGACGGCCGCTTTCTGCACATCCGGCATATTGCCACCTCGGGCATTCCTGATGGTTGCGATCTTGTTTATGTTAACACTCAGTCTGGTCATGTTTCGGTTTATTCATTGATTCAACCGACAAAATTATATAATAATGTTCAAATTTAAAGAATATTGTGCTATTTTTGGCGGTTATTTGGGTGCTGAAGCACGTAAAATGAGGAGTTTGATGAATATTGCAGTATACATAGGAAAGGAAGAATTGCGTGAGGATGCAAGGGTGTCGGCTCTGCTGGATGCGCTGGCATGCGGCGGCTGCGACACTTGTCTCGTGACAGCCGGAACGCAGGTCCCGGAGAATACGGACATGCTTTTGAGCGTGGGAGGTGACGGTACGTTTCTCAACGCGGCGATGATGGTCGCAGGCAGGGATGTGCCGGTGGCCGGTGTGAATCTCGGACGCATGGGATTCCTTTCGGAGAACAGGCCCGAAGACTTTGCGCAGGCTGTCCTTGCAGGAGAATATACTGTGGAAAGCCGTGCCATGCTGAATGCCGACGTGTATACGGGCACCCCTGAGATAGATGAATTCCCGTATGCATTGAATGAAATGACTGTAAGGCGCAGCGGCCCAGCTATGCTTACTGTCGATGTCTGCGTGAACGGCGAAAAGCTTCCTGCATATTGGGGTGACGGACTGATCATCTCCACAAGTTCGGGATCTACAGCCTACTCCTTAAGCGTAGGAGGCCCGATTGCAATGCCTGATTCCAAGGTGTTCATCATATCTCCTATAGCTCCTCATAACCTTAATGTCCGTCCTCTCGTGATTCCGGATTCTTCCGAGATTGTCCTGAAGATAAGTTCCCGTGACGGTAAATTCGAGTTTGCTGCCGACAACAGGACTGCTGAAGTGCCGGGTAACACGGAGGTAAGAATACGGATGGCACAATTTTCGCTCAAGCGCATCCGTCTTAATAAATCGAATTTTATCCAAGCCCTTACGGATAAGCTGTTCTGGGGCGAGGATCTCAGAAACAACAGATAATCTATGACTGAGGAACCTATGAACAGAGTCCCTGTACATGTATCCATGATTATGGATGGAAACGGCCGTTGGGCCAAGGAAAGAGGCAAAGAGAGAATATTCGGCCATTTCGAGGGTGTCGAGAGTGTCCGTGCCTGCGTAGAGGCGGCGGTGGAGACAGGAGTAAGATACCTTTCCATATATGCTTTTTCTGAAGAGAACTGGAACAGACCTCAGGCGGAAGTTGACGGCCTTATGGAGCTGATGGTGAAGGCTATGGCGGCTGAAATGGACAAGCTTGACAGGAACGGTGTCCGTTTCATGGTCATAGGCAACAGGGAAAGACTGGCTCCGAAGCTGAATGAGGTCATCGATTCGTGCATGGCCCAGACTGCAGCAAATGAGACGCTTACCCTTATCGTGTTTCTGAGCTATAGCGGAAAATGGGACATCCTTCAGGCTGCGCAGAAACTGGTGAAAGAGGCGATGGCTGATCCTGAAGCGGCGGAGAGGATCCTGAACATGGATGTCGACGGCTTTAATCCATACCTTGCTACAGCCGGGATTCCGGATCCGGACCTTATCGTAAGAACTTCCGGAGAAAACCGCCTGAGCAACTATCTTCTGTGGCAGGGAGCTTATTCGGAGTTCCTTTTTGTGGACACTTTATGGCCTGATTTCAGGAAGGATGAGTTCCGTGCGGCACTGGAAAGCTATGCAAAACGTGACAGACGTTATGGAAAAGTCAAATAATTGCCTATATTTGCAGTTTTGAATTAAAGAGATAGACATGAGAGTCAGACAAATAATCTACCTTGCGTTTCTGCTGCTGCTTTCTTCCCCTGTGTGGGCTCAGGAAGACAAGGACGTAGTGGTGGATTACAACAATCCTAAGAAATATATAGTTGGTGGAGTAAAGGTTGAGGGAAACAACTATTTTGCGCCGGAGCAGATCATCCAGATCACCGGTCTGCAGAAGGGTATGGAAGTGACTGTTCCTGGAGAGGAACTGTCATCGATCGTCAACAGACTATGGCTTCAGAGATATTTTGAAGATGTTGCAGTAGTTGTAGATTCCCTCGCACCTTCAAGAGATACAGCCTTCTTCAAGATTGCCATCATCGAGCGTCCTCGTGTGTCACGCTGGACTTTCAGTGGTGTAAAGACAGGTGAGGAAAAGGAACTTCAGGACCGCCTCAGTCTTCGCAGAGGAGGTGAGTTCTCTGAATATGTGGCAAAGACATCTTCGGATATCATCAAGAGATATTATAAGGAGAAGGGCTTCCAGAATGTACAGGTCAAGGTAAACACCAAGAAGGATTCTGTCGTGCGTAGTGCCATCAGAGTACAGTTCGCCGTTGACAGAGGTGAAAAAGTCAAGATCAAGAAGATCAATTTCAACGGTGTGCAGAACGTGAAGGAGAGCAAGCTTGTCCGTTCAATGAAGAAGACAAGGGATGCCCGTTTCCAGAACTTCTTCAGCTCGAAGAAATACCAGGAAAGCGAATACGACAACGACAAGCGTGCGATGATCAGTGTCTTCAATGAGGCCGGTTACCGAGATGCACGAATCGTCAAGGATACGATGTTCTACATCGAACCGAACAGACTTCAGATCGATTTCGATATCGACGAGGGTAAGCAGTATTATTTCAGAAACATTACCTGGACCGGTAACTCCGTATATTCTTCAGAGACATTGAATGACATCCTCAAGATCCAGAAAGGAGATGTATATGATGTCGTGACAATGGAAAAGCGTCTTTTCGGAGGTGGAAAGCAGACTGAGTATGACGTTTCAAAGCTCTATAGAGATAACGGATATCTCTTCTTCAACATTCAGCCTGTAGAGCTCAATATCGAAGGCGATTCGGTTGATGTGGAGATGCGTGTGGTCGAGGGTAAGCCTGCAACATTGAACAACGTCGTGATCAACGGTAACGACCTTACCAACGAAAGGGTTGTGCGCCGTCAGATCTTTACACGTCCGGGATATCTGTTCAGCCAGTCTGATTTCGAGCGTTCGATCCGAGAGATCGCATCAATGGGACAGTTCGATCCGGAGGCTATCACGGATCCTGCAAAGGGATATTCTATCATCCCTAATCAGATGAACAATACTGTAGACGTTGTATATAACGTTACAGAGAAACCTTCCAGCCAGCTTGAGCTTTCAGGAGGTTGGGGTGGAAACACATTCGTGGCAACCGTCGGAGTGAGCTTCAACAACTTCTCTACCCGCAGATTCTTTGACAAGACTGCATGGAGACCTGTTCCGCTCGGAGATG
>JAEIGA010013448.1_pt1 | contig 12456 bp, 8 predicted proteins | sample 9270691 | NCBI WGS metagenome assembly JAEIGA01 (sample SAMN17057246, study PRJNA624740) | gut metagenome | biome: biome; isolation source: fecal sample | host: Bos grunniens | place: China: Xizang | collected 2019
AATTCCTGCCGATTATGAAATCAGAATTGAAAAAGAAGGCTACGAAGAAATCGTCAAAACTATAACAATACAAGAAGGCGAGGCGTTCGTTGTCAATGAAACATTGAAAGAAATAGTTGAAGAAGTTGAAGAGACTGTTCAAGAAGTTGAAGAGACTGTTCAAGAAGAGGTTGTAACAGAAGAAGTTAAAGAAGAAAAAATTGTAACCGAAGAAATTGTAACTGAAAATGTTGAAGAAATTGTTTCGGAAGAAGTAAAAGAGAAAAAATCTAAAAAAACAAAGACTTCTCTCTCAGTCACAACAAATCCTAAAAAAGCAAATGTTTATATTGATGAGGAATTAAGTGGAAAGACTCCATTGAAAATCAAGGAGATAATTCCTGCTGAATATGAAATCAGAATAGAAAAAGAAGGCTACGAAGAAAAGGTAGAAAATATTTCGATACAAGAAGGCGAGGCGTTTGAACTTAACATCACCTTGAATGAAATCGTTGAGGAAATAGTTGAAGAGGAAATCCAGGAAACTGTTGAGGAAGAAGTCGCTGAGAGTGTCGAAGAAATAGTGACAGATACACTTGTAACAGAGAATGTTGAAGAACTTGTCGCTGATTCAGTCGCAGCAGTAGCTAAAAAAGCTAAAAAGTCAAAGACTACGCTTCATGTGGAAACATTTCCTAAAAAAGCTAATGTTTATATCGATGAAGAATTGATGGGAAAGACCCCGTTGAAAATCAAGGAAATAATTCCTTCAGATTATGAAGTCAGAATAGAAAAAGAAGGTTTTGAGGAATTGGTTAAAACAATAACAATAGCAGATGGCGAAGCTTTTGTACTTAATGATACTTTAGTTGAAATATCTTCAGCAGATTCGTTGCTTGCTTATGGCGATACATTGGAAGTTGAAGAAGCTAAAAAGATACAGACTTATCTCGTGATAAAATCTTATCCTAAAAAAGCCAATGTTTATATCGATGAAGAGTTGAAAGGAAAGACTCCGTTGAAAATCAAGGATGTGTTGCCTGCAGAATATGAAGTCAGAATAGAAAAAGAAGGTCATGAGGACTTGATTAAATCAATAGCAATAGCAGAAGGTGAAACTTTAGTTCTTTGTGATACATTGGTGAATATTTCTGATTTGATGGAAGATAAATTCCTATTGGGCGTCAAATATTATGAAGGTGGTGAATTTGATGTTGATTATAATGCTGCTTTGGGGTATTTTAACGAAGCAGCAGAAATGGGACACGTTGAAGCTCATAGATATATTGCCGATAGTTATTATTATGGTCATGGCGTTGCTCAAAATTATGAAAATGCCATTGATTGGTATACAAAAGCAGCAGAATTGGGTTCAGTGGAAGCTCAGAAAAAATTGGCACATGTTTATGGTAATGCTGAAAATCTAGAACAGGCTGAAATGGCATTGGAATGGTATAGAAAAGCTGCAGAACAGGGTGATATGGAATCGCAGAATTTCATGGGAGACTATTACTTTAATGAAGAAAACGTAGAACATGATTATAAACTTGCAATTGGCTGGTATGAAAAAGCAGATGAATTAGGTAGCTCTCATGCTCAGTATATGTTGGGTTTATGCAATTATCATGGTTTTGGCATAAAGATAGACCACAAATCAGCATTTAAATATTTCAATAAAGCCGCAGAACAGAATGTTGTTGATGCTCAATATTATCTTGCATATAGTTACGATAAAGGCTTAGGTGTTAAGCAAAATTTTGAACATGCTTATCAATGGTATACGAAGTCGGCAGAACAAGGTCATGCACAAGCTCAATATGGTTTGGGTGATTGCTATTATGAAGGTAAGGGTGCTGAGCAAGACTACGTTAAAGCTATAGAATGTTATTCAAAATCATTAGAATATGGTTTTGTAGATGCTGCATATAAGTTGGGATTATGTTATTATTCAGGTAATGGCTGTGATGTTGATTATGAAAAAGCTGTTTCATATTTTATGATGTCTGCTGAAAATGGACATTCTGAATCTCAAAGAATATTGGGCGACTTATATTACGCAGGACAAGGTGTGGAACAAGATTATAATTTGGCAATACAATGGTATTCAAAGGCTGCAGAACAAGGTAACAGTTCTGCACAAGGAAAGCTTGGTCTTATGTATTATCGTGGTGAAGGTGTTGAACGTGATTATGTTAAGGCTATTGAATTGCTGACTCAAATTGCTAAAGAGGGCAATGCTGAAGCTCAGAAAGTTCTTGGTGATATATATTACGAAGGTAAGGGCGTCGTTCAAAATTATGAATTGGCAGTAGAATATTATCAGATGGCTTCTAAACAAGAATATGCTGACGCTCAATATAGTTTGGCTTTGTGTTATTATCATGGCTATGGATTGGAACAAAATGTTGATGAAGCTATGACGTTGTTCCTCAAAGCAGCTGAACAAGGTAATGCTGAAGCGCAAAATCAATTGGCGATGATTTATTTGAAATCAGACGGCAATGAAGAAAATAAGGTAATGGCTGTTGAATGGCTCAAAAAAGCAGCTCAAAAAGGTCATGTGGATGCTCAGTTTAATTTGGCTAACTGTTACTTTAATGGTGAAGGCGTGGAACAAAATTACGAAGAGGCTGTAAAATGGTATAGGAATATTGCAGAACAAAACAATGCTAAGGCTCAATATATTCTCGGACAATGCTATTATAATGGTCAAGGTGTCGACACTTGTTTCGTACAGGCTGTAGAGTGGTTCGAAAAGGCTGCTGCACAAGGTAATGCCGATGCTCAATATGATTTGGGTAACTGCTATTACAATGGTCAAGGTGTGGAACAAAATATGGAAATAGCATTGGACTGGTATGATAAAGCTGCGGAAAATGGTAGCACTAAAGCGCAGACTTCACTTGCCTACTGCTACGAAAACGGTCACGGCGTAGAAAAGGATTTCTATAAGGCATTCGAGTTATATAAGAAATCAGCAATGGGAGGCGATGCCAAGGCTCAATTTAATTTAGGTAGATATTACTACTCTGGAAAGGGCGTTGAAAGAAACTTCAAAGAAGCATTCAACTGGTTTATGAGAGCCGCTGAAAAAGGCGACGACGAAGCTCAGTTTACTCTCGGTTCTTGCTACTTCTACGGCGTTGGCGTTGAAGTGGATTATGAAAAAGCTGTACATTGGTTCACAAAAACAGCAGAACAAGGTAATGTCGACGCATTGTGCATACTTGGCGATTGCTATCAATTGGGTCAAGGTGTAGCTCAGAATTTCGAAGAAGCTGTAAATTGCTTCCGCAAAGCCGCTGAAAAAGGTAGCTCAAAGGCTCAGTGTTTGCTGGCTTACTGCTATCAGACTGGTCAAGGTGTTGACAAAAATATCGATAAAGCGGTAGAATGGTATGAAAAAGCTGCAAAACAAGGCGATGAAAATGCTTATAAGAAATTGCTAGAACTCGGAAGAGCAGTTATATATTAATTGTAAACGAAAAATAGGAAAAAGTCTATCTGCAAAAAAAACTTGTATGAACACAACGATATGTCGTAGTGTTTAATAAAGTTAGAATATGGAAATTATATTTTTGTAAGAGAAGTTGTATTCAGTTATGACAAATTCATAATTAACTGATTACAACTTCTTTCCATGTAGCGGTGCCATCACCCCAATTGCCTACTAATGAAGGGTGCTTGATGTAGTCTTTTAATAGTTTCAAGAAATTCTTTCTAGGTATTGTGTAAGCGCCCATTCTCCTGAAATGCGGAGTGTCTTGCTGTACATCAATAATGTTGAAGTTGTTGTTAATTAAGAAATTGCATAAATGATTTAACGCTACTTTCGAAGCATCGGTCTTGGTGTGAAACATTGACTCGCCACAGAATACGCTTCCGATAGAAACTCCGTATAAACCTCCAACTAATTCGTTGTCAAGGTAAGTTTCGACAGAATGAGCGAAGCCAATGCGATGAAGCTCTTTGTAAGCCGCTATCATATCTGGGCAAATCCAAGTGCCGTCTTGATCTTTGCGTTCAACATTGGCGCACATTTCAATGACCTTGTCGAAGTTGGTGTCGATGGAACATGAATAACGGTTCGAATCAATGGTTTTCTTCAGTGATTTGGTGATTTTTAGTTCTGTAGGTTTCATTACCATACGGGGATCCAGCGACCACCATAAGATAGGTTCTCCTTCGGAATACCAAGGGAAGATGCCTGATGAATAAGCGATAATAAGTCGCTCTGGGGATAAGTCGCCTCCTATTGCAAGAAGGCCATCTTGATTTGCAAGGTTCGCAGACGGAAAGTCAAATACGTCATCTGCTAGTAAAAATATAGACATGGCGTTAAGTTTTGGTCAATAAGTCAATAAGTAGTGATGTCACTCCCGTGGCATCTTGGTGAATTTCATTGTTACAAAGTTATATTTTAATTTTCTAAAAAGCAATATTATTTTTTATATTTTTGCGAAATATATTTGCATTATGCATTATAAATTATGAAAAGATATTTTTTACACCTCGCATATAATGGAGCACGTTATCATGGCTGGCAGATTCAGCCAGGTGCTATTTCTGTACAAGAAGAATTGGAAAAATGTCTCAGTCTGAAATTAGGCGAGAAAATTAGTATCACGGGTTGCGGTCGCACCGATACTGGCGTTCATGCACGTAACTGTTATGCTCATTTCGATGTGGAAAAGCCGATAAGTAACTGCGAGGAATTGGTGCGACGACTTAATATCTTTTTGCCTAACGATATTGTGATATATAAATGTTGGGAAGTCGATAATGACCTTCACGCTCGCTTCGACGCAAAGTCAAGAACATATCGTTATTATATAACTCAGAAAAAAAATCCTTTCCATAACCACGACGCTTATTATTATCACGGAAATCTTGACGTGGAAATGATGCAAAAAGCCGCTGACATATTATTTGAATACACCGATTTTACAAGCTTCTCAAAACTTCATACTCAAGTTAAGACAAACAACTGCAAGATTATGGCGGCTCGTTTCTTTGAAGAAAATGATTTGTTAGTCTTTGAAATCAAAGCTGACAGGTTTTTAAGGAATATGGTTCGCGCTGTCGTTGGGACATTGCTCGAAGTGGGAAGAGGAAAACTTACGCTTCAACAATTCCGCGACGTGATAGAAAACAAAAACCGCTGTTCCGCCGGAACATCTATGCCAGCACACGCTCTCTTCTTGGAAGAAGTGGAGTATTAGGAATTAAGGAATTGAGGAATTAAGGAATTAAGGAACTAAGGAATTAAGGAATTGAGGGTATGAGGAATTGGGGGTAATTAATTTATTACTTTGTGTTTTTTATTTTCAGTTTTACTTTACCGACTATTGTAGCCAATATTTTTATAATTCTATAACAATCTTGCAATAACGATTCTGCTAGTTCGTCGGAAATATATTTACAATCTCTTAACAACATCAACCAGAACTTAGTCTCGTTAGCTTCTTTTAATGCTATATTCATTTTACTTAAATAATCAGCATTTGATTGAGGGTGTTCTGCTTCGGCAATATTTGCACCTATACTTGTTCCAGACCTAAGAACTTGTTTTGACATAATATACTCTTTATCATCAACAGATGTAGTGAGATATTTACGAAGAAAAACTATTCTTTTAGCAAAATCAAAAGACAATTCATCAACTCTCATTCTTTTCTTCTCATCTTCAGTAGAAAAGACTAGCAAATTTATGGTATTCATATTTTTTAGTTTTTAAGGTTCAACAAATTTATCAACTCCTCATACCCTTAGTTCCTCATACCCTTAGTTCCTCAAATCCTCAGTTCCTCAAATCCTCAGTTCCTCAATTCCTATAATACCGATAAATCATTATTAACGAAAGTATCGTCGCGATTGCATCTGAAATTGGAATGCTCCACCAGACGCCGTTGATGCCGATGAATTTCGGAAGTATTAATAATAAAGGTGTCAAAAACAAAACTTGTCTTGAAAGTGACAATAATATTGATTTCTTTGCTTTTCCTATGCTTTGGAAGAAATTGCCGATGACGATAGGGAAGGAGATGATTGGGAATGTGAGCATCACTATTCTCATGCCGTCGATGGAATATTTCAAGAGTTCTTCATCGGTGGTGAAAAGACGGCAAACAAATCTTGGTATTGTCTCTCCTATGATGAATCCTATAGATAATGTTATGAAAGCTAATATGATAGCTTTTTTCAATGCTTCTGTTACTCTTGAAAATTGTCGCGCTCCGTAATTGTAGCTGACAATCGGTTGCATTCCTTGTGTGATGCCTAAAACGATCATGGTGAAGAAGAATGTCACGCGGTTTACGATGCCATAAGCTCCGACTGACAAGTCGCCTCCGAATTCTTTCAATCCTTTGTTGATTATTATGATGATAACACAAAGCATTGAGTTTAGAAGGAATGGAGACAATCCTATTGCAAGAATGTCTTTGATGATTTTTATATCGAAGACGAAGTCTTTTCTGTCGAAATGTACGAGCTCATTTTGATTTGAGAATATCTTGAAAAGATAAATGAGTGGTATTGTTTGAGCTATGACTGTCGCTATTGCTGCGCCGCGTATTCCCATTTCGAGAGGATAGATGAAAAGCCAGTCTAAGAAAACGTTTGCTAAGACTGTTATTATCGTTGCGAACATGGCTTCGTTTGGGTGTCCAGAAGCTCTTAATAGAGAGTTTAATCCGTGATATAAGTGAGTGATAATGTTACCGATAAGTATTATCTGCATATATTCGTAAGCGTAAGGTAATGTCTGTTCACTTGCACCGAAGAAGAAAAGTATTGGCTTTAAGAATAAGAGACAGACTATAGTGAATATGATGCCGAAAAAGACGTTGAGCATGATGGTATTAGCCAATGCGCGGCAGCTCTTGGCGTAGTTTTTCCTTCCAAGTTCCATAGCAGTGACGGTTGAAGCACCGACGCCGACCATAGCACCGATGGCTGCTCCTAAGTTCATGAAAGGGAAGGTGATGGCTAATCCTGAAATCGCCAATGGTCCAACACCTTGACCAATGAAGATGCTGTCAATCATGTTATACAATGACGAAGCAGTCATCGCAATAATGGCAGGTGTTGCGTATTTTTTTAATAGCTTTCCAACGCTTTCAGTACCTAATAATAATGCTCCTTTAGGTTCGCTCATAATTGTCTTTTTTGAAGGTGCAAAATTGCAAAAAAAACTCCAATTAAGAACCGAATTTTTGTAAATAATTTTTCAAATCAAAATGTTAAAAATCAATGGTTTAGAAAATGAGTACAAAACCGCCGCCTTTGCTCATTTTAGCATTGTAAATGTTATTGTCGATATTGATGTTTCTCTTGACGTAATCTTCTGCGATTTTATTGGCGTTGACGCCATCGCGGAATTCTGTCGCCTGATTATGCTTTAAGTTTAATTTAGACAAGTCGATTTCTATTTCGCGTTCATCCCAGTTGGTGATACCGCCTACATACCATCTGTCGCCAGAACGGCGTGCGATGATAATATATTCGCCGACTTTTCCATCTAAGGCGATGGTTTCGTCCCAGATTGTCGGTATTTCTGCTATATATTGGGAGCATTCATCTTCGTCAATGTAATTGCTAGGGCTGTCGCATAGCATGTTGAACGGTGATTCGAAAACGACATATTCAGCGAGTTGTCGGCAGCGTGTTCCTTGGCTCATTGGTTCGCTCCAGACTGCTCTATAGTTGTCTTTGTTTGCGTTACGCATCGCGCCTTGTGTGTAGTCCATCGGACCGGCAAGCATTCTTATAAAAGGTATTGTGGTTTCGTAAGTAACCAAATCGAGATGTTGGTTCCATTTCACGTTTTCCAATCCGTAGACACCTTCGAAGTTCAAGACGTTAGGGTAGGTGCGGTTGAGCCCCGTTGGTTTGTACGCCCCGTGGAAGTCGATGATGAGATGATATTTAGCAGCAGTCTCTGCCATTTTATAATAAAAGTTAACAGCTTTCTGATCATCTCTGTCAATGAAATCGACTTTAAAACCTTTGATGCCTAGCTCTGAATAATATTTGCATACTTCTTCCATGTCGCGCTCTATAGCAACGTAACCAGCCCATAAGACGATGCCAACTCCTTTTGAATCAGCGTATTCTACTAAGTCAATGATGTCTATTTCTGGTATCACATCGAATAAATCGGCTTTTTTGTTTACAGCCCAGCCTTCGTCAAGAATTACATATTCTATGCCGTATTCGGAGGCAAAATCGATGTAATGTTTATATGTGTCGTTATTTATACCTGATTCAAAATCAACGTTTTTGATGTTCCAGGCATTCCACCATTCCCACGCGACTTTTCCTGGGACAATCCAGCTGTCATCTTCAATGCGTGATGGTGCGGCAAGTTTGTAAACCATGTCGTTGTTGGCCAATTCTTCGTCATTTTCAGAAATCACCATGCATCTCCAAGGAAAATCTCTTGTTCCTTGCACTTTAGCGATATAGTTTTCGCGTTCTTTTACAAGATATTGCAGCATATTATAGCCACCTTGTTCTTCTGTCTTTGGGTAATTGGCGTGTATGCCGCTAAGACTATGGCTCTTATTATTGTTTTTTCTTAAATATGTGCCTGGATAATCTTCCAGATTCGCTTCGGTGATAACGACTTTCTTATTGTCTTTCAATGATATTAATATAGGAAGAAAAGCAAGTTTATCGTCTTCTATTTTAGAGATTGGAGTTATGGTGTAAATGTTTTCAAATGAATTGAAGAACTGTTTGCTGATATTGTCGCCATAACTTTTTCCTGGGTTGACATAAGGGATATATGTAGTATAATCTTTGTCGAAATTATATGTAATGCCTTCGTTTACAATGACTATAGGTTTTGGGAACTTTGTGCAGAAACGATAAGCGACACCGTTGTCGTAAGCCCTGAATTGAATGCTATAATTTCCTTTAAAATTTAGGGTCAACTCGTTATAGTCGTTCTCGACTTGTTCTTTTTTATATAAATGAGCTTTTATTATTTCGTTTACGGTTTCGTTTCTGAAACTTCTTACAACAGGAGCAGCACCTAGAATCTTACCGTCGCTCAGTTCTATGCTGATGGGAGAATCGTTTAAAATTATGGTATTCTCATGAGTGACTGAATATTTTAGGAAATCATCATCCGCTGTAATCTTAATGTTAATTTTTTTTTGCGGAGATTCTAAATTATATGTCTTTTGAGAATTGGCTATATTTGAACATAGAATTAGTAAAATGCAAATTATCAGTGATTTAGCTTTCATAGTATTAGTGCTTTTATATTTTAAATCATTGTTTCAAAGATATGAAAAATAATCGTAATTGTTTAAGAAAAAATGCTTAATTTTGGCAAAGTAAAAATAAAATATTATGAATCTTTTATTAATAAGTAACTCAACAAATTTTGGAGAGACATATCTCGCTTGGCCTATGAGTCAACTCGAGTCTTTCTGTGAAAAAAATAATCTTAAATCAGATAGTAAAATAGTATTCGTTCCTTTTGCAGGCGTTTTCATCAATGGAAATCCATATCCACAAAGTTACGATGCTTATACAGCAAGAGTTAAGAAAGTGTTTGAAGAAAAATTAGGATTGAACAATTTCGTTTCAGTTCATGAAGTGGAAGATAAAATTCAACTTGTTAAAGACGCTGATTGTATCGTTGTCGGTGGTGGCAACACATTCCATCTCGTTGCAGAACTTCACAGATATGGCTTGATGGATGCTATTGCAGAGGCTGCAAGAAAAGGTACTGCTTATATCGGATGGAGTGCTGGTTCAAATATCGCTTGCCCAACATTATGTACAACAAACGATATGCCTATTGTTCAGCCAGCTTCATTCAAGACATTGAATTTGGTTCCATTCCAAATCAATCCTCATTATCTCGATCCTCATCCAGAAATCGACAAGATGATAAAGCATGGCGGCGAAACACGTCAAGACCGTATCAATGAATATCTTGCTGTAAATCAAAATATGAAAGTCGTTGGCCTTCGTGAAGCATCAGCTCTTTGGGTTACAGAAGACAAGGTCGTTCTTAAAGGTGGCAAAAAACTTGTCGTCTTCAAGTATGGTGCGGAACCTATTGAATTAGAACCAAATTCAGACGTTACAAAATACGTTATATAATGACAACAGACAACAGACAGCGGGCTGTATATATTGTTAAAATATGTAATTCATAGTCCTTTGTCTGTTGTCATTAAAACAAAAAAATAATATCTGGTGTTTATGGGAAAATAAAACATCAGGTATTATGAAATCTAGATTATTATCTTTAACATTGCTTCTGTTTTTGAGCGGTGGCCTTTTTGCTCAGAGTTCTGCTAAAGCAGACAGAATGCAACGTCGCACTGCTCGTAAAGAACGTCAGGCGATGGAATTGGCACAGTCGCGTGCCGAAATGACAAAGCTGGTGAAAGACACGGCATTTGTCTTGGAAGCAAATACATTCATCGGTCCATTCGGACAGGAGTCTCCGGTAACTTCATTCCAAAATTATTTTGCTATTATAAAAGATAAAATAGCAATCAGTATCGCGTTTAATAATCCTCCAGCAATCAATTCTGGATTTGCAGCATCGCCATTGTCGTGGTATGGACCAGGAGTTCCTGGCATTGGACCTGGTTATACGTCTCCAGGTTGGCCAGGCTGGAACTGGCAGTCGTGGGATACGCCAAACACACCAGCCACATTGACATCTTATAATGTGGATATGTCTGACCCAGAAGGCCCTTTTGTGATAACTGGCTCGTTTAGAACATGGACGGGTGTTATTCCTGTGAGTTTTAAAGTGTATGTACAAGCTAATGGAACGGGTAGAATAGTGTTCTACTCTAATGACGGCGGACAGGCTACGTTTACTGGTGACATCGTATCTCCAGAAAATGCAGCGACTTTATATCCGTTGCCATAGTTTGTGCTTTAAATACAATGAGTTATGTGCGTAAATTGAGAGGTGCATCTTTTCTGAAGATGCACCTCGTTTTTTTATGTTTTATAAGTTGTTTTATTGGAAAAATAGCATAAATTTGCGAGGATAAAACGTATTAAAAAAGTTGACAATGAAAAAAAACTTGTCGGTAAAAACTTTGATGTTGTTGTCAATGATGATAATTATACTGACAGCAATGTCATTTACATCATGCAAATCATCAAGTGTTGTTGTGTTGCCAGAACCAGAAGAGGAAAAGACCGTATCGGATGTTCGTGCAAAGAAACCAGTCATAATGATAATACCATCAGACGCATATTGCTCAAGAAATGGATACGTGACAGAATGGGTTGATGAGAATGGAAATGTTAATAAAATTTCAGATGTTTCCAATATATTCATACAAGATGATGTTGAAGACTTGCGCCTAGTTATTTCGGAACTTTCTAAAATTATGGCAGAAAGAGGTTTCCCTTTGAAAGATCTTGAGCAAACCTTGAAGTCTATCCAACAAGAATCAGTTGAGATGAGTCTTCTGGAAAGTTCATCATCGGGTGCTTATATTTATGAGTCGATGTTTGATAAAGTTAAAAGGACGGCAAAAGCCGACATGATTCTGGACCTTGATTTTGTGCCAATGCAAAAAGGTCCACAACGCTATATATCATACAATCTTAGGGCTTTAGATGCATATACTAATAAGGTGATTGCTGCTAATTCAGGTGTGGGCTCTCCTTCAATATCTGCACCAATAAATCTTTTGCTAGAAGAGGCTGTGCTTAACTTCATAGATTCTTTTTGCGCACAACTGATGTCGCATTTTGATGATATGGCAAAGAACGGCCGTGAAATAGTGCTGAAACTAAAACTGTGGGATTCTTCTGACATTACATTTGAAGAGGAATTTGAATTTGAAGATGAATACATTGAACTTACTGATATCATTTCATATTGGATGGAAGATAATACTGTAAATCATGCGCCTACACGTACTAATGCAACGGAGAATTTTATTGCTTTTGAACAAGTCCGTATACCTTTATACAAAGAACGTAATGGTAAACGGTCAGCTCTCGATGCTCGTGGATTTGCAAATTCTCTTAGGAGTTATCTTAAAAAAGAACCTTTTTTAATTGATAGTAAAATTTATGAACGCGGACTCGGTGAAGTCTGGATTGTAATAGGAGAGGAGTAGTATGGAGAAATATAAAATATTGTTATTGCTAACATCTTTGATGTTCGTTTCTTATATCGCAGAAGCACAGACTATTAGTGTGTTGAAACCTTCAACTGAAAATATAAGCGAGGAAGTGTCTGTATTGTTGCATAACAGATTGACGCAAGCTGTCACACTTAATGGAATGGCCTCGACTGATGATTCGAATAGTTTTTTGTTAATACCAGTCGTAACAGTGGTTTCAATAGAACCAACGACTATGCCGCCTATAAAATATATCGCAGAAGTTGAAGTGTCGTTGTGTTTGTTCAACAATAATAGAGAATGGTTGGTGTCATCTGAAATTTTAACGAAAAAAGGTGTGGGAAGC
>JAEIGA010013449.1_pt1 | contig 12455 bp, 13 predicted proteins | sample 9270691 | NCBI WGS metagenome assembly JAEIGA01 (sample SAMN17057246, study PRJNA624740) | gut metagenome | biome: biome; isolation source: fecal sample | host: Bos grunniens | place: China: Xizang | collected 2019
AAGGATACCGCGCCGTTATTGCCCTTTATTTTCCTTATTTACGCGCTCATTGAGTTGTTGGATAGTAAGGCGGATTTGAAGAGAATGGACCGCTTAGGCGGCGGGTTAGGCCCTTTGTTGGGCTCGGCGACGGGTTTGATTCCGCAATGCGGATTTTCCGTGATGGCGGCAAAGCTGTTTGAACAAAAATATATCACGATAGGCACGCTGCTTGCCATTTTTATGGCGACCAGTGACGAGGCGTTTATCATTATGCTCTCCTCGGGCAAAGGGGCGGTTTGGGTGTTGCCCTTGCTCCTTTCCAAGGTACTGGTCGGTATTGCCGTAGGGTATGGTGTGGATTTGACGTTTCGTGCGTTTGGGCGTAGGCAGGTACGCGTTGAAATGCCGAAAACGGTAAATGGACAGCCTACGACTACCCACGAAATCTTTATGCAAAGATACCTGGAAGAACGGGACGTGGAAACGAGTTGTTCGTGCGGGCGCGACCACAGCGGTGAGAGCGCGTGGAAGAAGTATTTGCTCTATCCTTTGTTGCACGTATTGAAGGTGGGCGCGTTTATTTTCCTTGTCAATTTCGTATTGACGGCGGTCATTCATTCGGTAGGCGAGGACGTATTCGCTTCGTTTATGAACAAAAACCGCTTTTTACAGCCCGTTGTGGCTTGTTTAATCGGGCTTATCCCCAACTGTGCGTCTAGCGTTGTCATTACTGAAAGCTTTTTAGGCGGTGCAATCACGTTCGGTTCGTGCGTGGCGGGGCTTTGTGCGAATGCGGGCATGGGCTTTGTGGTGCTTTTGAAAAACGTGCGGCAATGGAAACGCAATCTTTTAATGATTGTCTTTTGCTATGCGGTTTCCGTTTTGGTGGGTGTATTGCTCAATCTTTTCCCGCTCGTTGTTTAAAATGGGAAAAAATGCGGTATATAGTAATTAGGACGCGTAATGGCGCGTAAAGGAGAAAAGTATGCAAGAAGTAACGATTCAGGGCTTGGAAGAAGGCGTATTGCGCGTGGCTTTGTCGGGCGAAATCGATTTGGGGAACGCGGAAGAATTTTATACGGAAGTGATGTCGGCGTACAAGCAAACGCCTGCAAATCTCTATTTTGATTGCGCGGAGTTGGCGTTTATCGACAGCACGACGCTTGGCACTTTCGTGAAGATTTTGAAAGCGGTGAAAACGGACGGCTATAAGATGACCCTTGCAAACTTGCAGGCGAAGATTAAGAAATTGTTTGTCATTTGCTCGTTGGATTCCATTATGGAGATACTGTAATATGGAAAAATTTTGCGTTACGTTGCCCTTGACGGGTGAATATTTAACGACCGTGCGCTTGACGACGGGTGGGCTTTGTTCTCTCGTCGGTTTTGACGTGGACACGGCGGAAGATTATAAGGTTTGCGTCACTGAAAGCTTGTTGATTTTGAAGCGTAACGGTTTTACGACAGCGGACATCGTATTTACCGTTGGTGAAGCGCTTGGCTGTAAGGTGGTCGGGAAAGACGTGGGCGGCGAAAAGACGGATTCTTTTGAGGACGAAATTTCCTACGCGCTTCTTTCCGCGTTGTTGGGAGAAGTGCAATTTATCAAAGACGGCGATACTATCGTCGGGGTGGAGTTTGAAGGCTGAGCATGACGGACGAACGTGTAAACGAGCTGTTTAGGCGATACAAAGAGAGCGGCGATATTTCCTTGCGGAATCAAATCGTCGAAAAATATCTCTACATAGCCGAAATCCTTGCAAAAAAATTTGTGGGGCGTGGGGTGGAGTACGACGATTTGAAACAAGTGGCGTCGTACGCGCTTTTGCGTGGCGTCGATCGTTTTGATCCCGACTTGGGTATGCAGTTCACCACCTTTATTACGCCAACGATTACGGGGGAAATTAAAAACTATTTCCGCGATAAATCCCGTTTGGTAAAAGTGCCTAGACGGCTTGGGGAACTCAATGCTGCGGTGAAAAAATACTCTGCCGAATACGAAGCGAAAGAGGGCAGAAAGCCCAGTGTGAAAAGGATATCCGAGGCGTTGCAGGTGACGGAAGAAGACGTGGTACGAGCCATGGAAGTTGGCGGCACGCTTTCGCTCGATGGTATGGCGACAAGCGCGGATGGCGAGGAAGATCGTTCCCTTTACGCACTCGTTTCCGACGAGGAAGCAGGGTATGAAAATTTCGAGACCAAAGAAGCGTTGCGGGTAGCGATGCGCGATTTTTCCTTGGAAGAAAAGGCGCTTGTCAAATATCGCTACGTGGATGCGTTATCCCAAAGTGAAACGGCGAAACGGCTTGGAAAATCACAAATGTACGTTTCCCGTTTGGAAAGAAAAATTTTGGAACGGTTAAAAGAAAATTTGAAGGATTCCTTTTAAGGAATGCGAAGGAAATACGATAAGGAGGAAAGGGTATGATTTTTGAAATTGAAAACTACCAAACGCTCAAACGCGCGGTAGAGGAATTGTGCGACTTCCTCTTTGAAAACGACGTGCCTGTGGATAGGGTGTTCGACAGCAAGCTAGCGTTGTACGAGTTGCTTGGTAACGTGTTAAAGCATTCAGGCGGAAGCGCGAAATTGCAAAGCGACCTTGCAAACGGTTTTGTCGAGTTGAAAATTTTAGCAGAGCGCGCGTTTAATCCGCCTGATACCATAGAGTGTTCGGACGTGTATAGCGAACACGGCAGAGGGCTGTTTTTGGTGGATAGCGTGTGTGCGGAGCGGGTTTATCGCGAGGACGGCAGTATTGTTATAAAAATCAAAATCAATCCATAAAGAAGAGGCGAGGGGAAACCCTCGCCTTTTGCAATGTAATGTAATTCTGTAAACGGAAGTGCATAAAAAAAGAACCGACTTTGAAAGTCGGTTCTTTTACGTTTACGTTTGGATTATGCTTGTTCGGAATAATCGTAAATTTTAGCAAGCAATTCGGACGAAATCTTTTCTCTATACTGGCTAAGATAGATAAAGATTTTCTTGAAGAAGGCTTTGTTTTCTGCACCTACTTCGTAGGTGGGGATAGCACCCAAGTTGCCTTTCGTTTTCAAGATGTACAAATCAGCAAATTCGTATTTTTCCGCTTTGGACAAGGTTGCGATAAACGCGTCTTCTTTGCCTTCGAAAAGTGCTTCTTTTTCAGGATCGTCTGCGATTTCTTCTTCCGCGGAAGAAGCTACGTTTGCCGCTTCGTTGGTTTCTACTTTTTCAGCATATTGCGCTTTTGCAGGGTCGTATGCAACAACTTCTACGTATTCTTCTAATTCGTAGTTGTTAAGGAACAATTCTTCCGCGCTTGCTTCCGCTTTCTTTTCAAGAACGAAGAAGTTGAATATGCAAAGAAGAATTTCGATGAATGCTGCAACCGTCGCCAAAATCGTGAAGATTAAGTAACTTTCGATATACGCGCGGGTGAGGTGAGAGATTAAAACAAGGCAAATGGAAAGTGCCAACAACGCGATTGCATTGATAAGCTGAATGATAGCCGTCCATTTGTTTTGTTTCAAAGAAGCCAACGTGTGGAGGAATAAGCCGCCGAAAATAGCGAAGGAAGCCATGCCTACCAAGAATTTTGCTCTAGGGCTGGTAATCATTTTGGAAACCAAATGCCCGTCGAGGGTCAAAGCAAGGAAGAGGAACCCTGCTGTAAACAAGCAAACCAAGAATTGACCAGCGGTCAACCAAGCCGCAGCCTTATTTTCTTTCAACAAGAAAAGGAAGAATGCGATTGCGCCTGCGATAGCAAGGATACAGGTGGTCGTTTCGATGGTCGCTTTGATTTTAATCATGTAAGACGAAACGATTAAAATAGTGAGCGAATAAACCGCAGTAGCCCAAGTGAAGAGGAATAACGCCGTTTTCAAAAGGCAAACCGCGTGTTTGTTGCGGAAGATTGCAATGATTGCAAGTACGAGCGCTGCAATGATGCCGATGATGCTAGCATATAAAGCGAGGGTTGCGCCAAAGCCCATAGAACCGGGGCCGATGGCAGGGAGCCCAAGCACTTTCGTACGAGAACCCAACATGTGAAAGAATACCGCAATTAACATGTGCGAGTATTGTGTGTACATCGAATAAACGGTTACGTAGGAAAAACATTGAACGGGCAATAAAAGCGCCAAAACGCATACAGCCGCGAAGATGATCGCGAGGATTTTGATGTTTTTGTTTTCCGTCGTTTTCGGTGAAGCAGAATTCTGATTCATCATAGCCATAACAAACTCTCCTAAAACGTTAGATTTTCCGCAAATAGTTTTCAAGAAAAAACAAGAGCGAAATACTGCATTTTTGTTTTCATTATTATATCATTTTTTTCAAGGGATGTCAATACTTATTTAAAAAATATTTTTCTAAAAAAAGGTTAATTTTGTATAAAAAAGAAAGAAAAAACGCCTTTTTTGAAAAATGCGTGAGAAAGGCGGAAAATTTTCAAAAAAGCCTTGAAAAAAAATACGTTTTGGTGTATAATAAATGAAGACTATATTTTACGACAAGGCGGAGGTTGGTATGTCCGAATTAAAGAGAATTGCTACGGAAATCAACGAAAAATTACATATTAAATTTTCTTTTTATGCGGAAAACACAAAGCCTGCCGCGCAACCCGTTTGCGATAAGCAATTCGAGGGAATCACAGACGACGGCGCTTATACCTTTTTCCGTTTTTTATATAAAAACGTAGGCTACGTAGGCTGCATTCACGGCGCAGGCGAAACGGAATACGCCTATGCGGCAATGTTGCCTTCCTATATCGAAAGCTTTGTGGAAAAGGAAGCGGAGCTTTCCAAAACGGAACAACTCCAACGCATTTTACGAGGAGAAGCTTCTTCCATCGGCGTTTATAAATATACGACCAAATACTCCGTGAAAGACGTGGCTTGCTTTGCCATCGTATTGCGCGTGCCCAAGCTTATGAACGAAACGCTGTCGCTTTTGGAACAATACGGCGGAAATAGTTTGGATACAGCCGTACAAATGGGGGAAGATACCTGCGTTTTGGTGCGCTTTATCCGCGAAGAAGAATACGGCTACCGTTCCACCGTCGATTATGCGGAATTTTTAACCCAGTCCATTAAAGAGGAACTCGGCTTAGACGTGCTGGCGGGCGTTGGCCCTATCGTCAAGGAACTGAAAGAGATTGCAAACTCCTATAACGGCGCGGAAAACGCGTTGCGGTACGCGGACGTCTTTGAGATTTCGGGTAAGGTGCATACCTATCGTGAGTTTATTTTGGTGCGTATGTTAGAGGATATCCCGCATAGCAAATGTGCGGAATACCTTTCCGAAATCACCGACGAGCAGTTCAAAGAGGTGTTCGAGGACGAAGAAATGCTGTTGACGGCGGAAACCTTCTTGCAAAGTAGCTTAAACGTAAGCGAAACGTCGAGAAGCTTGTATATGCATAGAAATACCTTGTTATATCGTTTAGATAAAATTGAAAAGGCGACGGGGCTGAATATCCGCTTGTTTTCGGATGCCGTATCCTTCCGTGTGTTGACGGTATTGTACAAGTTATTGAAAAAATAAGGGAAGTCCGTCCAAGCAAGTCAAGTTTGGGCGGATATTTTTGTCTAAAAACGGAAATAAATAGACGAGATGGGAGATTGTTATGGAAGAAGAGAAAAAAGAGGTTGAACACGTACCTGCCCCTAGCGAATCGGGGAAAAAGGATAAGAAAAAACGAATTTTTTCTATTATGGGCGGTATTATTATCGGGGTATTTTCCTTTGTGGCAGGTTTTGGCGCGCGTTGGTTTACTTTGGAAGAGGATATGCGTACCCTCATCAACGTAAAAAACAAAATCGATAGGGAATATTACGAGGAAATCCCCGACGACAAGTTTTACGACGCGATTTTTAATGCGGTCAACAACGACGTGTTGGATGCGTATTCTCAGTATATCCGTCCGCAGGAATACGAGCAAAATAATGCAGTCAACGCAGGCAAACGCAGCGGTATAGGCGTTTCATTCTTAACGCAAACCTCGGAAGGCACGCCGCAACTGTTGGTGACGCGCGTTGCGGGCAACTCCCCTGCGGAAGAATCGGGTATTTGCGTGGGAGAACGGATTACGGGCTTTGGGAAAAGCGTCGATACGATTGCGGACAGTGTAGAGTTTGACGAGTTAAAGGCATTTTTAGACGAGCAAGAGGACGAAACTCCCTTTTATTTTCGCGTAGAAGGGAAAGAGGGGGCGCGTGTCGTATCCACGTATAGAAGCGATTACGTGGAAAGCTACGTATTTTACCGTACCAAGGATGCCTCTTATACCTTTACGGGCGCAAAAGCGATGGAATTGACAAAGCGCGGCGAACCGCTTTCCTGTTTGGACGAAGACACGGCGTATATTCGTTTGATTCAGTTCACGGGCAGGGCGGCGAGCTTGATGAAACAGGCACTTGCGCTGTTCAAGGAAGAGGGGAAGAAGAATTTGGTGTTGGACTTGCGAGGAAATGGCGGCGGTAATTTGGATATCATGCAGGAAATCGCCGGCTATTTTTGCAAGAATGCCAAGGGGAATACCCCCCTCGTAGCGGTTGCCGATTATGGCGAAAAACGGGAAAGGTTCGACGCGACGGGTAACGTGTATAAAAAATATTTCGCGGAGGACAGCCGCATTTGCGTACTTGCCGACGTGGGCACGGCTTCGGCATCCGAAGCGTTGATGGGCGCCATGCTTGATTATGGAACGATCACCTACGGGGATATTTGCTTGACGGAAACAAGAGGTATTGCGAGAACGTACGGAAAGGGGATTATGCAAACGACGTATATCATGGACGTTTTCAAGCAAGACGCCTTAAAATTGACGACGGCGACCATTCGTTGGCCGATTAGCAATACTTGTATTCATAACCGTGGGATTTTACGGGAAGACGGAACGAAGAGCGTTGTGAAAAGCTACGAATACGAAACGGAATTGACGGGCGCAATAAAGGCACTTTTCCCTTAAAGGATAGGGGCAGGTACGCAATGAAATAAAAAAAGACAAAAAGTAAAGACACGCGCCTGGGTGGGTACGTGTCTTTACCATTTTATGGAGGTGTTTCTGATAAGGAAACGGATAAGCAAACTTGCTATGAAAAAGTTTGTACCCGTATTATAACCGCCGTTTGCGTAAAATGCATAGTGAAAATGTGAAAAATAGTTGAAAAAACGCCGCTCGGTTTTCCAAGCGGCGTTCCTATTTTTATTTGCAGTTGTTGATGGATTTCAAAGCTTTTGCCACGACGTTTTCTACGTTGAAACCGTATTTCTCGAAAAGCAATCCAGCGGGCGCGGACGCACCAAACGAAGTCATGCAAACGAGTTCGCCGTTTTCGCCAGCGTATTTATACCAGCTGTAAGGACAAGCCGCTTCTACGCATACGCGCGCTTTGACGAATTTAGGAAGAACGGAAGCTTTGTATTCTTCGCTTTGCTTTTCAAATTCTTCAAAGCAAGGCATGGAGACGACGCGCGCTTTAACACCTTGTTCCGCCAACGTCGCTTTTGCTTTCACGCAAAGTTCCACTTCCGAACCGCTCGCAATCAACAATACGTCGGGCGTACCTTCGCAATTTTCCAACACGTAACCGCCTTTCAAGGCAATTTTACCGCTGTTAGCATATTGAGGCAAGTTTTGACGGGTCAATACGATTGCCGTGGGTTCGTTACCACTCATAGCCGATACCCAAGCTGCCGCCGTTTCTTTGCCGTCCGCGGGACGATATACCTTTAACCCAGGTACGGAACGAAGCATGATAAGCTGTTCTATGGGTTGATGGGTAGGGCCGTCTTCGCCAACCCCGATAGAATCGTGCGTGAGGATATAGGTAACAGGCAAATGCATCAACGCAGACAAACGCATTGCCGCCTTGCAATAATCGGAGAATACGAAGAAGGTAGCGCAGTACGCCATAATGCCGCCGTGGAGCTGCATACCGTTGGCAATCGCCGCCATAGCGTGTTCGCGAATACCGAAATGGATATTTCTACCCGCGAAATTATCAGGGGAATAGGTTCCGTAGGTAATCGCGTCGGTATCTTTCATATCCGAAAGGTTGGAAGGAGCAAGGTCTGCCGAGCCGCCCATCAGCTGAGGGATATGCGCCGCAAGGACGTTGAGTACCTTCGCCGAAGTTTGACGGGTAGCCATAGGCTTTTCAAATTGATAAAGTTCTTCGATTTCGTCAAAGTTGGGCAATTTTCCTGCCATAGCGTCTTTGTACGCTGCTGCAAGTTCGGGATATTTGCTAGCGTATTCCGCAAACATAGCTGTCCAAGCCGCCTGTTTTTCCGCGCCTGCCTTGCCAGCTTTTGCGCAATGGTCGAACACTTCTTGGGGACATTCGAAAGGCGGGTATTCCCAACCGAGCGTTTCCTTGGTTTTTTGCAAGTTTTCCGCACCGAGAGGAGCGCCGTGTACTTTCGCCGTGCCTTCGAGGGGAGAACCGTACCCGATATGGGTATGACAAATGATAACGGAGGGCTTATCCGCGCAAGCTTTCGCTTGTTCAATCGCCGCAGAAAGGGCGTCGATATCGTCGGGGCTTGCTACAAGGTCCACGTCCAAAACTTGCCAGTTTTGCGCTTCGAAACGCGCCGCTACGTTTTCCTTGAAGGTGATATCCGTGTTCCCTTCGATGGTGATTTCGTTATCGTCGTAGAAAAGAATGAGTTTGCCAAGCTTGTGCGTACCAGCAAACGAGCACGCCTCGTAAGAAATCCCTTCTTCCAAGCAGCCGTCACCGCAGATTGCGTAGGTGTAATGATTTACTACGTCGTAACCGGGCTTGTTGAATTTTGCAGCAAGGTGGCTTTCCGCAAGAGCCATACCCACAGCGTTCGCAATCCCTTGCCCCAAAGGCCCCGTTGTCGTTTCAATCCCTGGCGTGTGGCCGTATTCGGGATGGCCGGGGGTTTTGGAGTCCGCTTGACGGAAATTCATCAAATCTTCTTTGGTAAGCCCCATTCCATAGAGATGCAACAAGGAATAATAGAGCATCGAACCGTGTCCTGCAGAGAGGATGAAACGGTCGCGGTTGTCCCACTTCAAATCCGAGGGGTTAAAAGCGAGGAAGTTTTGAAAAAGCGTATAGGCAATCGGGGCACAACCCAAGGGTAAGCCGGGGTGGCCGGATTTTGCTTTGTCAATCGCTTCCGCGGACAAAATTCGTATCGCGTTGATGGTGTTTTTTTGTACGTTCATTAGATTTACTCCTGCGCGAAATATTTAGTATCTTTATTATAACGGATTATTCGTTTTTTTTCAAGTGTTTGCCAAAGAAAAAAGCGTGGAAAGAAAAATTTTTTATACGGAGTTGCAGATTTCTTGTGGTTGGTTTTTATGTCATAAAAAAATATGACATTTTTCCTAGAAAGAGGCGTTTTTGCTTGACGGTTGGACTATTTCGGGTGTATAATTACATAGGATGATATACACTAGGAGAAAGGAAATGACGTTATTTGCGGTATCTACCGATTCCACTTGCGATTTGAAAAAAGATTACGTTAGCGAGCGCGGAATTTGGTTCGTTCCGTTGACCTTTACGATGGAAAAGGACGGGGCGTTAGAAGAATATTACGATAATTTCGAAAAGGAAGAGGAATACGTTGCCTTCTATGAAAAGGTGTCGGCAGGGTATTTCCCTCGTACGGCAAAACTCAATTACGAAGCCCACGTCGAACATTTCACAAAAATGGCAAAGGCTGGTGTGAAAGACGTATTGCATTTTATGATTTCGTCGGGCTTGGCGAACACGATTACCATCACCGTACAAGCGGCGGCGGACGTGAAAAAGGAATATCCCGATTTCAACGTGTATGCAGTCGATCCCTTAACGGCGACGATCGGGCAGGGCTTGCAGGTTGCTTTGGCGGCGGATTGCCGCGATAAGGGCATGACGGCACAAGAAGCTTACGATTATATTATGGGTCTTCGCCAAAATATCCAGCATTGCATTATCCCTAGCGATTTGTTTTATCTGAAAAAGGGCGGCAGAGTTTCCGCGGCGTCCGCGGCAGTGGGTACGGTGTTGAATATCAAGCCCCTGCTTGCCTTCGATGCGGAAGGGAAGTTGAAAACGTTGGAAAAATGCAAGGGCATGAAGAAAGCGTTTTCGAGAGTGCTGGACCATATGCGTATTGCTCCGTTTGCGGACGTTGACGGGAAAAAGATTGCCGTCGTCGTACATACCAACAACCAAAAGGGTGCGGAAGAGTTGGCGTCGCTTATCGAGGAAAAGATGGGCGTAAAACCTTTGATTACCATTATGGGCCCCGTTATCGGGTCGCACGTGGGGCCTGGTTCGGTGTCTTGCGGATGGATTTCCACCAAAACCCGCGAGGAATTGTTTGACAATCTTGCATAAAAAAATGGAAACGGCGTTACTGCCGTTTTTCTTTTGCCAAAGTATTGACTTTTTATGTTTTTAGGGGTATAATACTTTTATAACCGAATACGAATACGCGGTACTTTCCCTGCGGGGAAGGTTTAATAGGGAAGAGGGAAAACGGATTTTCCGTGTTGCTCCGCTGCCTCCGCAACCGTACGAACATCTTGCGCTTTTCACTGTAAAAAATGGGAAGAAGGGTAGCAGGTATGCGATGAATGTCGAATTTTGTCGCAAACGAGGGTGTTGTAAGCCGGGAGACCTGCCGAGTATTTTAGATGACGATTTTTCTGCGGACGGGCGGAAAAGTGCGAAAACCGCTTTTGGGCGGTGTTTTCCTCGTGCATAAATTCCCGAAGGCTGAAAACGGCACTTCGGGGATTTTTATTTGGAGGGCGTTATGGGGAAACGCAAAATATTTTCTTTATTTTTGGTGATTTTATCCCTTTTTTGTTTACTTTCCTGCGGTGGAAAAGGCGAGGTTGAGTGCGCGTTGGCGGATAAAACGGAAACTCGCGTCGTTATTACCGTATCCGAAGGGGCGAACGGAGGGACCGTACTCGATTGCATGAAACTTTTACAAGAACAAGGGGAGATTTCTTATCAAATTTCGGGGGGTATGGTAACGGAAATCAACGGCAAGGCAAACGCCGCGGATTTCAGCGGTTGTTGGATGCTATATACCTCGGATAAGGAAATGTCCAACGCCGAATGGGGTACGGTAGAATATAACGGCGAAACGATTGCCAGCGCAATTTTGGGTGCGGAAGCCTTGATGGTCACAAAAGGCGAAATTTATATTTGGGAATACGTAATTTTTTAATTTGAGGTGGGCAGGTACGCGATGAACGTCGAAAAAGAGAAAAAAATGACGATAAAAAACACAGCGAGGGAGATTGCCAACCTTGCCGTTTTCGTCGCGCTCGTTATCGCGGCGCAGTTTGCGCTCTCGTTCGTAGCGGGGGTAGAACTCGTCACCGTTTTATTTGTGACGTATGCTTTTACGTTCGGGGTAAGGCGCGGAATGCTTGCCGCGACAGCGTTTTCTCTATTAAGAATGCTCGTGTTCGGCGTTTTTCTCAACGTTTTGGTGCTATATTTGATATATTATAACGCCTTGGCGGTGTGCTTTGGTGTTTTAGGCGGGCGGGTAAAGAAACCGCTTAAAAATTTATGGTGGCTTGTTCTCCTTGCCTGCGTGTGTACGCTATGCTTTACCTTGCTGGATAACCTGCTTACGATTGTTTGGTACGATTTCACTAAAAAAGCGGCAAAAGCGTATTTCATCGCATCCCTGCCCGTGGCATTTTCACATATGCTGTGTACGGCAATCACCGTCGGCACACTATTTTTACCGCTGCGAAAGATATTGTTATTGACAAAAAAAGGCTAAAAGAAAACACCCTCGCGAGGGTGTTTTTTACTCGTATAAATGCGTTAAATTGCAATTTTCCATCAAAACGTTGTCCTCATGGACGAGGATATACGCGCCGTGGTATTTCAAAGGCGGCCCGCCGATTATTTCGTGTACTTCGCCGTCTAAACAAAATCCCTCGCCGAAGATGTAGACGAGCTTTTCCGCCAACTCCTTGCTTAAATATCCAAGAATGCGGTTAAGGGAGATGTTATATACGTACGTGTTGTGCGGGTATTCGGGCAAAGGCACGTGGACGAGCTGCAAATCGTCTCCCTTCCTGCTTTGCGCCAACGCGCCTTGATAATCCCCAAACTTTACGCCGTGGATTTTGTCACGGACGGGAAAGGAGAGTCCGCTCTTTTTTTGCCGCTTGCAGCGTTTGTAGTTTTCCCAAAATGTTTTCAAGCTCATAATTATTTTGTGCGGTCAAAAATTTCGTCCAAACTAACGTCGAAAAAGTCTGCAATTTTTATCAAGGTTTCGTAATCAGGTCGCGCCGCGTTCGTTTCATAGCGAGTATAATTCACGCGCGGAATTTGTAATATATCCGCAAGTTTTTGTTGCGTTAAGCTTTCCGTTTCTCGCAATTCTTTTAATTTTCTTCCGATTTCCATAATTTTCCTCTTTTGTTTGTACTTATATTGTACATTTATAGTACCATAAAAAGGATTATTGTG
>JAEIGA010013450.1_pt1 | contig 12454 bp, 6 predicted proteins | sample 9270691 | NCBI WGS metagenome assembly JAEIGA01 (sample SAMN17057246, study PRJNA624740) | gut metagenome | biome: biome; isolation source: fecal sample | host: Bos grunniens | place: China: Xizang | collected 2019
AAGATGACCTGCACCTGTGCTTTGCCACGAGCCCCCTTGTAGAGAAGAATAGTCGATTCCATACTGCGAAGCGCCACATCGCTAGTCATAGTAGTAGAGAAATACTCCTGAGCGACCTTCACCATCTCTTTTTTCTGGTCGGCATTCATAGCAATAGCCATGCAGGCTGCTCGAGACAACTTGATACTTGTAACCTCACGCACAGCACCACTTCCAAGTTCTGCCATTTCTATAAACTCAACGAAGTGCTCTCCAAGATGATAACCTTTCTGTGTTACCCAAGTCTGAGCCTTAGCCATCACACGCTCAAAGTTCCAATACTTCCCATAACCCATCACTCGCGCTAGCTTACGCGAATTCCACCACTCCTTACCACCAGCATCCACCTCTCTCAATTGCTCGAAAGGGGACTGAAGTTCGGGGATATTGTTCTTTTCTTGAATATTGTCGTTATTCATATTAATTCTCTGCACATCTACAATATAGCATCTCTATAAACTTTGTTCATTCAAACTTACAATTCATGGTTCTAAACAACATCTCAGTATTTTGGTAATATATAAGTTTATCTATAAGATTGAATGAATATTGACTAATTTTTGGTTTGCCTCATTTATTTCATAATCATTCGCTAACGCAAAGTTTTTGATTAAAGTGTCATATTCTTTTGGCGTTAAAAGTTCCTTCTTAATCAAAAAGATAAGCATATGAAAAATAATACTTTTATATTTCATAACCATAGTTTGCGTTTTAATATCCCACATAATATTTATCCATGGTTCTTTTGAAATACACATTTCTACTTGAGAAAAATACTCTATTACTTCTTCTAATTTAAGTCCTAAGCGTAATTGAGTTTCGAATATAGCCTTTATTAATCGAGGTAAGCCAATTGATCTAAAATACAATAACCCTCCATTATCCTTATTTCGATAAGCTGATGCAGCTTTCTTATCGTTACATATATCAACATAATGTTTTACGCCTGGTATTTTTTCTATAAATATATCCCAGAAATTCAATAGATAACTATAAAAATCATCTATTTCTTGTTGTTGTGGTCGATATTTTAGTAATTCTTCAATTTTCTTACTATTATATATCTTTCCTTGATGATCATAATTGGATTTATAATACGTATAAATTATTTTGTTCGTTTCATATAAAATAATCAAAGATGCAAATGACTTTTCGTCATTATCAGCAAGCCCTTTAGAGTTTTTCTTGTCCATATTTACATTATCATTCATGAATAATGGACAATTCTCAAGTAACTCTCTTGTGCTAATAGCTACAACATCATCTTCATCAAGTGCAATAATATCTCCAGGACTTACAGGTTTTGCATATCTATTTAAAGTCGAAAAAATTCTTCTGGTTTTTTCTTTTCCTTCTCGTGTATCATGATGCCCTATAAAAATAACTGAAATTGTTTCATCTTGTAGTTTCGGATTCTCTATTAGAGCACTTTTTATTCCTTCTACACGATGTTGTCCATCAACGGGAAAAATGCGTTCTTTTCCCGTAAGGTGAAGAAATCCCATAGAATGATATCTGATATCATTAAATTCAAATTCTAGTTCATTCCATGTTGGGTCACCGTCATACACAGCAAGAACTAGAGCATTAAAAAAATGCTCTTTTTGAGTTAGAATATATTCTGTAATACTCTTATGATTATCTGTCAAAGCCCTCTGAAGATGCTCTCTTAATGGCTTAGAAGTATGTAGCTCTTCATTTGCAGGTTTAACTCTATCTGCGATTTGCTTAAAAGTAAAAGTCGCAGTATAATATGTTAACTTACCTATAGTTCCACGAATAGCAGGTATATCAATTGCACTCATAATCTTAAAAAGCTTTCCGAGATTTTTTAATTTTATATTTTGTCAATTCCGTATTAAAAGGTGGTAAAATTGCTTGAATAAGTGCGCTTTCACTTTGTTTAATGAATTCGTTATCTGTTGACTTATAATAGCGAATATACAAATGTTCTTTCCAGTACTTAAACAATCTATTAATTCTTGTTCTACCATCTTCCTTTTTGCTTTCTCGCAAATATGATGTTACACGTGATCGCAAACTTTCAGATTTAGTACACTGAGCTCGTCCAATGTACGCTAAATATCGTTCACAGAATGGCAAACTAATCCCTTGTATGAAGAATATATATATACCTCCAAAATCCTTGGGTAAATTTTTAATTTCATCTGATACCTGATTTCTATCATTTAGATATTTTATATAGTCAGACCAATTCTCCTTATTGTGAAGGATAGAAGTAATATGAATATTTTCCATCCAAAGTTCTGGATGGAGATAGTAGAGACAATCATATTTTTTTGTCTCATCATGTCTTTGTATAAATGCACTGATATCCATAAAGTTGCCAAATTCATTATCTTCTCACCCAAATAGCAGGCATCTCCGCCTTATATTCAGGATCAATATAATGACACTGCTCTTGAATAATACCACGACGGCGAATAGCTGGTTGAAGACAGAATGCATCGAATTCATCTAAATTTACTTCCCCTATAGAGGTCCAATGAGGGAACAGAAGCTTTATATATGCAGTTGCGATTCGTTTAACCGCAGTAAATTCTCGAACTCCTGCTTTCCTATCATAGTCGACCAACTTGTCAAATAATTCAGCATATACATTTTGTACACGTAATGTGTGCATTATTTCAGAGAAATATTCCATATTCATAGTCCATCCTTTATATATCATGCTCTTATTGATTCTAGGAAGATACCAACCTTCAATAAAACAATGAAAACGGTCTAATAATGCTGATTCTCTAAAATTATCAGGTAAAGCATCAAAGTATCTTTTATTTACAGGCTTTCGATCTTCTGTTAATGGAATATTTCCCATAAGCATAAGCCCACACTCTGAAGTAAATTCTTTATCACCTATTGTAGCTTTACCTTGCTCTAAGTATGATTTCAACGCGCCTTGCAATTCTGCTGGTTCTTGAAAAACAATAGTTTGAATCTCATCAAAAGCACAGAAATCATGATTTTTAAGAATCCCGGACTGATCTTTTGCTCTATCATAAAATAGTTTAGCTCGTGTCACTTTTCCACCACTTACAAGCCAGCCGTATTTGCTAATATTATTGAAAACATAGGACTTACCGGTTCCTTTAGGGGCCAACTCTACCACATTCAATCTTGGCTCAACAAAAAGAAGAAGACGGGTGATGAACTCTAACTTCTGATGCATAGTTTCAAAAGAATCAGGTTCATACTCCATAGAAGATATTATCAAATCCAACCATTCGACTGTTGTAAAGTTCTTACGAATATTCTGAATAAAACTGACATCGACGGATGTATAAGGTTTAAATGGCTTAAAATCTACCATTTCAACATGGTTTTTCTTGCCATCATCATCAGGTAAAAGGCACATTTTAATAATGCCCCACATTTCACCATCGACTAGTTCTGGATGTTTAGACGCGACATATTCTGGTATCTGACCTTCTCTTTCTTTTATGCCTAAATCTGGAATGCCAAATCGTCGTACATTATGAACCAAGTCTATACTAACAGAAAATCTTGTAAGCAACGTGATGTCTTGTCCAGAAATTAGTTTACTACGTATGTCCCCAGTAGGCATAACCTGTTCTAAGAAATTTGTAAGGCCAACTCTATCAATTTCTTCTCCACGAGCATAACGTTTTAAAAGGTAATCCTTTACAAATGAAGGCAAATTGCGGCCTACGAATAGATTATTAGTGCTAGTACTATCCTTGTATAAAGCCTGTGTACCTAAGTATGTCTGTATTTTTTTTATTATATTAGCGTTCATAATTAAATCAAAATGCAAATGGATCGTCTTCTATAACTGCCATCTTAATTGTAAATATATCAGGTTCTTTTTGCCATGTACCAATGTGAAGGATAACTTTATTCTCATCTTTTTTTAACGGCAATCTTTCACTTGTATAATTATTGCCGGCTATAGTCATTGAATAAAACTTTCCGTCATATTCTACAATTGGTTGCTGGTTTTGCTCTAATCCTGCAATACTGTACACAACTACAGGATAAGCTTCTTCAACTTCAAATGATTTAAATACAGCTCGCCATGTAACGGGACTTTTAAATGGTGATATAATGATGACCGGCACTAACTGTTCTTCAGGTGTACATCCTCCATGGCAACCCATACCGTCAGGCATTTTTGCCATCAAAGATTCGTGTTTTAAAGCACAAATAGCCTTATTGCTCCCATCGGGTAATGTAATAATCTTGTACTTGTCATCACTAACTACCGAGTTTTTACTTGTTGATGGCACCAATGCAACTCTTCCAAAATGATCCGATTTATATCCTTTCAAATTATAGCCACACCTCAACTGTGACATGTATGATAACCCATGATCAGAAATAATTGCAATCTTCTCTCCAGGATGTTCAAGAAGTACCTTGTGTATTAACTTCCTTATTTCAATTAAATCATCTATCACAAATTTGGGATATGGACGGCATGTATGAGCGATTTTATCAATATCGCCCTCCTTATTATTAAGCCCTCCTGTTAGAGCATCTATATCAGCCTTGTTTATCTCAGTTCGTGTAGGTAGTTTTGCTGTCGCAATAAACACTTCATTTAGGTAATATCCATCTAATTCATGTTCTTTTACTATTTGTGAAATATAAGGCACCCAATCTACTCCTAGACCATCAATCCAAATATATGTTTGAATGTCATCTCGCAAGCACATTATAGTCCTTGTCGTAGAGAATTTAGAGCTCCACTTATAATGCTCTATTTCGTTTTTATTTTTTGTTAGGATATAATTCTTTATATCATTAGTATATTGATTCCTAACTTTAGCTTCTTTGTATTTGTCAAAATAGTCAAGTACCCAAGGATCTTCGGAGTATGCTATTGTTTTGCCTAAATAGTAATATAAATCAGGATAGAGGTTCTTTAACTCTTCTTTCTGTATTTTCCCATCTTTATACCATTTAATAATGTGCTCTTTTTCTGCATGCGATAGGCATGACACATATTTTATTGCAGACAGAATACCTGATTCTCGTTCTATAGATTCTAGTTTTTCTATTAGATACGCTTGTACTTCTGAAGCAAGTTCAATTCCATTTTGAGTACTATATTTTAAACCTATATTACGTTCTTCAATATATTGCTCGGGATTCTCAAGACTAAATATAGTAATGGCTAAAGCTTTTGCAAATGCGACATCACTATAACCATCAATGCGTTGTAATATACGACAGATATAACCTTTGTCACAGAATTTATGTACATAGTATTTAGCTAACAACCAACGCATAAATGGTTGCTTGTTCTTAAACCATGTCTCAAAAAATACGTTATAATCAGCTAAGTTATATATACCAAATTGTTCATTGATAAAGTCATCAAATTTGAAATTGTTGATGTTAATCTTACTTGCTAAATTCTCCCAATATATATTTTCCTCCTCAATATAAGGTATACAATCAACATCTAATTTAAGACCTTTCGTAAGAAATTCATAGGCATTTTCACATGTACAAAATGTAAAAGCGTTATCTGGCTTAGCATATCTAGAATGTGAAAATATAGATTTCGAAATACTAATGATATTTTGTTTCAAATTTGGGTAATTCCAGAATCCTAACCATTCTGTTAGATTGTGAGCTATACTATATTTGTTTTCTAAACCATGTACTCCATAAGTCGTATTATTGGAAAGTATGAGCCTATAATCCAATTGGTGATCTGTATTATGGAAATACCATATAAATGACTGTGAGTCATCCCTAAAATGTTGTATCTTACCTTCAAGACCTACAATCGGAATATAAATTCTTTGCTTATGCTGATAGCCAATTTTGTTTGTATCAAAGCCCTTAACCGTAGCAATGAGTGCATCAAATTCCTTTCTGCCAGGTTCGTTGTTGTAGAATCGAGCAAGTTCAGAGAAAGGCATAATTATTCTATACTCTGTTGGATTGTCCTGTATAAGATTAAGAATTTTATCAGCAATAAATTTATGAGACCTAAATTGATCTGGATACTCACAATCCATCCAATCATCTATGCGTTGGATTGCGATATTGGGCAAATGCAAACAATCATCTACAAATGTACAGCAATCACGAAAGTTGTCAAAAAGGACAAAACGCACAGGAAATCTATTGGCGGTACTGGCACCATCGCCTTCTATATGACGATCTGCTTGTACTTCCCACAATAGAGCTTCTATACTGGTAAAGATTTTAAGCATAGTCTTTTACTTCAATATAATATTAAGAACTGAATCTATACGAAGATTACACAAATCATCAAGAATGTCCTTGGCTTCATCCATTGTCAATGACTTAATTCTCTCTTTTGCTTTAGCATGTTTGCTTGTCATACTTAACGTATCAGCAATATCCACTTCATTATTATTATTGTTATTAGCATGCGAATTAGACTGATATGTTGTAGTGATTGGGATAAGGCTTAGCTTCCAATTCTTTAATTGTTCTATTACTGAAGATTCAGTCCAAAGTCCTACTCCGGATTCCATATGCTGACGTATATAGTTGAGCGCTTCCTCATAATCAGCATCCTGTAGATTAACATTTGGGTCATTCTTTAAATAGTTATGGAATCCATTTTCAAAATTATTCGTTTCTTCGCAGTTAAGCAATGGAGTAAGTTCAAAGCGTACCTCTGTGATAAGTCCGTCTGTTTCTACCATCAATGCAGGATTCTTAGCTCCAACTTCAGTGTAAATAGTAATTATATTATCTGTAAGTTTACAAATCTTGTCTTTGCAACTTAGATTTTGCAATTTGTCGCAATATTTTATTGCCCACAATGGATAGCCTACTTGAGGACAAAATCCATTACGCAGCGCCCACCGTGCATCTGTTAGACTTGTAACGTCTTTGTAATCCTTTAATTTACCTAATTGGAAAATAGATATAAGTCCCTTAGCAATAGAACCTTCCTCTTTTGTTTCAAACTTAACATCAACTTTGTGAATGTTAGACGATGCACCATCCCAAATTTTGAATGTATCATCTATTAATTCTTGCATTCGCTGAGAATTGATTGGTTTGCCTGTAGTGTCAAAGACTTTATCCACGTATGGACGTAGAGCAAATGCAAGCATACCATAACCAGCATGAGATTTGAATAAACCATATGGAGGTAAAGTCAATTCCCTGAATTTTTCAGCAAAATTGAAAACGTTTTGTTTGTCTGTATGGTCTATTTTAGACTTTACAAACTTGTTAACAACATAAAGTGGATGCTTTGGATTTACATCCGATTTAAACTGCAAATTATCATCGACACTATCTTGCAAAAGCAATGAAATATGCTTTGCAGGTCCTGTACAGCGAGTCATAATCTCGTCCTTTGAATTAAAGGAAAGAACTGTGTCTGCTGTTTTATTAGAAAATTGTTTTACCCAACAAGTTGAAGGAGCTTTTAGTCTAAGAATTTCCAAAGATTCAGGACCAGAAAAAAAGATTCTTGGAGAGATAAAACTATTAATAACATTAGGCAATGTGCGTGCAGAAATTGCTGTGCACTCACCTTGTAAGTAAACAGTACATGTGCCAGAATTGATGTCCTTTATCCAGTCTAAAATTATGGCTTTGGCATTGTCTGTATGTGATTTTGTCTGTTCAGCATATCCATGTTTATTCGAGCATACAGCGTTCGCCTGATACTCAATGAACCTATCAAACTCCAAAGGTTCTATAACCGTATCAAACACAAGGAATGCAACATTTTTGAAACGCTCGTCATTCATTGCTTTTGAAGCAATATCTTTAAGCGTAGTCAGTTCAGCGTTATTGCGAGCCATCATCAATGCAAGGAAGGTTTCATATGTTTCAGCATCCTTCCTTCCGTTTTCTATTTTATTAAGAAGAGAGTACTCATTACTATCCTCAGAAAAGAAATCAAATGAGCATGGTCTGTTTACCATCTTCATTTTTTTCTCAAATTCTTTTCTCGCAGTATCACTGAATTTAAGCAGTTGTGCAGTGAATTTATATTCACTATTCAATAAATTAACTTTTATATCTTCAATCTCCTTTGTGTCTAGAGCTGAAAAGCGAATCTCATAGATACCCTGTGGAGAACGTTGTACCACACCTTCTGTATTTATCCAATTGAGAATTTCATCCATTTCATTATCAATAGGAGTTCCTACATACATGTTACGGATATTTGCTTCACTTGGAGTTACAGTTATGTTTGCTGCTAAATTATTAAAGGCATTTAGCAAAAGAATTGATTTAAAAACTGCTAGATAACTAGCTCCTTTATTTCCGACATGGAGTTTATATGAATTAAAGCGTTCTGTTACCACTCCATACTTTACAGTCTTTTTATTAAACTCATCAAGAACAAAGTCCCATAGGTAATCAGATGTAATCATATGTCCCTTGGCAAAATAATCTTCATTATCAAGGAACTCTTTTATTGCTTTATTATCGCCAAGAAATTCAAAAACGCTTCGAGAAGAAGAACCAACTTCACGGGCATAATAAGTTGCCATATTCGCAGTCGCTGGATGAACTGGAAATAACAACTTTAAGTCATTAAGCGTTTCCATAGGATTATTTGAAGTCTCAGCATACTTTTCATATACCTCACGCATCTGAGCAAAGTATTTGTCTGTCATCTGATGATACAGAGCATATGCAGGATTATTGCTATCTTGCTCATGAACGAACTTTCGTGACATGATTTTGAAGGCTGATACAGGCTCCATATTGTAGTGCATATAATGGTATCTACCAGTTGTCTTGGTTCGTTCTTCTGCTTTCAAATTATCGAGGGCTGATGGGTGAGCTATATGAAAGAAATATGAATTATTTGACGTGTTCATTGTCGCATCCGCTAATTCCTGCAAATCGACAAGTAAGGATGGACCAAGGTCAGATAGCATTACATCTGTAAACTCATCCCACATCAGCAATATTCCATTATATTCAGTCTTTGCTACTAATTCATTTTGGACTTCGAAGAACCATTTACACAGATTTTCCTGTTCTAGTCTTACATGAAGTCCCGATTTGCGTAACGCATTTTTAACAAGTGTCAGAAGTGCAGAATCTCCTGTACTTAAATCTTTTATGAGTTTTTTCCTATCAGGTGCATATGATTGAAGTTCAAGATCATTTTCTATAAGCGTATCCCAAATTATAGGATTTTTCTCAATATTTGAAATGTAATTATCAAAGTCTGTTTTAACTGTGATATCCAAGCCTGCTTTATCTAATGCGTTACAGATATGGCTTTGAATCTGAAGCGATAAATCATCTTTGTGCGCAATTGAACAATGGCCGTACATAGTTACAGGAAAAAGACGCTTTTTTTCTCTCAAAGAATATAAAGATTCTTTTATGATAGCATATTTCTCTGCTCCATATTCATCTTTTATGTAGTCATCTATATCTTCAATCGGATCACAAAGTAAGTGTTTAATTACAGCTGCGGCATGACTCTTTCCAGTACCATATGTTCCCTCTAACCAGAATGAACGATGTTCATCAACAACTTTATTGCTGACTGAACCAATTATTTTTTGAAGAATTTCGTTAAACTGTTCGTTCGGAATGAAGTTCTTCCATTCATTACTTTCCTCCGTTTGTATGTTATATGCGGATTTTGTTTCACGAATCCGAATTGCATCAGAATATTTCTTTGCCATAGCAGTATATTAATTCAGATAATAGTTTTCTATTATTTTGCTAAAATGATTACGCATTTCTTGATCCTGTACTAAGTCCCATAAAGCATTGTCAAAATATGCGTATTCAACATTTTCTCTTATGAGTTTAGCTGAAGGAGTATGAGTCTTAATCTTGCTGTTTTTCCATTTAAGATGATAAAAACTTTCGTTTTCAAGAAAGTATAAAGGATATTGATAAGGAGTTGTTGCTGAATATCTTTTTTGCAACCGCTCATATGATTCTTTTATATCGGCAATATAAAACTTATTCATAACAGCATATCCTTGTTCTATAAGTTCTAACATCGCCATAATCACAAGAGGCTTTGCAATATTATGCTTCCCTTTGTAAATCTGACAATGTATAGATGCAAATGCATCATTATACAGTGATAAAAGAATCGGATTATCAGTCATCTTAAAACAGTTTTTTTACCACGTCCAAAGGCTTTACATCCTTTTGTAAGGTAATGTGATTTAATCCCATATTTAGTTCTGCTACTAAAACTCTATCTTTTGAGGAATTGAGAGTCCTTAGACTCCTTTCAAATACCTCTTTAGAAAGACAAAATTCTTTTGCTACTCCATTTATACAATCTTCGTCATAAAAATCTTTGACACGAAGAGATGTCGCATTATTCTCTTCGCTATACTTATATATTGAATACGCTATAGCGATTTCTGAAATATCACTATACTCATTCCTTACAAGATGATTTTTGTCAAACGTCGCTCCTTGCATCAATATATCTCCACAAGGAGAGTAATTAAATACTTGCATTAAGGCTTGGAAAGCATAATCAATAGTATTCTTTGAAAATGAAGAAGAGAAATACTCATAAGCTAATTCAGATAGATGAGTTCTATCAAAACTTTGATTCTCCTTCGTGTTGTTTACGAACCACTTTACTAACTCTGAATTGTAAGAAAGATTAATCCATATGAGCGACCAGATCAAATCAGGATCATTTACCATGTTCTCGACACAAAATTCGCCGAATTCTGTTAATACATTCTTAGTGTCAATTATCTCTGCATCTTTAAGCCATGCTTTAAAGCTTGGTACCTGCTTGTTTCCAAGAGAATTGTTCCCTGGAAGCCAGTATGATACTTGTGGGTCTGCAAAGAACTCAGTAATCCATTCCTCATGAATGCCAAAGGTTCCATATTTTGATATATTACCTACTTTAGTTTTATTTTCCATACTTTTTACTAATGAGTCTGCCACAATGCATCCATGTTCATGAAAATTAAGGCAATTATGACAGTGTATACATTTACTTTTATCGATATTTATTTCGGGATAAACCGACAGCGCTCCTGTAGGACACTCTACTTCACATACTTCACAATTAATACAGTAAGCCGTTTTATAGAGAACACGTTTTATAGCTTTAACTAACATTATATCAGATGCATTGAAAAGCATAAATGTATAATTATAGTCATTTTTATAAATTATCTCATACTGGTAAATTTTCTTTTTAAAATTAAATTCACCTACAGCCTTGTTGCCTGTGCGAGAATAGGTATAATCACTTATTGTGATGAGCCATTTTTGTATATCAACCTTTGCATTGGAGATTTCTGCTACCAAATGTGGATTCGACTTCACAAAATCAACCGATGACTTTTGTGAGACAAAATTTCCACTCGCTCTTAATCTCCATTTACGCTCCTTAATATATTCATCAAGATTAGGAATTTTTCTTTCTTTTGCCAGATCTATAACTCTGGACAGGAATGGTTTAAGGTCATTTTTATAGCAATTATTTACAACCATGTCATCCCAAGGAGAAGAAAATGGACAAAACACACAACCAACTCTTGGCTTTCCAACGCGATATGCCTCGTTAATTGTTAACCCATGTCTAAATAAATATAAGAAAATCTCGGTCGTATTCCATTTCAAGATAGGTCTTGCATTAGTAACGAACGAATGTTTTACTCCTTTTCCTATTCGCTCGTAAGCTGACCTTTTAAAGCTTTCTTCAGAACGCACACCTTCAAAAGCAAGAACTTTAGCCTGCTTATTGGTCTCTTTAACTTTTAAAGTACGATACAAAGGGGCTGTCTTCATAACAGCACAACACCACCTATGTTTATCGCTCGGGGTTCCAATTTTATCCCAGTAATTCAGTACAGACTCGTGATTTTTTGCGAGACTAAACTTTAATGTGGGAAAAGCTTTATGGTAATGTTTTTGAACCTCCTCATACAGTTTTAGAGAGCTCGGTAACTCGTAACCTGTATCAGAATAAATAACTTGAAATGCATCGGGTGGCAATGCACGAGTACATAAGTCAAGTACGACCTGGCTATCTTTACCTCCAGAAAAAGACGCAAGAAATATGTCTATTTTTGTGGTTTTTAATACTTTTTTTCCTTGTTTTTCCGCTTCACTCAAAGGCATAATGTCAAAGCTATCACAATCCTCTTTTACAATTGCCATTTTTTGTTTTTCACTTTTCTCCTGCTTTTCGACTAATGCCTCAAAATCAATTTGATTTGAAGCATGCATTTCTGTTAGGCGGTTGGCACCACTATAAGTGTCAAAAGTATCTCGAATAAACTCAATAGCCTCACTCTCACACAAAAACATTTGTTCTTTTGTGCGTTCCAGCATCTTTTTCATATCTACAGGAATAAGTTTGAGTTTTTCCTTCCCTGGCTGAAATACTATAGTAGGCTTTTCGTAAATATTAGCTCCCTTTGCTTCAAAGACAAGATCACCACGATAATAG
>JAEIGA010013451.1_pt1 | contig 12453 bp, 9 predicted proteins | sample 9270691 | NCBI WGS metagenome assembly JAEIGA01 (sample SAMN17057246, study PRJNA624740) | gut metagenome | biome: biome; isolation source: fecal sample | host: Bos grunniens | place: China: Xizang | collected 2019
TGTTTGACGTAGACACGCAGATCTTCTGCGTGAACGGTAAGTTTGACGACAAGCAGATTTATCCCGGTAACGTAATTCCCCTCATGAATGCCGATGGCCAGCGCATGAACGGCCTCGTAGTGGAGGTAAAGGACGAAGCCGTGACCATCGACCTCAACCACCCCTATGCAGGCATGGGCCTCGCCTTCGAAGGCAAGGTGCTCTCTATGCACGATGCCACCAAGGAGGAGATCCAGGCACTCATCAACATCATCACCGGTCAGGGCGGTTGCGGATGTGGCTGCGACAGCTGTGGTGGCGGTTGCGACGGCTGTGGCGACCACGAGGGTGGCTGCGACTGCGGATGTCATTGATTTAATTAGGAGTTAGGAATTAGAAATTAGGAATTATTGCCATCTGGCAGGGGGCACATTGCGGAGATAAACTCCTAATTTCTAATTATTAACTCCTAACTCCTAATTCCTAATTCAAGAATTGTGAACTCCTTCGGAACCCTCTTCACCCTGACCTCATTTGGCGAGTCACATGGCGTGGCCATTGGCGGTGTGGTCGACGGGATGCCTGCTGGCATCACTGTCGACATGGACTTTGTGCGCCGTGAGATGCAGCGCCGTCGCCCTGGGCAGAGTGCTGTCACCACGGGGCGCAAGGAAGCTGACGAGGTGGAGTTACTCTCGGGCATCTTCGAGGGAAAGACTACGGGTGCTCCCATCGGTTTCATCATACGCAACACTGACCAACACTCGGGCGACTATGACAACTTGCGCGAGGTGTTGCGCCCCTCGCATGCCGACTACACCTACTGGCAAAAGTATGGTGTGCGCGACCATCGTGGTGGAGGCCGCTCGTCGGCTCGCGAGACTGCTGTGCGCTGTGTCGCCGGAGCGCTCGCCAAGCTCGCTCTGCGCGAACTGGGCATCACCATCCAGGCCTACACCTCACAAGTAGGACCCATTGCTTTGGAGAATGACTATACGAAATATGATCTCTCGCTCACCGAGAGCAACATCGTGCGTTGCCCCGACCCCGAGAAGGCACGAGCGATGGAGGAGCTTATCCTGCAAGTGAAGAGCGAGGGCGACACCATCGGAGGCGTCGTGACCTGCGTCATCACGGGATGTCCCGTGGGGCTAGGCGAACCTGTCTTCGGTAAGCTGCACGCGGCACTGGGTTGCGCTATGCTGAGCATCAATGCCTGCAAAGGTTTCGACTATGGTCGTGGCTTCGAGGGCATCTGCGAGCGTGGCTCAGCGCAGAACGATCCGTTCATATGCACCGATGAGGGCATCACTACTACCACCAATCACTCGGGAGGCATACAGGGCGGTATCAGCAACGGACAGCCTATATACTTCCGTGTGGCCTTTAAGCCCGTAGCTACACAGTTGGGTGAGCTGACAACAATCGACATACACGGCAACACGCAGACTCTGCAAGCCAAAGGGCGACACGACCCCTGTGTGGTGCCACGAACTGTACCTATCGTAGAGGCCATGGCGGCCATCACCATACTGGACCATTACTTGCAAGCACAAGCCCGTAAGGGATTTTAGGCAAAATAGAAAGGAGAGAAGCACGAGCATCTCTCCTTTTTTCTGTATTATTAGCTTTCTACCATATATATCCTCCGCACACGGGTCGAGATGCCCGTCATCACCTCATAGGGGATGGTACCTAGCCACTCGGCTATCTGAGTTACGGGCAGGTTGGGGCCGAAGATCTCTACCGCGTCGCCTTCACGGCAGGGGATGTCGGTGACGTCGATCATGCAAACGTCCATGCAGATGTTTCCCACATAGGGTGCACGATGGCCATTGACAATGCAGTGTCCTAGCCCATTGCCCAAGCGGCGGTTCAGTCCGTCGGCATAGCCTATGGGGATGGAGGCAATGCGTGAGGGACGCACGATCTGTCCGCGGCGGCTATAGCCCACCGTCTCCGTTTCGGGCACCTCATGGATTTGTAGGATGGTGCTGCGTAGTGTGCTGATGGGTTGGATGAGGCGATTGTCGACAGGGCTGATGCCATAGAGTCCCAAGCCTAGGCGTACCATGTCGTGATGGTACTCTGGGAAGCGCTCGATGCCTGCCGAGTTGCAGATGTGGCGCAGTATCTTATGCGGGAAAGCAGCTTGCAGGGCCGTAGCGGCAGCATCGAAGCGGGTGGCTTGCAGGTGGGTGAAGGTGTCGAACTCGCTGCCATCGCTTCCCGCGAAGTGGGAGAATATGGAGCGGGGGATGACGGTATTCTGCCCCTGTAGACGCTCGATGAGGCGTGGCATGTCGTCGGGGCTGAAGCCGAGGCGGCTCATGCCAGTGTCTATCTTGATGTGGATAGGGTAGTGCATATAGCCTTCGTGCTCGCAAGCGTGGATCATTGCATCGAGCAGGGCGAAGCTGTATACCTCTGGCTCGAGGTTGTTGTCGAAGATGGTCTTGAAGGCCGACATCTCGGGGTTCATCACGAGGATGTTGGCTGTGATGCCTGCTTTGCGCAGTTGTTCGCCTTCGTCGGCCACGGCTACCGCGAGGTAGTCGACACGGTGGTCCTGCAGCGTCTTGGCGATTTCGTAGAATCCGGCTCCATAGGCGAAGGCCTTGACCATGCATACGGTCTTTACCGTGGGGGCCAACATGCTGCGATAGTGGTTGAGGTTGTCGACCATAGCGCCCAGGTCAATCTCCAGTGTGGTCTCGTGTACCTTCAAGGCTAATTGTTCGGTGATGCGCTCAAAGCCGAAGCTGCGCGACCCCTTGATGAGCACCAGCGAGCGGCGCAGTGCGTTCAGCTCTTCGGATTGCAGAAACTCCTCTGTAGTGGTGTAGAACGACTTCTTGATGCCGAAGCGGTCGGCCGATGCCGTCAACTCGGGACCTATGCCGATGATGCGCTCCACACCGCGGCCTTCGACCAATGCCGCTACCTTGCGGTAGAGAGAGCGGCTGCGCTGGCCTGTCTGCAGGAGGTCTGAGAGGATAAGCACTCGTTCGCGTCCCTCACGTTCGGGCCGTCGCGCCATGAAGTCGAGCGCAATGTCTAGCGAAGCGATGTCAGAGTTGTAGCTGTCGTTGATGAGCGTGCTCCCATTCTTTCCCTCCTTCACCTCGAGGCGCATGGCCACGGGCTCAAGCTGTGCCATCCGCTCGGCAATCTTCTCGGAGGGGAGCATCAGGTAGAGGCACACGGCGAGGCAGTGGATGGAGTTCTCCACCGATGCATCGTCGGTAAAGGGGATGGTATACTGTCCCTTTATACCTATATAATTATAAGTGATGGTGGTGCTCGTCTCGGTCTTGTTTATGGAGGAGATGAATAGCGGCTTGTCTGCATCGCGGCACGACCATGCTATCTCGCGGCTCGTCTGTAAGGTGTGGTTTACTCCCTCACACACCTCTTCGTTGTCGCCATTGTAGATGATGATGTCGCAGTCGCGGAACAGCTCCAGCTTCTCCCTGCACTTGTCTTGTAGCGAGGCGAAGTTCTCTTGGTGGGCACCTCCGATATTGGTAAACACTCCTATCGTGGGGCGTATGATGTTGTGCAAGCGTCTCATCTCATGGTGTTGCGATATGCCAGCCTCGATGAGTGCCACGTCGGTGTGTTCGTCTATCTGCCATACGGAGAGCGGAACGCCTACCTGCGAGTTGTAGCTCCGGGGCGACCGTGCCACGCGGAAGTCACTGCCTAGCAGCTGGCTCAGCCACTCCTTGACCACCGTCTTACCATTGCTTCCGGTGATGCCTACTACAGGGATTTCGTGTCGTATGCGATGCTTCTCTGCCAGCAATTGCAGAGCGCTTAGGGTGTCTTCTACAACGAGGAAGTTTGCCTCTGGCATGGACTGCAACTCCTCTGCGCTCAGGCGTTTGGAAACGACAAAGTGTCGTACACCTCGGTTGTAGAGGTCAGCGATGTAGCGGTGTCCGTCACCACGTCCCGTCACGAGTGCAAAGAAGAGAGTCTCTTCGGGGAATCCGAGCGAACGGCTATCGGTGAGCAGCCATTTTATCGTTCCCTCGCTGTTCCCGATGCGCTCGGCTTGCAATAGTTGTGCTATCGTGTCAATAGAGTATGCCATTGTGTGAACTCCTTATCAATAAAAGAACATTGTCAGACGTAACTAGGTGCAAAAATATAGATTTCCATCGTGATGGCAAAAATATAGCCCCTATTTATGTAATCGTGGATGGTTCTTGGCGGGGCTGGTCTCAGAAATGGATGCTACACTGAAATCCGTAGGCTTGGTGGTGCCGTGCGGAGTGTCGGTTATCGATGGTGGCAGGGCGCACCTCTACGCTGAGGTCATCGGTGATGTCAAAGTTGGAGAGCTCGGCATCGACATAGGCATCCACTACGGAGATGAGGTACACACCGATGAAGCAGAAGATGCTCAGGTCGCGCTGACGACGATAGTTGTCCTTTCTATTCTTGAACACTCGCGTGAGATACTCCTTGTTGGCCTCTACATTGTATCGCGGAGGCAGGAAATCCTCGTAGCTGGCTGTGCCTGGGTCGTCGTCCATGATGTCGAGATAGGCTTGCGAGTAGTCGCTATACATCTGATTGTTCCAGTTGAGGGCATACGCACAACCGAGGAAGCCTCCATAGACGATGGGAAGCTTCCAATATTTGTGGTTGTATATCTGTCCGCCTCCGGGGAAGACCAGTGCGCTCCATGTGGCCTTGGCAGGGTCGGGGGTGAAGGTGGCCAGGCGCTGCTGGCGTGTCTCGCGGCGGTAGTCTCTTGCCCTGGCTCTTGCTATCTTCGCGGAGTCCGAGCTCTCATGGAACTCTGAAGGTTCGGAATCCTCAGAGAGTACCGAAGACGCGGAGGTCTCGGCAAAGACCTTCAGGTCGCGCCCCACCGTGTGGTGCAGCGAGTCGGCCAGGGCAAAGCGTGTCGTGTCAGCGACATGGCGCTCTGTCTGCGCAGCGATGGTGCGGGGCATGCAGAGCATGGCCAAAGCCATCAGCGAGACCAATATGTGGCGACCGATGTTCATGCTTTCAGCTTGTCTAGCAATGCGATGATGCGCTCCAGCTCCTCCTCGTTCTTGAAGCTGATGGCTATCTTGCCCTTTCCTTTGGGATTGCAGGTGAGCTGCACATCTGTCTGGAAGAAGTTGGCAAGGTGGCGTTTCAGTATATCGTAGTCGCTTGATGGCGATCCCTGCCCCTTGTTAGGGTTGGCTTTCTGCTTGCTTTTCTTTACGATCTCCTCGACCTTGCGTACCGAGTACCCGAGGGTCTGTATCTCTTGGAAGAGGTTGATCTGCTCTACGGGGTTGTCCAGTGCAAGCAGGGCACGGGCATGTCCCATGTCGAGCTCACGATTCTTCAGCGCCATCTGGATCTGTGCAGGCAACTTCAACAGTCGCAGGTAGTTGGCCACGGTGGTTCGCTTCTTGCCCACTCGTTCGCTTAGGCGCTCTTGGGTAAGGTCATACTCCTCGAGCAGATGTTGGTAGGCGAGGGCTATCTCCATGGAGTTGAGGTCTTCGCGTTGGATGTTTTCCACGAGGGCCATCTCCATGACGTTCTCGTCGTCGGCCGTACGGATGTAGGCCGGCACAGTGGTGAGTCCTGCCAGTTGTGATGCGCGGAAACGACGCTCACCGGCAATAATCTGATAGGTGCCGTCGTCCATCTTGCGCAGGGTGATGGGTTGTATGATGCCAATCTCCTTGATCGAGTCGGCCAGCTCCTGCAGCGCCTCGGGGTCAAATTCGCGGCGCGGCTGGTTGGGGTTTGCCTTGATGAGCGATATTGCGATCTCGCTGATGGATGACGATCCTTCGGTCTTCACCGTGTCGGTAGAGATGAGGGCGTCGAGTCCGCGGCCTAGAGAGGGGTATTTCTTTTGTGCCATATATTATAATTGAAAATTGAGAATTGAAAATTGAAAACTATTTCCATCTGGGTGATTCCTTCTTGTCGGGTTACCCAGCACTTTTCACTTTCATCTTCAATTTTTTCTAATGATTTCCTGTGCCAGTGCCAAGTAGTTTTGTGCACCCTTTGACTCTGCATCGTAGAGGATAGTGGGGATGCCGTGGCTGGGGGCTTCGCTGAGGCGAACGTTACGCTGGATGACAGTGTCGAACACCAGTTCCTGGAAGTGGCGGCGCACCTCATCGAGCACCTGGTTGCTCAGTCTCAGACGCGAGTCGTACATCGTGAGCAGGAAGCCCTCGATGCCGAGCGCGGGGTTGAGCTTTGACTTGATGATCTTGATGGTGTTGAGCAATTTGCTGATTCCCTCCAATGCGAAATATTCACATTGCACGGGGATAATCACTGAGTGGGCTGCAGTGAGCGCATTCACGGTAATCAGTCCGAGTGAGGGCGAGCAGTCGATGAGGATGTAGTCATACTCCGTGAGGAAGGGCTCGAGCATGCGCTTCATCACCGTCTCGCGTCCCTCGAGGTTGAGCATCTCGATCTCAGCGCCTACGAGGTTGATGTGCGATGCGATGACGTCGAGTCCCTCGATGTCGGTCGTGTATATGGCTTCGCGTGGGTCGCGTCCGTCGATGAGGCACTCATACACCGAGCAGTCGACCGACTGTATGTCGATGCCGAGACCCGATGAGGCATTGGCCTGAGGGTCAGCGTCGATGAGCAGTACCTTCTTCTCCAGTGTGGCGAGCGATGCCGCGAGGTTGATCGCTGTTGTCGTCTTTCCCACACCGCCTTTTTGATTTGCTAAAGCAATAATCTTTCCCATTTATCAAATGTGTGCTAATGTTTCAAGATGCGAAGTAAGCAATAATCTGCCTATTAATATAAAAAAAGTGCTTAAAGTTTCTAAAAATGTGGATAACTTGCCGTTTTGGTGGAAAACTTTTTGGTGCTTCGCCGCTTTTATGCTAATTTCGCGTTCATATATTAGTACTTATGAACAACGAAAGACCCCTCATACTCATATCCAATGACGATGGTTATAAGGCCCGTGGCATCAACTTCGTGGCCGAGCTGCTCTCCACCTTTGCCGACGTTGTCGTGATGGCTCCCGAGGGTGGTCGCTCAGGCATGGGCTGTGCGATTACCTCCAAGGAACCTGTCTATTACAGCCTCGTCAGAGAGTGTCAGCACCTGGCCATCTACAAGTGTTCGGGTACGCCCGTCGACTGCATCAAGATGGCTCTGCACGAGCTCTTCCCCGACCGCCAGCCCGACCTCATTGTCGGTGGCATCAATCATGGCGACAACTCGGGTGTCAACGTACACTACTCTGGCACCATGGGCATCGTCATCGAGGGATGCATGAAGGGCATCCCTTCGGTAGGCTTCTCGCTCGACAATCACTCTCCTGAGGCCGACTTTGAGCCTTGCGCCCCCTACATCGTGAAGATTGTGGAGCGGGTGCTCGACCGTGGACTCCCTACGGGCTCATGCCTCAATGTCAACTTTCCCGCTACGCCCCTCTATGAGGGAGTCAAGGTGTGTCGCATGGCTCGCGGTGAGTGGACACAGGAGTGGGAGGAGCACCCCCATCCCCGTGGCGGCAACTACTACTGGCTGGTGGGCAGCTTCTGCTTGCGCGACGAGCATCCTCACGAGGCCGACCGCCCCAACCTCACCGAGGGCTACGTGGCAGTGACTCCCATACAAATCGATATGACCGACTATTCTCTTATGCAAGAGATCCAGGCGAATTGGGACTTGTAAAGTCTCAGTACTTCCATGCAAGTACTCGAGTACTTACCCGTCCGTACTGGAGTACTTACAAGGAAGTACTGCGCGTTACTACGTAAAATGAAGTGAAATGAAGTATTATCTGATAGCAGGCGAGGCCTCGGGCGACCTGCATGCATCGAACCTCATGCGGGCACTCAAGGCTCGCGACGCCGAGGCGGAGTTTCGCTTCTTCGGCGGTGACCTCATGCTGGCGGTGGGCGGCACCTTGGTGAAGCACTATCGTGAACTGGCCTACATGGGATTTGTCCAGGTGGTGCTGCACGCAGGTACCATCATGAGAGGGATGAAGCAATGCAAGCAGGACATCGTGGCATGGAACCCTGACGTGGTGGTGCTGGTCGACTATCCCGGATTCAACCTCTCGATGGCCAAGTATATCAAGACCCACACGCAGATACCGGTCTATTACTATATCTCGCCCAAGGTGTGGGCGTGGAAGGAGTACCGCATCAGGGATATCCGTCGCTATGTGGACGAGATGTTTTCCATCCTGCCGTTCGAGGTGCCTTACTTTGCCAAGCATGACTACCCGATACACTACGTGGGCAATCCGTGTGTCGATGCCGTGGCGGAGTTCAAGGCGAAGTATGTAGAGTCGCGTGAGGAGTTCTGTGCTCGCCACAACCTCGACCCCAAGCGTTCCATCGTGGCGCTCCTTGCGGGTAGCCGCAAGCAGGAGATTCGTGACAATCTGCCCATCATGCTGGCTGCTACGAAGCATTTCAAGGGTTTCCAGTGGGTCATTGCCGGAGCGCCTGGCATAGCGGAGGAGATGTACCGAGGGTTCGGACTGCGGGATGCGAAGGTCGTGTTCGCAGAGACCTATCCTCTTCTCACACACTCCTATGCGGCCGTGGTGACCTCGGGGACGGCGACGTTGGAGACGGCCCTCTTCCGTGTGCCTCAGGTGGTGTGTTACTATATGAAGCTGGGTAAGGTAGTGTCGTGGCTGCGTGGCTTGGTGCTCAAGGTGAAGTACATCTCACTGGTCAATCTCGTGGCAGACTTTCCCGTAGTGCGTGAGCTCGTGGCCGACGGCATGAATGAGCGTGAACTCAAGGAGGAACTCGACCAATTGCTCTTGGATGACTTCTATCATAGCCGTATGCTCAAGGAGTATGATGAGATGGTGTTGTGTCCTCTCGGCGAAGCTGGTGCCTCTGAGCATGCAGCCGAGAAGATAGTGGGGCTATTGCGAAAAAAAGTGTGAAAGCAGCTCGTAGTGAAAAATATTCAAGCAAACTTGATATTTCTCGCTCGCTTATTCGTATCTTTGCACTCTCTCAATATAATAAGGTAAAAGGAATATAAAACTATGGACTTTAAGATTGCAGTTTTGGCCGGTGACGGTATCGGCCCCGAAATATCTGCCGTAGGTGTAGATGTAATGACCGCCGTATGTGAGAAGTTTGGCCACAACGTGTCGTATAAGCATGCTATTTGTGGTGCTCATGCCATCGACGAGGTGGGCGACCCCTTCCCCGAAGAAACCTTTCAGGTGTGCCAAGAGGCAGACGCAGTGTTGTTCTCTGCCGTAGGTGACCCTAAGTTTGACAATGACCCTACAGCCAAGGTGCGCCCCGAGCAGGGTTTGCTCGCCATGCGCAAGAAGCTGGGTCTCTTTGCCAATATTCGCCCCGTGCAGACCTTTAAGTGTCTCGTGCACAAGTCGCCCCTGCGTGCCGAGTTAGTCGAGAATGCCGACTTCATCTGTATCCGCGAGCTCACTGGTGGCATGTACTTCGGTGAGAAGTACCAGGACAACGACAAAGCCTACGATACCAACTACTACACCCGTCCCGAGATTGAGCGTATCCTCAAGGTAGCCTTCGAGTATGCCATGAAGCGCAACAAGCACCTCACCGTGGTAGACAAGGCTAATGTGCTGGCCTCATCACGCCTGTGGCGTCAGATTGCCCAGGAGATGGCACCCCAGTACCCCGAGGTGAACACCGACTATATGTACGTGGACAATGCCGCCATGCGCATGATCCAAGACCCTACCTTCTTCGATGTCATGGTGACCGAGAACACCTTCGGTGACATCCTTACCGACGAGGGCTCGGTGATTAGCGGTTCCATGGGCCTGCTCCCCTCGGCCTCTACCGGTGAGAGCACTCCTGTGTTTGAGCCCATCCACGGCTCATGGCCTCAGGCGAAGGGACTCAATATCGCCAATCCTTTGGCGCAGGTGCTCTCTGTGGCGATGCTCTTCGAGTACTTCGACCTCAAGGCAGAGGGTGAGCTCATCCGTAAGGCGGTGGATGCTTCGCTCGACGCTAATGTGCGTACTCCCGAGATTCAGGTTGAGGGTGGAGCCAAATATGGAACAAAGGAGATAGGTGAATGGCTGGTCGACTATATCCGTAAGGCGTAAAAATAGATTTATGCAAAGGAGGCGAGTGCAATGCCGCACTCGTCTCCTTTTTTTTATAACTGCAACGTGCTGTTTCTGTGATAGTTCTCTTTTTGGCGTAAAAATAATCTGAAAAAACTTTGCAAATTGTTTTGTGGATATCAAAACTTGTCGTACCTTTGCACCCGTAAACGATTGGGCTATGGTGTAATGGTAACACTGCAGATTCTGGTCCTGCCTTTCCTGGTTCGAGTCCGGGTAGCCCAACAAAAAAAGAAGTCGATGAAAATCGACTTCTTTTTTGTTGTTATAATATGTCCTTTGCCAACTTCTATGTCATCCAAAATGAAAGTGAACGTTTAGGTCACTGCTCAAAAAGGAAAGGCAAGAATCCCGTGCTGGGACTCTGCCATTATTTGTCCGTAGCGAAATCAGCCAGATGCATGTCGAAGACAAGGGTCGAGTGGGCAGGGATGTTGGTCTTTGTCTGACTGCCGTACCCTAGCTTGGCGGGGATGTATACTATCCAGCGGTCCCCCTTGGTCATATGCGGCAACACGGTCTGCCATCCTGCTACGACATCGTCGATGCGAAACTCTGCAGGCTTGCAGGTGTTAGGGTTGAAGGCTCCTTTGTATGACTCGTCGAACACAAAGCCACTGGGGTGGTTGGCGGTAGGCATGAGGCGACCGCGGTAGTCGACCGAGACAAAGGTCAGAGGATGCTCTGTCCCCGTACCCGACTGCTCCTTGTAGCAATAGACGTAGTCGGCATTGTCGTGTATTGCAATGTTGCCGTCGATGTCGTTATTGTTGAGGTTGTAGGCCAATATCTTGACCCATCTGCCGTCATTGCAGTGGTCGACAACGCTAGCGATGGAGTCGATGAATGCCTCGTTTCGCTCTTGCCAGTTGGCATATTCGTCTATCTCGGTGGTCTCTTCGCATGAGGTGAAGAGCAGGCTTCCCGTCACGCAAAAGAGAGGGAACAGGAGAGTTCTCATCACCATTGATAGGGATTTCCCACGTAGAATCATTGATTTTGTCATCTTTATATATATTGCCCGCAAAGCCCCTCCATAGAGGGAAGGGTTTGGGGCGGGTCTTTTACTTCAAAGTTTTGAGTACGCCAGTGATGCTCACCTTGTCTGCAAGAAGGTCTATGAGGCTGTCGATGCTCACGCGCTCCTGCTGCATGGTGTCGCGATTGCGCAGGGTTACGCAGTTGTCCTTCAAGGTGTCGTGGTCGATGGTGATACAGTAGGGAGTACCGATGGCATCCTGACGGCGGTAGCGCTTACCGATAGAGTCCTTCTCGTCGTACTGGCAGTTGAAGTGGAACTTCAGCATGTCCTGTATCTCGCGTGCCTTCTCGGGCAGACCATCCTTCTTCACCAAAGGCATGATAGCGAGCTTCACGGGAGCGAGGGCTGCGGGGAGGCGCAGTACTACGCGGGTCTCACCATTCTCAAGCTTCTCCTCCTGGTATGAAGCGCACAGTACGCTGAGGAACATGCGGTCGACACCGATTGAGGTCTCGATAACATAGGGTACATAGCTCTCGTTGATCTCGGGATCGAAGTACTTGATGCTCTTGCCTGAGTATTTCTCGTGCTGTGACAAGTCAAAGTCGGTGCGGCTATGGATACCCTCTACCTCCTTGAAGCCGAAGGGCATGAGGAACTCGATATCGGTAGCAGCATTAGCGTAGTGGGCGAGCTTGTCGTGGTCGTGGTAGCGGTAGTGGTCATCACCGAAGCCGAGGGCCTTGTGCCACTTCAGACGGGTTTCCTTCCACTTGGCAAACCAGTCGAGCTCTGTGCCAGGGCGTACGAAGAACTGCATTTCCATCTGCTCAAACTCACGCATACGGAAGATGAACTGACGGGCTACGATTTCGTTACGGAAGGCCTTACCAATCTGTGCGATGCCGAAGGGCACCTTCATGCGGCCTGTCTTCTGCACATTGAGGTAGTTGACGAAGATACCCTGCGCAGTTTCGGGGCGGAGGTAGATCTTCATAGCGCCATCAGCGGTAGAACCCATTTCTGTTGAGAACATGAGGTTGAACTGACGCACCTCGGTCCAGTTGCGTGTACCCGAGATGGGGCATACGATCTCCTCGTCGAGGATGATCTGACGCAGTTCGTTGAGGTCTGAAGCGTTGAGGGCAGCAGCGAAGCGCTCGTGCAGCGCGTCACGCTTGGCCTGAATCTCGAGCACGCGGCCATTGGTGGCGAGGAACTGAGCCTCGTCGAATGCCTCACCGAAGCGCTTGGCAGCCTTGGCTACCTCCTTGGCGATCTTCTCGTCGTACTTGGCGAGTTGGTCCTCGATGAGCACATCAGCGCGGTAGCGCTTCTTTGAATCCTTGTTGTCGATGAGGGGGTCATTGAA
>JAEIGA010013452.1_pt1 | contig 12453 bp, 7 predicted proteins | sample 9270691 | NCBI WGS metagenome assembly JAEIGA01 (sample SAMN17057246, study PRJNA624740) | gut metagenome | biome: biome; isolation source: fecal sample | host: Bos grunniens | place: China: Xizang | collected 2019
ATTCGCATACTTTGTAAAGAATTTGTTAAAATATTTTGTTGCCATCGAAGCAGCAATAGATGCACACTTCTGTACATTATAATCAAACCATGCGGCCGTATCCTTGGTCTGATAGTCGATTAACACGAGAGATATCTCATCAGACTGCGTATAAGCCAAAATACAGCCCTGTACGGCCTCAGAAAGAGCAAGGGCGGTATCTTGCATGCTCTTCATTAAAATCGCGTCAAACGGCTTTTTAAGGCCTCTGGCGAAGGAATGAAAAGCTCTACCATCACATCGAATAATTACCGGCGTCTTCAACGTCAAATAATCTCTCGATACGAATTCATATCTCTTCATTCTATCAGACAAATTTGTAGTTTTCTTTGCCATGTATTTTTCCTCCATAAATCATTCTTACAAATTATTAGTTTATATTTTTATTATAGTGCCACTTTATATAAACAAAAAATCCTACCAATATTTCAAGATGGTAGGATAATATGTTAACTTATAAATACAAGTTAGTTATAGGAAAAATATACCTGTCATTGCCATATCATAAGATGGCGTCCACGTGTAAGTACGAACTCACGAGGCATCTGTAAGAAATCAGCGACTTTATCAACATGTATAGTCATGTTATCATCCATAGTCATTTCCAATGCTTTATAAAATAACTCTCTTGGTAATATTAACGCATACATGAACAATGATGAATATTCTTTCACATTTTTGTCTGTACAAAATTCATCCAACATATGTGCACCAAAACTATATGATAATAATCTCAACCTACTAAAATCATCCAAATTCTTTGGAATTTCAATATAGGTTTTTTTCTTTATCACATAATATTTCGATGAACTGCCATGAATGTCGTAGATATTAATATCTGAATGTGACTTCATAATAGCTTCTGTTAACATATCAAATGTTAACGGTTTGTACATGGCAATGTCTTTAAACTGATTATCGAGGCCTAACGTGTCTCGGACTTCAATAACAAATTCTTCAATTGTTTTTATTCTATTAAAATCCATGAGTTCCTCCCATTAATATATATTATTAACCACAACTCGATATCCGCCAGGAAAGAAAATTGCTGGCAATATATTAAGTTATAATTAAAAGTCAATTTTAGGAAAATTTATCCGATGTTTATTTATTGCAATAATGCCCACGCGACATCTTCCGGATTACGCTTACAATTAATTGCAGTAATAATGATATCCCTATATAAATCATCATCAAACATGGAAAAGTCTTCTTCGGTTGCACCTTCTTTTTTCATTGCTGCCAATAATTTATTCTTAAAATCTTCAATTTCTTTTTCTGTAATCTTGGTATTATAAAACATAGGGATCCTCCTACAAAAAAATCTTTATAAATTATATTACAAAGTTGATGTAATCAATAAATCATATGTACCAATCCAACAATGCTATTAAATAAATAAGTATCATTACTATTACAACATCCAATAATAAAACGATTGGCGTTAATGGCTTTATTCAAACATCTCTGAATTCTAATAACATTATACGATTATTAAATCAAAGATCATAATAATTATATCTCCAATTACAATTGCAATTAATTATATGTATTGCAATAACAACCATAAATAATAATTCAATCATACATTTTAAATACAAGTCAATATATTGATTGTCATACAGTTTGAATATATACGTTATATAATTATAAATGCACTTGTATATACAAGTTAAGTTTGCGTCCAAATATTAAACAAAAAAACGACCAGGAATTATTCCTGGCCATTTTCTTTAGTTAAAAATATAATTGCTTTTTGATAACGCTTGTGCAAAGATAATGCTTCTTTATCAACATCTCTTAATCTGCCCAAATCAGAGTTGTGTTTTAAATCCCCCAATTTAACCTTCCTGGCCAAATCATTTAACTGAAGTCTTGACAAATAATCCATATAAGCTTCATTCGGTCGTCTGGTTAATGCTTCAACGGCTTCAACTATCTCGGGCGGAAAACGCATACACGACAATTGATGAATAGTCATTGGAGTGTCTTCAATTATATCATGAAGCAATGCAACACATACAGCATATTCATCATCTCCCATCATTTCGGCAACTGCCAATGGATGAAATATATAAGGCATACCACCTTTGTCGGTTGTTCCCAAATGCCAATCATATGCAATCAACATTGCCTTCTTTGTAAGTTCGGTATATAACATATATCTCTATATCCTTTCTTAATATATAACTACACAAATATTATAGTGTAAACATACAAAAATGACAACTATAATTTGGCACGTCTATAAGCATATTGCACTGATAGACATAATTGATATATAATATAATTTAATAGAGATTTAAGCATAAATCAATGGCACGACAGTTTCGTACGGTGCAACCCATTAAGGATATTATAAAACATGCAAAAACATAAATCTCTCTCGTAATACCAAATAGGAGAACTAATTATGAACAAACCCTATTATCAAAATTTTTACAAATTACAAATGGCCATGATGGAAAATGACACCAACGTTGTTATCTTTGGGCCAGCAGCATCTGGAAAGTGTGATGCTCTTGAAAGATGCATTGAAGAATTTGGTAAGGAAAAGTCCATCGCATTATTCACAAGAAAAACCGCGTTGTTAATGGTAGCATATAAATACCCAAATACAACTTGTATAAATTGGGATACTTCCGTTAAAACAATTAATTCGAATTGGTTAAAGGAACAATTCGACATTATTATTATTGATGGATATTGCGAAAACTGGAAAGATATTGTTGATGTTTTTCCGCACGCCAAAATTATCATGGCAGTACGTGCGGACTCTAATAAGGATTTGCCCACCGAGTTGAAGCGTCATTTTAGAATTGTAGCAAAATGCGGTTTTGTAGATAAGGAATATAAGCATAAAGGCATTACAAATGTACGCATTTACAAGGGTTAATTAATGACACTTTTGTTGATACTTTTTTAATATCAAAAAAACAAGGACCAGTAAGGGTTTTTGATATTTTTTACAATTAATTTTTTCATTAATTTTTAAGTAAATAGTTCGGAAAGTTTTGGCTAATATTATGGCTAAAAACGCACAACAGATATTACAGTATGAAAACTAACCGTTTTGAACAATGTGTTGACAAATAATGTTGACACATTGTTCTTTTTTGTTGCAAAAATAGAACCCGGTAAAGATTACCGGGTTCTAAATATTTAATAAAATTAAAGCTCGCGTTCTTCATCTTTCGACGATTCTTTATCAGCAATAACTTCGGAATCTTTATGATCACAGCCTTTATATGTTATTCCTTCTACGTGACCTGATGCCAAATCGCGATCGCCGAGAGTAACATTTGCCTTACCAGTTGGACTGATTTCTGTTTCGGTATAAACGATTCGTTCGGCGAATTTCATTCTTGAAATTGCATCTTCAGGCAATTCAATGCGAGAAATATTTTTACGTTCCAAATCGTCCTTGGACAAAAATGATGAATGAACAATTTCGTTATCAGTATTTCCAACTATCATTAAATCGCCTTGGTTGTTAATAACTTTGTAAAGAACTCCAAGCTTAGAATTTTCATCTTGAACCGAAATGTAATCGCCTCTATGAAGTTCAATATTACTATTATTGTACTTACTGTTATTATTGGCAAGCTCAATCATATTGCAATAGGCGTCAAGCTTTTCATAAGCTGTATTTAATGGTAAATTAGCCGTTGCATTTTCAATGGCTTTGATTTGTTCTTCCGTTGGCATTCCAAGTCGCACATCATATACTTTTGACGTTGAATTCAACTCGTGATCCATTGGAGAAGCAATTTTTGCGTATAATCCATCGCTACCCATATACAAGCGTTGAATTTCAAATTGTTTGCCGATTGTTGTTGTACTATCATCAAAACAAACATCGTTAAACGAAAGCATAAAATTACCTTTGGAATTATAAATTGACCAATTATCTACCATTGGCTTAATATCTACAGAAGCACCTTCAAACTTTTCTGGTGAAACAAACGTAGAATATTTTAATAAAGCTGTTTCTGGTTGTGCAATTTTTTCATCATAAAAGTTCTTTGGAATTTCTAATTTTTCACTCATTAAACGTTCTGTAAAAATTTTATATTGTTCTTTACTAATGGAATAACACATTCCGCCTTCGCGTATTGCAACTCCGTTTTCATAATCAACCAATACAAATTTTTTATCTTTTGCATCGCTTGCATTAATTGGGATGTCATCAGCTTGCAATTTTTGACCAGTATACATAGTCATATTCTTTTTCAACCCAGACTCCGAATCGGGATTGTAATAAATAAATTTTGCACCATCTGGCGTATCTTTAATAATTACACCATAATCCATTGCAATTTTTATATCTGTATTAGTTGATCCGTTTTGTGCGATTGTTAAACTGTTTGGTGCAATTGAATATCCAAATTCGGATGAACAAGACATTCCAACCTTTCTCTCGAATAATTGTGTTAAGTCTGTTGTTTTTGAATCAAAATTAGAAATAGTGGTATGCTCGACGCGAACGTTTTCATAAATATTTGATTTGTTAACAAGACGTTCCCATTCCATTGTTTTTGCATTGATTTTTTCAAGGTCTGCATAAGCACCATAAGCAGTTGAAACAATTCGATTTTTTTGAACACCTTCATTAGTCATGGAATAAATATACATTTCTCCATTTTCTCTTTGCATAATCGGATCTCGAATTGTAATTGCATGGTTTTCGTAATCTTTTCCACGCAATATGTAATGACCATCTGTAAATGTGAGCTTGGCCAAAGAAATATCGCCAGGATCTGGCACGTGCTTTATGCTATCGATTTCAGTTGTATTTCCTTTTATTCTGTTAAATGCATTTAACAGTTCATTTAATTCTGTTTTTTCGGGAGAAGCATCAAGGCGTCCAGCATTCAATCTTTCCAAAGCTCTTTTTTCATCGTTGTCGCAAACTTCATACAACTTGGCATATTGAGTCATTATTCTAAAATCAGACAAGCCGATGTTATTTAATTGATATCCAGTAATACCATTTTCAGATTGTGCCACAATAAATACATCAATATTTTTGGGATTGGTATCGGAACGTTGTGCATGTAAATAAACTATTTCTTCATTTTCAATTGTTGTATTTGAAGTATGCTTTGTTGTAAATATATTATTTCCTTTACTATCAACCTGAAATGATTCTCTGATAAACGTAGAAGCGTTTTCTGGGCTAATAATATCTGCTAACTTTGATGTACCAATTGTTGGTTGTTCCGTTAACAATGTTTTTACATCAGCACCAGTTCCATAACAAATGTCAAACTTGTCGTCGCTCGATTTAACAATAGATATATCCTTGGTCGTTAAGAGTTTGTCATATGCTGTTTCATCGTGAACAAAGACAAGGCCTCTATCCTCAGTACTAAGCAAACAACCGTTTTTATCAACGTGAACCAACATTCCTTCTTTGGCTTTACCACTCATATCGGTATACGCATAATAAATTTGATCTTGATTAAATTGAATCATAGATGATTGTGCACGTTCTTGTGATTCGATAGGCATTTGTTTATCATTATCCATGATTAACTTAACTTGCTTTGATGCAAATTGTGATTGAACACGATCAAAATCTTCATCAGTTACAATAAAATGTTTTTGCCCATTGGACTCATCCATATAGAAAATACGAGCCTTTCCATCAAAACTTTTAGTACTATCAATATCGCAAATGGGATAATAATGATTTTCGTTTCCTTCTTTTAAACATACTGATGTTACTCCATAATAATTCACAATGCCGTTGAATTTATCATTTTCACCCAATTCTCGTTGTGAACAGTTAATTGAAACAAGTGACTCTGCAACATGACTCGCCGAACGTTCATCGGCAATGTGCAACAATGTACCATCGTTATTTTTGACAAGTGCGTGAAACTGAGGGCCATCATTTGTCACAATCTCGTGGCAAGCATATACTTGATAAACTTGATTGTCAATTCGAACTTGAAGGTTGCCGTTTTCTCTAAAGAATTCATTTTGTTGAATTGGCAACGGCTCTGGCTTGTCAAATGAATTCCATGCATCATCATTAACATTATAAATGGAGATCAGTCTATTTGTTGCAACATTTGCATTTTGTTGTAGTTCAATATCAATATTTTTTGTCAAGGCAAACTCTGATTGATTTAGCGTTGCTTCAAGTCTATATGCGTCCGTATAAACGTCAGCAATAATAGAACGCATGATTGTGGATTCGCTCAACGTTGTTCTTACTTCTGTTATTTCTTGCGTTTCTTGATTTTTTAATAACAACATGCTGCCAGTACCACTTGGGGATATTTTAACAACTTCCATATCATGTGATAAATGTTGCGATTGAATTGTTTGATTCTCTGACAATTCACGTGCTGGAATTGCAAGTGAGGCAATAAGTTTTCCGTTTTCAACGCCAAAATTGAGTCGTGACTCAATTTCTGGTGATAAATCAAATGATGGGATACCAGTTAGCTTAGAATATACATCTCGATCATCTTTTGTAATACCAAGATTTAACGGTTGGGGAGTTATAATTAACATTTTATCTTCTTCGTCTGAAACTCTACCAATAAAACAATTTGGACCAACAACTTCTTCAATTTTTAAAGTGATTTGCTTATCATTGTGGAATCCAACATATAACAACTCTGTTTTTTGTTCACCGCTTAAATAATATCCTTCACATTTATCACCGGCTGTAATGGCAATATAACTTCGTACATCAGCACTCTCTATTGCTTTAGCCTGATTCAACACGTTGAGAAACGTATATGTTTTATCTTCTGATTCTGAATCAAATTCACGAGTATGAACTATTTTACTTCTTAACTCCATGGCTTCTTGCAAGGTTTTCGTTTCATCATCAAACTCAACAACTTTGCTTTCAATAAATTGTTTTAGCCGTTGCTGTTGTTCCGCAGTCAAGGCAATGGGTACAACTTCTTCGGCGTTTGGTTCTTGGTCTTTAAGAGTTGTTGCAACATCATTAACAGCTTCTTTGTACATACCGGTTGTGTATTGAATATCTTGAATTGTTGATACAACACTTGGATCAGCAGCACAACAATCGGTTAACGCTTGTACACATTGCAATCGTTCGATATAACTCATATCTTCGATTTTTGTTCGAAGTTCTTCAATATTGTTAACTCCCAGATTTTTTGCCAAGCTTGAATCAAAGAAATCGTTTAATTCTACATTATTATTTTCAACAATTCCAAGAACTTCTTGAAGATAATCTTTGGTACCATAATCATCCATTGCCCTCGGAGGTTCTGGATTTGTTAAAATTTGAGATGCTAATTTTACATCAGCTGTTGCAGTCTGATATTCATCAACATATTTTTGCACCAAATCTGATGCAGAACCGGTCATAATATAATTTTTTAGTGAATTTGCCTCCTCAGGCGATAAATTAGTTTTTTCAAGATACGAATCAAGTGCTGCTTCAAACTTAACGCTTGCATTGTTTATTACTTTAACACTGTTAATTTCATGTTTTTCACAAAATCCTTGCAAATCAATAAAAACATCTTGCTTATCGCTATACGATAACGAACTAAAATTTACAGTTAGCTTTTGAAGCTCTTCTACTGATTTATCAAAATTAAGTCCATCACCATATTTTTCTTGCAATGAATTCCTTATTTGCTCTAAGTTTTTTTGAAGTTGATCATCAAAAGAAAGAATAGTTCTTTCACTGGAATAAAAATCATATTGTTTTAACATATCAGCAAAATGGTCTCGTTGAAAATCATAATCTGCTGAAATATATGTATTGATATATCTATTAAAGTCTGGTGCAGTATATGCTGGTTGCTCTGGCAAATTTTGTTCACGCAGCAATTCTATTTGCAATGTTTCATGTGGTACCACAACATTGTGTAATTTGTAATCATTAAAATGATCAACCGTTTCTTGAACCAATCCCCTATATAATTGTTTGTCTTCTTGATTCAAGCGGGAATAGGAATCTAAAATATCATTAATGTCATAAACGGCAAAGTCTCTTTGTTGACTTGTTGCAGACGCATCTAATTGTCGCAATGCACGAATATTTTCAAGCATAGGTAGATCTCGTTCTGCTTGAACGCTTGAAATATATGTATTTTGCAAATGTTCCGATAAATTTCTTGCATTTATGGAGCGTGGATGTGCTTCGGAATATTCATCAAGAATTCTTAAATATTCATTGTATGTAATGCTTTGGTCATTAAGATTTAATGATGAAAATTGTAGATCGTGGTTATTTGAATGAAGCGTTTCTATTTTTGGAATATCATCCATCCTAACTATTTCAGGGATAGGTTCTCCGGGTGTGGTTTTCCATTTTTCAAGTTGTTCTCTCAATTCCGGAGTCATATCAATACCTAAATACTTTTTCAAATCATTTTCGACTGATTGGAAGTTGGTTTTATCTTCTTGCCAAGGCTTTAAAGCCATTTCGACCGTCATTTGGTTAACGTAGTGTATTGATTCAAGTTCTTCTTTTGTTCTCACATGATACCCAACAATACTTTCAAGCTCTCTATATGAAATTTTAGAACCATCAATGGAAGACAATTCTTGAATTAACGCATTATCTTTTGAAGCTTCCAGCGGTGCTACATCAAATGTAATATTTGGTGTAAACGTTTTTCGCAAACTACCGTACGCATCTTGCACACCTTGTTTAATTTTTTCGTCATCAATATTATCACTCATGTATGAGCGATAAGCCGATTGCAATGTCGGCAAAACACTTTGTTGTTCTTCCTTACTCAATTCCTTATAGGTATTGAACGCTTCTATTAAATCATGTGATGCAGATAAATCATGTATAGATATGTCATTGATTGATGATATAAATTGTTTTTCAGCCTCTGACATTTCTCGATTAATATCCGTTGCCGTATGTTCACGATTCATGCTGTTAATCGCACGGTTCAAATGTGCACCAACAGCAGCTTGCACTAACGGATCGGCATTGTTATATTCATTAATACACTCTAATAACTTTTGATATCTGTCGGCCAAAGTTTCATCGTTTTTTTCAGCGTTGTTACTCTTTGTAGTTGCATTAATATGATTTTTTAAATCTGCTGCGGCTTGCAAAATTTCATGTCGGCGTTCCAACTCCTCTTTGGAATATTGTTCAGTTGCCAACTCCTCTGACATTATTAAACTATATTTGTTTTCCGGGTCAAATTGAGTAGTAGATACAACTCTTTCGGCAATAGATTCAACAGATACTTTATGTACGCCATTTGTATCATTGCCATCAAGAATGATCATTCCACCAATATTATTCTTGTTTGTTGCCATAATAGGTACCTCCTATGTTTTTTTATATTATATGTTTTATTTTAATAATCAAAACGCAAAATGACAATTCTCGTGGAGAATTTACGATTTTTTTTATTTTTATATTGAAAACATGCATACGTTTTATCGTAGCAGTAAATGCAAGATATCACAAATCTAATTATTTTGAATGAAATATTGCGTTATTGTTAATAGGTTATTCAATCAATAAAAAGAACATATAATAAAATGACTATAACTTTTATGCCATAAAAGTTTTAGGAAAGGAATAAAAATAGAAAGGAATATTAAATTATGGCAAGAATTACAATGATTTCGGAATCCGACTACCGCACAATGTCATTCCGAAATGCAACTGGTGGAACTGACAGTTACACTAATGGAGTATCAATCGACCGAATTTGGAACGACAATTGGATGGGTTATCGTTTGGATTATGATACCGACGAAAACACTTTTTATCTTGTAAGATATAAGGGTGTATCGGTTAACAATGGTTTCATTGATGATACAAACGGTGAAGACATTATCTCGTTTAATTCCAATACAAAGGAGCTGTCAATTTTGTGCGATATCGACGAACTCCGCGATGACAATTCTATTTCGTCCACATCTATTGTGGTTATGAGATTTTTAAGAGAAATCATGCTTAATCACAAAGAAGCAGTTGCTGGAACGAACGTTTACAGAGTTATTAAGCAGAGAAATATGTTGCAGAGCAATACATTTGCAAACATTCTCAGCTATTATGATTCTGTACAGAGTATCGAAAAACTTGGTGACAAGTTTATGGATTCTCTTCGCGAGCCCGACTTTTCCATCAATACCGACGTACGGGAAAGACATAAGGCACTTAATCTCCCAAAGAGAGTTGTACAATTTATCGAGCAGCTTGAAGCCGATAGATACAATCGCAGCTACACGAATACTTATCTCAGAGCATTTCAGAAAATGCAGACTGGTGACAGTAATGAATTGATTGCACTGATTGATTATCTTGAAATGTACGCTAAGCTTTCTAAGAAAATACCCAATCAAAATGGAGGTTCTTGGAACGGAGCTGCTTCTCCTGGAAATGAACAGGAACTTGTTGCAAAAATTGGTGATATTAAGGAAGTGAGACCGGACCTCGATGTTCGCAAAATCCTTAACTATTTGATTAAACAGCACTTCAATTGCATGTTTAGTGTTGGTTATTCGAATCCGAATCACGATCCCATTCGTTTTGCAGCGACTATTCCTTCGAGAATGGCAGGCATTTATCTTGATTACATTAAGATGAACCCGGTAGAGCCCTTCCCTCAGGATTTGTACAAGTCTCACAATATCCTTTCACTTGAAAGCAAAATCGTCGTTACGGACGAAGAAGCTTCGAAGTTTAACGAGTATGGCACAATGTTGGCAGCTCGTTACAATATGGATATTGGCAATTATCGTTTTGAGGTACCTACTGACTATCGCAAGTTTGTAGATATCGGCAAGACATTCATGAATTGTCTTCCTACTTGTGGCAAGGCATTCTACAATGGTAAGTGCGACATCGTATTCATCTACGGACAGAACGATGTAATTCCTAAGTATGCAATTGAGTTGGATAAATATGCTGATGTTATTCAGGCAAAAACCACTCGCGACATGGATATCTCTGATGAGAATGTACTTGAGGCCATTGAAAAATACGTTCGCAAACTTCAGTCGTAATTAAAAAACAAGAAAGGAAGCTAAATAAAATGGCAATTAGATCTTATAAGGATTTCAAGTTTACACAAATTGATGGCAGTGTTGCTATCAATTCGGCTTTTTCAAATAAATGGGTAGAGGGCATATGCATTTATTTTGATGACCAGTCGATTGTAAGCAAACCGACAGTACGTTATATTTGCAAATGCGGCAATACTTTTTGTGAGGAAGACGCTACTTGCCCCAAGTGCGGCAACAAAACGTGGACTCATGCTCGTATTGGCGGAAGATACTACTATCGTGGTAGATACGGAAGAGATGGAGACACATATTGTACTATTCCTGAACTTGTCAACGGAAACATGGTTGTTCCCATGATTAGTGTTTCCTGGAATAAAGGCACAAATCGTTTTGATATTGTTGAATCGTATTTTGATCTCCTCACAGTATCCAAAGAAGGTTTTCTGCATCTTAATATGGTTGACTCGTTGAATTGGGATAAGCTTGATGAAATCTTTAACACATGGATTGAGAACGATCCTAAGTGGGATGAAACGAAGCTTATTGAAAATATTTATCCGTACGATTACATTCAAAACGCATTGGGCATTGAGGAAAAGAGAATCATGACAATGTTTTCACTGTATAACTTGCTGAGAAGTATTCCGAACCTCTCGGCATTGTCTCCCGATATGTTCTTGGCTGTTTTTGACAGAAGTCGCACATGTAGTCGCAAGCTTTACAAAAGTCTGACGGAGTTTTACAAAGATGTAAAAATTCCGATGGCATTCTCGGATATTTATGCAATGACCGGCTTGCCCTGCGAATGCTTGGATAGAATTGACCTTTTGGATCCTATTGTATTAAATGCAATGAGTTACTCTCTTACTCACTGTCACACTACATTCAGAGATCTGTCCTATATTGTATCAAGCGATGATGCAGTATCTAAGATCAATAATAATCCTCGCGAATTTGCAGAATTCTTCCGTAAAAACGTTATTAAATTTGCCGGCGAAACACTTAAGGCATTTGAGTACGTTGACGGAAATGCTACAATTAAGGATGCTAATATCAGAAAGTTCATCAATTATTGTGCAAAAAAGAATATTAAGAAAGACAAAATTGAAAATTTCTACAACAATATGTATGATGGAAATGCTATTAAAGCACTCGAAAGTCTTCTCTAAAACAAAAAGAAACACCTCTTGCAATTGCAAGAGGTGTTTTGTATATTAGATTTTCTTATTAATATTTAACAATTCAGATTCAAGCTGAGATTCTCTATGTGTATATTCCGAACAATCTTCTCCATAAATCATGGCTTCGTCCTTCTGGCTTCTAACATCATTAAGTTCTTTTTCGATTCTATTTTTTTCAGCAATATATCTGGAGCGATCAATTCCATCTGTATATTTATTTAAATTATTAAGAGATCCTTCA
>JAEIGA010013453.1_pt1 | contig 12453 bp, 9 predicted proteins | sample 9270691 | NCBI WGS metagenome assembly JAEIGA01 (sample SAMN17057246, study PRJNA624740) | gut metagenome | biome: biome; isolation source: fecal sample | host: Bos grunniens | place: China: Xizang | collected 2019
AAGAACGAAGAAAACAATGTATTAAGGAAGAGAACAGGAATTACAGCATTGCCGCGCAATGCCTGTTTCTTACTCACATCATAAAGACCCAGCAATGCAGCCGAAAGGAAGGCTAATGCTAACCACATCATTGCATATATGAATAAAAATATTTCTGTCAGGCTGATAAATATATTCTCTAGCTTAACACACGGAAGCGAGCAAACTTAAGAAGGAGTTGCTTTTCACCGGCATTATCAAAGCGGATGTGAGCCTTAGTATTTTCCCCTACACCTTCTACTTTGAGTACCTCACCTACTCCAAAACGTTCATGTTCTATAAATTGACCTGGAGTCAGTCGAGCCACTTGAGTGGCTCCTCCACTGGTGTTGACAGAAACTAAATGACGATGTGTAGATGATGAATAACCATCAGTTCTACTCTTTACAGAAGAATACGAGTCGCTGCTTTCCGGTACTACTGTTCGCCTAGGGACAGCAGCACCACTTTGCTGAGACACTTGAGGCCTATGAGAACTCTGAGTTCCAGACAATCGTTGTGAAGTCCACATATTCGGTTTGGGTATCCCATTGGAAGCTGATCCTTTAGAAGGAGATTCCATATAACCTCTATCAATATCTTTCAGAAAACGACTTGGCATACCATATTCTACCTTACCAAAACGGAAACGGCTCTTTGCATACGACAGGATACAGCGTTTCTCCGCTCTAGTAATGGCCACATAGAGTAGGCGACGCTCTTCTTCCATCTGACGAATACTGTCATATGCCATCATAGAGGGAAAAAGTTGTTCCTCCATACCGACTATAAACACAGTATCAAACTCGAGTCCCTTGGCGGCATGAACAGTCATGAGAGTCACCTTGGGAGTGTCGTCTTCCTCTGTATTGTCTTGATCTGTAAGCAGAGCCACATCACTAAGAAAGTCTGCGAGTGTGACTGCCTCATTACCCTCTTCCTGACGCGAACGAAGAAAGTCGTGCATACCATCCATCAACTCCTGCACATTCTCTAGACGACTTATGCCCTCTACCGTACGATCTTGCATCAAATCTGCCATGATGCCGCTATCTTGCACCACCATGCGTCCCAACTCATAGGCATCGACCTTGGACATTTGGTCCATAAAATGGGTTATTAGGTTATAGAAATTGTTCAATTTCCCAAGTGTCCCCTTGTTCACTGCCAAATTGTACTCTGTAGGATTTCCAATCACGGTCCATAGGCTCACCCCACATTCAGATGCTGCAGCCATAATCTTACCCACAGTCGTATCTCCAATACCTCGTGCAGGATAGTTAATTACTCGCTTGAAGGCTTCCTCATCATGAGGGTTTACAGTCAGACGGAAATATGAAATAACATCCTTGACCTCCTTACGTTGATAAAAGGAGAGTCCTCCGTAGATACGATAAGCAATACCTTTCTTACGCAACGATTCCTCGAATATACGCGACTGCGCATTGGTGCGATAGAGTATGGCAAAGTGGTCGTAAGAAAGATTTTCTTTACGTTCGAGCATTCCAATGCGCTGTGCTACAAGTTCTCCTTCTTCAACATCTGAATAGGCTTCTATGAGCTGCAGTGGCGAACCAACATCTTGTCTTGAGAAAACTTCCTTGCGTATCTGCTCACTATTCTTTTCTATTAGACTATTAGCTGCTCCCACAATCATTTGAGTAGAGCGATAGTTCTCTTCAAGTTTGAAGATACGTGCTCCAGTATATTGTCTCGTAAACCCTAGAATATTGTCGATATTGGCCCCACGAAAAGAGTAGATACTCTGAGCATCATCGCCCACAACGCATACACGTTTATGCTCTTTCGTAAGTTGCCAAACGATACTATGCTGAGCATAATTGGTATCTTGGTACTCATCCACCAACACATAGGCAAACTTAGATGCATAGCGTTCCAACACATCAGGGTTGTTTTGAAAGAGCAAGTAGGTGTAGAGCAAGATATCATCGAAATCCATTGCACCAGCCTGACGACAACGCTCCTGATAGCGCAGGTATATCTCCCTCGTTTCGGGCACTTTTGCCTGACGGTCATCAGCAACTGCTATGGCATTGCTCGCATACATCTGAGCTGTCATCAACCGATTCTTCGCATTGGAAATGCGCCCTTGAATAACACTGGGTTTATACACCTTATCATCGAGCTTCATATCCTTAATGATGGACTTTAGCAAACTTTTCGAGTCTGTCTGGTCATAGATCGTAAAGTTTGGAGCAAATCCGATATATTCAGCCTCAGTCCGAAGTATACGCAAAAACATACTATGAAATGTACCCATCCAGAGATATCGTGCACGATGTTCACCCACTCGCTTACCGATGCGATCTTGCATCTCTCGAGCAGCCTTATTAGTAAAGGTAAGTGCTAAGATACGCCATGGCTCTAGTCCCATCTCCATCAGATAGGCTACCTTGTAGGTAAGCACACGCGTCTTCCCTGATCCTGCTCCGGCAATTACTAGAGATGGACCATCATTATATATCACAGCCGCCAATTGGCTTTCGTTGAGTTCGTTTGTAATATCAGTCTGCATTAAAAAAGTTTATTCTTCTACTCTTTCTTTCAATACGGGAATGTCTATTATCTGACCTATAGCTAAACTATTATATTGCTTCATCTGATTGTGCAGTACGATATAAGGCCAAAGACGCTTATCACCATAATATTTATAAGCCAACTGAATTATAGTCTCTCCACTTTTAAGTTTATGACTAACGTAGGTACCTACTATCTTGTAATCAGCTGTATCTACAAGCGTTATGTCCTTTACATTTCTCGCCTTAAGAGACTCTGTGATAGCTACAACGCATGTCTTAGGCTCATCAGTCGGCAGATTTGCCTTGTGTGCCTCATGTACAATCTCATTTGCACCAAGTTGTGACTGCAATTCATTAGCGGGTTCTGTTAGCTGAGAGATATCCACGCCTATTGTATCGCTATTATCAGACGAGAGTGTCATACTATCCTCCATTGAGTAGGATATATCCAGATCTGTTGTTTCTTCATGACTCAGACCGAGTTCTCCACCCAAATCTGGTCTCACCACAATATCGTTATTGTCTTTTACATCACCTGTGTAATTCACATCTTTAGGAAGGTCCACAGGAGAGGTCCACAGATAGTACACTACACCTGCAGCAGCAAGAGCCAAAACAACAAACAATAGCAAAGTACCTAGACACCCACAACCTTTCCTACTCTTTTTTTCTTCTCGAGACTTTGACTGAATCACAGGAGATTCCTCTTCATTCACCTGCGTATGCTTATCTTCCGCCTCAGGTTCGCTCTCATTAGTCTGAGTTGCCAAGACATCTTCATCCACATTCACATTCGCTTGCTCAGGCTCTGCCAATGTCTCATCTATTGGAACGTCTACACGTTCATCTATAGATTCGTCTGCAAACATTGATGTTTCTGCAGACTCTGCAGCTGATGAATCTATGAGTTCTTCTGTGAATTTTGATTCTTCGGTAGGTTCAGCAATCTTTTCTTCACATTCACCAGCAGTAGTAGCTGAGGACTCATCCACAGTCTGCAATTCCACCTCCTCCACAGTGTCTGCCTCATCATTTTCTACTATTGAGCTATCCAGACTCTCCGTTTCCATATCCGTCGGGAATCCTTCATTAAGTTCCGTAGGTTCGAAGTGCGCAAAGGGACGATTAACAAACTCCTTCATGGCACTATCGGGGGTAAAAGAGACCTTACGATAGCCTTTAATAGTGATGCGTTCACCCGTGTTGACGTCTACACTGTCACGACTATTCACCTCTTGCAATTTAAAGGTTCCTAATCCCTTTACCTTAACTATATTATCCGCCTGCAGACCTTTTTCGATTACATCGATAAAGGCATGCATAAAGCTATTGGCCACATCGTGTGATACAGAGTCTCTTGTTACCAATTCATCAACCAAATTGCTCAGTAATACCTTTCCCATGACAAGTCAATATTATTCAGCATTAAATTTTTCCTTCAGCACATTGCTTTGCTTGAACCCGAGAACCAACTTAGGAGGTATGAGATATCGTTTTCCTGTTGTTGGATTCACAGAGATGCGTTCCATCTTTTTCTTGACCTCAAATGTGCCAAAAGAAGAGATGCTCACCACATCTCCCTGCTGAAAATGTTCCTCGAGCAGTTTCATTGTCTCAGCAACCATCTTGGTTGTTGTGCTAGCCGACAAACCCGTCTGCTTGGCCAACTCATTGACAAACTCCTTATTGTTCATGCTTCTTACAGTTTCACTTTTCCGTATAAATCAAATTCGTCTGCTGCTGTAATCTCCACGACATAATATTGTCCTATCTCCACATTATTCTCCTCCTTGAGCAACAATACTTCGGGGTCCACCTCAGGCGAATCGTATTGAGTTCGGCCAACATAGTAGTTTCCCTCCTCACGGTCGATGACTATCTCCATCGTCTTACCAATGCTAGCTGCACTAACCTCTTCTGCTATTCGTTGTTGTACACGCATGAGCTGTCCTAATCGTGCCTGCTTGGTCTCGTCATCGATATCATCCTCGTATTGCTCTGCGGCAAAAGTACCTTCTTCTTCGGAATATGCGAAGGCTCCCATACGTTCGAATCGAATATCTTTGACAAATTGCACTAACTCACCAAACTCCTCCTCAGTTTCACCAGGAAATCCGACCATTAACGTCGTACGCAAATAGATACCAGGCACCTCTTGACGGATTGTACGGAGCAGACTGATGGTCTCCTCTTTGGTGATATTGCGCCGCATACGCTTCAACACATTAGTACTCACATGCTGCAAAGCAATATCTAAATATTTGCACACGTTGTCACGTTCGCGCATCACTCGAAGCAAATCCATGGGGAAGTGAGTGGGATATCCATAATGCAGACGCACCCACTTCAACCCCTCAACATCAGAGATTCGTTCTACCAGTTCGGCAATAGACTGCTTCTTATAAATGTCTACACCATAGTAGGTAAGGTCCTGCGCAATAAGCTGTATCTCGGTCACTCCCTTGCTGACGAGCAAGCGCACCTCTTCAACAATATCCTCCATCGGACGACTTACATGGCGGCCCGTAATGATAGGTATGGCACAATAAGCACAAGTGCGATCACACCCTTCTGAAATCTTTACGTAAGCATAATGTTGAGGGGTGGTCTGGACACGATCAATGAGTCCCAATCCGTTTTCACACTCATCGAGACGAGAAGTGTCAGATTGTACAAGTTCACTCACTAAATTCGTCCAATCAAATTTACCATAATACTTGTCCACCTGAGGTATCTCGTCGCCCAACTCTGCCATATAGCGTTCAGAGAGGCATCCCATAACAAAAACTTTGCGAACACGGCGCTTGCGTTTCAGTTCACACACCTCAAGAATCATATTGATAGATTCCTCCTTGGCATCACCGATGAACCCACAAGTATTGATAACCACCACCTCTCCATTTACCTTATCAGGATTATGGCGAAGAGTGTATCCATTCTCCTCTAAGAGTTTCATCAGCTTTTCTGAATCCACCAGATTCTTCGAGCATCCAAGTGTGATGACGTCTATTTGATTTTTAATCATAAGGCTTAGGAGTTCAGAACAAAGAATCCACAAATTCCTTTTTATTGAAGGGTTGCAAGTCATCAATACCCTCACCTAGGCCAACATAGCGCACGGGGATTTTGAACTGATCTGACACACCGATGACCACACCCCCCTTGGCTGTGCCATCGAGTTTGGTTATTGCCAATGCTGTCACCTCGGTGGCAAGCGTAAACTGACGAGCCTGTTCGAATGCATTCTGACCTGTCGAACCATCCAACACGAGGAGCACCTCATTGGGAGCATAGTCTACGACCTTCTTCATTACATTCTTTATCTTGGTCAGCTCATTCATCAGTCCCACCTTATTGTGCAAACGTCCTGCCGTGTCGATGATTACCACATCGGCATCGTTAGCTACCGCCGACTTCAGCGTATCAAATGCCACCGAAGCAGGATCGGCTCCCATTTTCTGTTTGATTACGGGTACATCAGCACGTCTGCCCCACTCCACCAATTGCTCTACCGCAGCAGCACGGAAGGTATCGGCAGCACCGAGATACACCTTCAGCCCTGCCTTCTTGAACTGATGGGCCAATTTGCCGATAGTAGTGGTCTTGCCCACACCATTGACACCCACGACCATAATAACATAGGGACGCTTGGCATCATCAGGAATCGAGAATCCCTCCGTATTGGTAGATTCATTCTCGGTGAGCAATGAAGCTATTTCGTCTTTGAGGATTGCATTGAGTTCGTTCGTTGTGACATACTTATCACGTGCCACACGCTCCTCGATGCGCTGAATAATCTTGAGCGTAGTTTCAATACCTACATCCGAAGTTATCAGCGCCTCTTCCAGATTGTCGAGTACCTCATCATCCACCTTTGACTTACCCGCTATAGCACGAGTAATCTTACCTAATACGCTTTCCTTAGACTTTGACAATCCCTTGTCGAGAACCTCTTTCTTGTCTTTTGAGAAAAATGAAAAAAATCCCATATGTGTATAACATTTCAAATATGGTACAAATTTACTGCAAAAAATCGGTTATTCGAGCACAAAAGCTCAATTATTTCTGCAGCCTAACGCAAGAAGTTCTGAATATTGTGACACAAAGATTTATTTCTGTCACTTAGCACAACCTTTAGCTTCTCTAAATGGTTATATTTTAAACTTTTCATATCAGCAAAAAACTCACCAAAGCAAAAACTCGTCCTATGTCCTTCATCGATTATTATAAAGTATTGGGTATTGACCGCAACGCCAGTCAAGCAGATATTCGTAAGGCTTATCGACGCCTAGCCAAACAATACCATCCCGACATCAACAAGCAAGACCCAAAGGCTCAAGAGCGATTTCAAGAAATCAATGAAGCCAACGAGGTGCTCAGCGATCCAGACAAGCGTAAACGCTACGATGAATATGGTGAGCATTGGATGCATGCCGATGAGTATGAAGCACAACGCAGACAGTACGAACAAAGATATGGACAGAGCCAAAGCAGTGGTTTTGGCGACTACAGTGACACCAATCACGGATTTGGAGGATTCAATTTCGGAGGATTCGGCGACTTCACCCGTTCGAAAGGTAATACGGGCGGTTTCAGCGACTTCTTTGAGCAACTCTTCGGAGGAGCACGAGGACGAAGTTACAGACAAAGTTCACCTCGCGGACAAGACATTCACACTCATCTATCACTACCCCTCACAACTGCTATTTTGGGTGGAAAAATCACCATTTCAACACCGCTTAACGAAACACTACGCCTCAAGATCAAGCCAGGCACCCAACCAGGTAGCAAGGTTAGACTCAGAGGCAAAGGCATCGCCACCCAAAGCGACAACAACATCCGTGGAGACCTCATCATCACTTATGATGTCGGACTCCCCACGGCACTTACCGAAGAGCAGAAGACATTAATAGAAAAGCTACAACAGACAGGATTGTAGAGAGAGATAGTCGACACACAACATCTCCGCCAAAAGAGCCTCAACTAATCATAGCGACAAACTCCTCTTCGCTAACAATGGGGACTCCCAACTTTTGTGCTTTTTCTAGTTTTGCGGGCCCCATGTCTCGCCCAGCAAGTATGAAGCTTGTCTTGCTTGAGATAGACGAGACGTTTGTTCCGCCGTGCTGTTCTATCATAGCTTTGTATTCATTACGCGAATGCAGAGCAAAGACTCCACTGATAACAATACTCTTCCCTGCCAGCTTGTCTGTTCGAGTGATGCTTTCATCTATCACAACCTCCATCTGCAAACCGACCTCTTTAAGACGTGCTACAAGTGTGCGACACTGTTCGTTAGCAAAGAATCTAAGGATACTTTGTGCTATTTTCTCACCTATCTCATCCACAGCAACAAGTTCGTCAAAGGTCGCATTTTCGATACGCTCCATAGAGCCAAAAGCACGGGCCAACTTCTTTGCCACAGTCTCACCCACAAAACGAATACCTATGGCAAAGAGCACTCGTTCGAAAGGCACCTCGCGCGATCGTTCTATGCTCCTAACGATATTCTCAGCCGACTTATAGCCCATGCGTTCGAGCCGACTGATATGAGGTATGCGCAGCTGATAGAGGTCAGCCACATCTCGAATGAGTCCTACCGAATAGAGCAGGTCCACAGTCTCAGCACCCAAGCCATCAATATTCATGGCTTTTCGCGAGATAAAGTGTTCGATACGCCCCTTGATTTGCGGGGGACAAGTTGCATCGTTCGGACAGAAGATGGCAGCTTCTCCCTCGGCACGCATCAGTGGTGTGCCACACTCTGGGCAGCGAGTGATAAATCGCACCTTCTCGCCCATCATAAATGAACGTGCATTGACATCTACAGCCGTTATCTTGGGGATAATCTCTCCTCCCTTCTCCACGAAGACCATATCTCCAATGTGCAAGTCCAGATTATCCATAAAGTCTGCATTGTGCAGCGTAGCTCGCTTCACCATGGTACCCGAGAGCTGAACGGGCTCAAAGTTGGCCACAGGCGTCACCGTGCCTGTTCGGCCCACCTGATAGGTGATCTCATTGAGTCGTGTCACAGCCTTCTCGGCTTGAAATTTATAGGCTATGGCCCATCGGGGTACCTTGGCAGTGTATCCTAGCGAACGCTGTTGCGCTAGAGAGTTGACCTTAATAACGATGCCATCTGTAGCCACAGGAAGATTCTTGCGCTCATTATCCCAATAATTGATATATTCAAACACCTCGTCAAGGGTAGTACACTTGCGCATGGCTGGCGACACCTTGAATCCCCATCTAGCCGCATGCTGTAGGCACTCATAATGTCCGCCATCAGGCAATGTATCTCCCAACATATAATAAAGGTACGCATCAAGCTTACGCGAAGCCACCACAGAGGGATTTTGCAGCTTTAGTGTACCCGACGCTGCATTACGAGGATTAGCAAAGAGTGCCTCCTCCTGCGCTTCACGCTCACGATTGAGTCTATCGAACTGCTCCCACGGCATAAGTATTTCGCCTCGTATCTCAAAGTCGGAAGGATAGTCATCCGCCTGAAGCACAAGAGGTATGCTCTGTATAGTCTTGACATTGGTCGTCACATCATCACCCTGCACACCATCACCACGTGTAACAGCACGCACCAATCTTCCTTCCTCATAGGTAAGCGAAATAGACACTCCATCATACTTGATCTCACAACACAACTCGAAGGGTTCGCTACCCAATGCCCGCTTCACACGATTATAGAAGTCTGTCACCTCCTCAAACGAATAGGTATTACCGAGCGAGAGCATCGGATATCGATGAGCCACCTGAGCAAACTCATGAGTCAAGTCACTGCCGACTCGCTGCGTGGGTGACGTAGAGTCATACATTTCGGGATGAGCAGCCTCTAGTTCCTGCAGTTCCCGCATGAGCATATCAAAGTCATAGTCCGATATCTCCGGAGCATTGAGCACATAATAACAATGGTTATGACGATGCAGCTCGCTGCGTAGCTGTATTATTCGTTCCTGAGGTGTCATATGAAGTTGGCTAAATATATTTTTAGACAAAGGTAGTACAAGCGGGCGAAATATCCAATTTACTAGCCTTATTTTGCCTTGTAGAGCCACATTCTTTAAGCCTTGACACCAAAAAATCATTTTTTATGTATACCTTTGCAAAGATATACACACATATAATAATATATTACAACATAAGAACACGATAATTTATGAATACAGTCGTACAAGTAAAGGACAAAAAGTTTGCTTTATACATCTCCGAAGAGACTATCAAAGCCAAATTGAAAGAGGTAGCCAGCAAGATTGACGAAGACCTCCGCGAAAAGAACCCATTGTTTGTTGTCATTCTCAACGGCTCGTTCATGTTTGCCGCTGACTTGCTTCGCGATATCAATTTCCCTTGCGAGATCACTTTTGTTCGTCTTTCATCCTACGATGGTGACCACTCTACAGGTGAGGTGAAGCAGCTCATTGGACTCAAAGACGACATTGAAGGACGCACAGTGGTCATCGTCGAAGACATCATCGAGTCGGGACTCACCATGGAAAAGATGCTCCACATTTTAAATGAGAAAAAGCCCAAAGATATATACATCACTTCGCTCTTTGTCAAGCCCAGCTGCTTAAAGGTAGATCTCAAGATAGATTATCGCTGCTTTGACATCACAGACGAATTCATCGTGGGCTATGGCCTCGACTACAAGCAAGAGGGTCGTAACCTCCCACACATTTACCAAGTCATCCAATAACTTAAATTTTTAAATAAACAACAATGACAAAACAATTGCAACAAACCTTGCGTGACTCCAATGCAGCGCGCTGGGCGGCACTAGTCATCGTATCGTTCACAATGATGTGGGGTTACTTCCTCACCGATGCCATGTCGCCCTTGATGACCATGCTAGAGATTGAGATGGATTGGTCAAGTTCAGACTTCGGTATCTTCAACTGGGCCTACTGCTGGTTCAATGTATTCCTCTTCATGCTCATCTTCGGAGGCATGATCCTCGACAAACTCGGTGTACGCATCACTGGTATCGCCTCATGTGCCCTCATGGTAGTAGGTGCCTTCATCAAGTACTATGCCGTAGAGTACATCTCTCCCACTCCCGAGGCAGGTTACATCTTTGGCATCCGCACTCAAGTGATGATTGCCAGCTTAGGTTATGCCATCTTTGCTGTAGGTACTGAGAACTGCGGCATCACCGTGACGAAGGTAATTGCCAAGTGGTTCAAGGGCAAGGAGATGGCTCTCGCCATGGGTGTACAGGTCGCTGTAGCCCGTCTCGGCACCGCACTGGCCATGATTGTGAGCCCGCTCATTGTAAAGCGCTTCACCATGTCCACTCCCCTGCTCTTCGCTCTCGTGCTCATCGGCATCGGCCTCGTAGCCTACTGTGTATTCTGCGTGATGGACAGCAAGCTCGACAAGCAGCTCGCTTCTGCTGGTGGTGAGAGCAGCGATGAGGATGACACCTTCCACGTATCAGACCTCAAGGCCATCATCACCAACAAGGGCTTTTGGCTCATCGCCCTGCTCTGCCTCATGTTCTATTCGGCTGTGTTCCCCTTCATGAAGTATGCCACTTCACTCGTTGAGAACAAGTATGGCATGGCCAACACCATCGCAGGCTGGATCCCCGCTCTCATCCCTATGGGCAACCTCATCATGACTCCCCTCTTCGGTGGCATCTACGACCGCAAGGGTAAGGGAGCAACAATCATGATCATAGGTTCGGCCATGCTCATCGGTGTACATGTACTCTTCGCACTGCCCATCCTCAACTACTGGTGGTTTGCTGGCTTCATTGCCATCGTGCTTGGTGTAGCCTTCTCGCTCGTACCCTCAGCCATGTGGCCCTCGGTGCCCAAGATTATCCCCGAGAAATTGCTTGGTTCAGCCTATGCTCTCATTTTCTGGGTGCAAAACATCGGACTTGGCTTCGTACCTCTGCTCATCGGCTGGCTGCTCAACGAATACTGCATCGCAGGTGAGCGTGTTGTCGACGGACAGACCTTCATCCAATACGACTACACCCTACCTATGTGTGTATTTGCTTGCTTTGGTGTGGTAGCTCTGTTCCTTGCCTTTGCTCTCAAGAAGGAGGACAAGCGCAAGGGCTATGGTCTTGAGCTGCCAAACATCAAGTAAAAGCCCCACCACCCATCCCTCCCTCGACGAGGGAGATGGGGTATCGCTCAAAAAAATAATGAATAACGATAATCTATAGCATCCTTCTCTAACTTTCCCTCGATGTTGGAAATCCCCCATAGAGGGATAGTTAGAGGGGGACTCTTAATTTCAATGACCATCACTCCCATAGCCCATTTCCGTAGTGCCTTCCCCAGCAAATTCGGTGTGCCTCGCCAGAGCGGCATCATCGACGAGTTGAAGGGACGTATCGTCTTCGAACCCACCTACCGCAATGCTGACTCTTTGCGCGGACTTGAGGGTTTCGACTATCTATGGATGGTGTGGGAGTTCTCGGCCAATAAAAGTCGCGAAGAGCGCGGAACCACATCGTGGCAGCCCACAGTGCGTCCTCCTCTGCTGGGAGGCAACACACCGATGGGAGTCTTTGCCACCCGTTCTCCCTACCGCCCCAACCCTCTAGGCTTGTCATCGGTAAGGATTGAGCGCATAGAGCTCGACACAAAGGAAGGCCCCATCATCCACGTACTAGGTGCCGACCTCATGGATGGCACCCCCATCTATGACATCAAGCCCTATGTCACCTATGCCGACTGCCACCCTGGGGCACGCAGTGGGTTTGTCGACGCGAAGCCCTGGCTGGAGCTCAAGGTCATCTTCCCCGAAAAGCTGCAATGCCACTTTACCCCCGAGAGCCTGTCCGCTCTCACTCGTGTGCTCGCTCTCGACCCGAGGCCTCAGTATCAAGACAATCCCGAGAAGGTCTACGGCATGCCCT
>JAEIGA010013454.1_pt1 | contig 12453 bp, 11 predicted proteins | sample 9270691 | NCBI WGS metagenome assembly JAEIGA01 (sample SAMN17057246, study PRJNA624740) | gut metagenome | biome: biome; isolation source: fecal sample | host: Bos grunniens | place: China: Xizang | collected 2019
CCGTGGAGCTCACGTATCGGTATTCCGCAACTTCGGTACGGCACAAGTTAAGTACCGCGATACAGAAGTAGAGTTTGTAGGAGCAAGAAAAGAATCGTATAGCCACGATAGCCGTAAGCCAGTAGTGGAGAACGGCACGTTAGAAGACGACCAGAACCGTCGAGACTTTACCATCAACGCCATGGCGGTATGCCTTAACCAAGCCCGCTTTGGTGAGTTGGTCGACCCGTTTGGAGGATTGGACGATTTGAAAGAACGTACCATCCGCACTCCACTCGACCCAGACATCACCTTTAGCGACGACCCTCTCCGCATGATGCGATGCATCCGTTTCGCCACCCAACTGAATTTCTACATCGAAGACGAGACATTCTATGCATTGGAACGAAACAAGGAGCGTATCGAAATCATCAGTCGCGAACGCATAGCCGACGAGTTGAACAAGATTCTTCTCTCTCCCGTCCCTTCGAAAGGATTCGTTGAGTTGGACAGATGCGGTTTACTTCCGTTAATCTTCCCCGAGCTGGCAAACCTTCAAGGTGTAGACACCAAGAACGGACGCGCACACAAAGACAATTTCTACCACACCTTGGAAGTGGTAGACAACATAGCCAAGCATACCGATAATTTATGGTTGCGTTGGGCCACCCTTTTGCACGACATCGGCAAGCCACGCACCAAGCGTTGGGAACCCAAGATAGGATGGACTTTCCACAACCATAATTATATAGGTGAAAAGATGATTCCGGACATCTTCCGCAAAATGAAGCTGCCCATGAACGAAAAGATGAAATACGTGCAGAAGTTGGTAGGACTCCACATGCGTCCCATCGTAATTGCCGATGAAGAAGTTACCGACTCGGCCGTACGTCGTTTGCTTTTCGAAGCTGGAGACGATATTGACGACTTGATGCTACTCTGCGAAGCCGATATCACTTCAAAGAACGAAGTAAAAAAACAACGCTTCCTAGACAACTTCAAGCTGGTGCGTCAAAAGCTGAAAGACCTGGAAGAAAAAGATCGCATACGCAACTTCCAACCACCGGTAGACGGAGCAGAAATCATGGAAGTATTCGGTTTGACTCCTTGCAAGGAAGTAGGCAGTTTGAAAAGTGCCATCAAGGATGCCATCTTGGATGGAGTGATTCCTAATGAACACGATGCGGCTTTTGCCTTCATGCTAGAACGTGCTAAAAAAATGGGACTTACGCCCAAAGCATAATACAAAAAAAAGGTTTGGAATTAGCTCCAAACCTTTTTTATTTCTATCAGAATAAGAATCTTAATATATCGTTGAAGTTTGCCCAGATAAGCAGACCGAACAAGAGTATCATACCTGCCATTTGTGCATATTCCAAGAACTTGTCGCTAGGCTTGCGACGAGCAATGATTTCGTACAACAAGAACAACACGTGTCCACCGTCGAGAGCAGGAATCGGAAGGATATTCATGAATGCCAAAATAATGCTCAAGAAAGCAGTCATTTCCCAAAAACGATGCCAATCCCATACGGTCGGGAAAATACTTCCGAGGGTACCGAATCCACCTACGCTTTTAGCACCTTCCTTGGTAAAGACATACTTCATGTCGTTTACATACCCCTTCAATGTATTTACACCTAAAGCAACACCTGCAGGGAAAGACTCAAAGAAGCTATACTCCAACGTTGTTACTTTATAATCCAACAAGCCCGACTTCATTGCACCCACTTGGAACAAAGAATCTGTTTGTACAGAAACGGTATCACGAGCACCTTCACGGGCATACACCAAAGTCAAATCAGCTTTCTTCTTGCCTTCAACCTCAGCCGATTCTTTCAATTCGGCCATCATTGCAAGGAAAGAATTCCAGGAGTTTGTTTCCTTACCATTAACGGCAAGTAATTTGTCTCCCTTTTGCAAGCCAGCATTATGTAATGGCATGCCTACAACCACCGAATCGATTTCGTTAGAAATCAATGGTTCAACAAATGCGGGGCTGTCCTTAGCTATATCAAGCAAACTGATTTCAGGCATAAAGATTTCCACCTCTGCACCCTGACGGTTTACCTTAACCGAACGGGCCTCAGCAATGGTACGAAGCATATCCACATCAAAGCGTTGCAAAGGTTGTTCGTCAGCACTCAACAGAATATCGCCATCGCGGAATCCGATTTTCTCAGCACGTTCATTGAATTCCATACCGTTTGTCATGTCTTGCAACGACACGTATTGGTCGCCCCACTTGAAGAGAATCATCGAATAGATGAACAAAGCGAGCAAGAAATTCATCATAACACCGCCCACCATAATGAGCAAACGTTGCCATGCCGGTTTAGAACGGAACTCCCATGGCTGAGCCGGATGATTCAAGTCTTCAGAACTCTGTGTCTCATCGACCATCCCAGCAATCTGCACATAACCACCCAACGGAAGCCAACCAATACCATATTCGGTTTCGCTATTTTTCGGTTTGAACTTGAACAACGAAAACCAAGGGTCGAAAAACAAATAGAATTTGTTAACGCGTACCTTAAAAAGTTTCGCAAATAAAAAATGCCCTCCTTCGTGAATAATCACCAACAACGAAAGACTCAGCATCAGTTGAAGGGCGCGAATCAAAAATGTCTCCATTTATAGTTAATCAATTTAGTTATTATATTCTTTAAATCAAGCTTTCGGCTATACGGCGTGCTTCTGCATCAGTAGCTACATAGTCTTCGTAAGTAGGTGTTTGAATAAACGGTACTTTAGCCATCGATTGTTCAATCACTTCACTCATGCGAAGGAAAGAGATGCGTTCTTTCAAGAAAGCAGAAACAACCACTTCGTTAGCCGCATTTACAATACAAGCCATATTTCCGCCACGGTTCAATGCTTCGTAAGCCAAGGCCAAGCAACGGAAACGGTTCATATCCGGTTGTTCGAAAGTTAGCTCGGTCATCTTCGAGAAGTCCAAACGGTCGAACGATGCCTTGATTCGTTGCGGATAAGAAAAAGCATACTGAATTGGCAAACGCATATCAGGCATTCCAAGCTGTGCCTTCACCGCACCATCTTCGTATTGTACCATCGAGTGAATAACCGACTGGGGATGTACCACCACTTCAATTTGGTCGGGACGCACTCCGAACAACCATTTAGCCTCAATCACTTCAAAGCCTTTGTTCATCATAGTAGCCGAATCGATAGTTATCTTCGCACCCATATCCCAATTAGGATGCTTTAAAGCCTGCTCTCTTGTTACGTGTTGCAACTGCTCCATCGAGAATGTACGGAAAGGTCCGCCCGAAGCCGTCAAGATAACCTTCTCCAAAACATTATTAGGTTCCAAGCATTGGAAGATGGCCGAGTGCTCTGAATCGACCGGAAGAATTGGAGTGTGATATTGCTGAGCCAAAGCGTTGATTAGTTCGCCTGCTACTACCAAAGTTTCCTTGTTTGCCAATGCAATCGCCTTACCCGCCTTAATGGCATTCATGGTAGGTCGGAGTCCGGCATATCCCACCATTGACGCCAACACCACATCGATAGGCTTCGCTTCTACAATTTCGCAAAGTGCATCGGCTCCCGCATATACTTGAATTGGCAAATCGGCCAACATTTCCTTCAATTGCAGATATTTGGCCTCATTGGCAATCACCACCGCCGCCGGCATGAACTTACGGGCCTGCTCGGCCAAAAGTTCCACCTGGTTATTAGCGGTCAAAGCATATGCTTCGTATAAATCGGGATGTTCCTCAATTACTTGCAAGGCTTGTGTACCAATAGAACCGGTAGAGCCTAGTATTGCTATTTGTTTCTTTTTCATCGTATTAAAATACTATATATTTAGAGGGATCGAGTGCACGCCCTCTGTTCCATATTTCAAAATGCAAATGGGGACCGGTAGTCTTTTCGCCTGTATTGCCGACCAAAGCGATGGCTTCACCAGCTTTTACCGTATCGCCTTCCTTTTTCAACAAAGAGCCACAATGCTTATAGATAGACACCAGGTTTTGTCCGTGCTGAACTTGTATTACATATCCTGTATCAGCCGTATAAGTAGCCATGATTACCGTACCATCCAACGTCGATAAAACACTTTCATTCGGATTGGCTGCTATATCAATACCAAAATGCTTTTTGTTCGGATCAAACCCCGATGAAAGCATACCTCTAGTCGGACGGAAAAATATCAGTCCTGTAGTTGAAGAGGCATTGTCTATGGTTGTCAGATTATATCGTTCCGTTTCTTCGTACTGTTTACGGAACTCCTCCTCTGCCTGTGTTCGTTCCATTAACTCTTCCGATCGAGCCTCCGTAAGCGAGTCAATAGAATGGATACTATCAGGTTTTACATTGCCACTGATGATATCTTGGATATTCATGATATACATACGTTGACGTTCAAGCACCCATTGCAATGAATCTGCACGCAAGGCATTGAGAACCACCTGTTCGCGGACCTCTGTATTCATATAGCCCGGCAAGTAGTTACGCAAAGGAGTAAAAGCAATAATTAAGGCGGCAATTAAAAAAATAACGGTTACAACCGAAAGCAATACAGACAAGCCATTCAGCTTAGACACATGAATGCCTACAATTTCTTCCAATGTATTTTCATTGGTTACCGTCAATTTGTACTTGAACTTGATGTTCTTCCAAAATGCCTTCCGTTTATTTTTCATACCTGTTATCTATAATAGTTACAACAAGCCTTCAGGAACCTCTACCGTAAGACTTCTTTTCTTCTTTTCCAACTTTACCATAAGTTCTTCATGAGCAGGCAAAAGGATTTCTTCGCCATCAGGAGTTTCAATGGTAAACAACACATTCATTGTACTATCGTCCACCGCCACTATTTCTCCCAAATCACCATGGTTGATATCGGTAACATGGAATCCTACAAAATAGCCCCATGTAGGGATATCGTCCGAATCATCTACTTCTACATACTTCAACGGGAAATAAACTTCCACATTCGTAAACTTGCGTGCCTGTTCGGCCGTATCAATACGGTCGAGTTTCACCAAGGCGGTTGTATCCGAACGGAAACGATATTCCTCGATAAAGAAAGGAACCATGATACCATCCAACAAGCATATCAAATAGTCGCAATCCACACGGTCGAAAATATCATCTGTAAAAGTGAAAGACAATTCGCCCTTCACGCCGTGCGGTTTATTGAACACTCCGATTTTAAAAACTTCGCTTTCCTTTATCATGGCTTAAATTCTTGTAATTCTTGCTCCCAACGCATTCAGACGTTTTTCGATATTCTGATATCCACGGTCTATCTGCTCGATGTTATGTATACGGCTACTTCCCTCAGCACTCATCGCCGCAATCAACATGGCGATACCGGCACGAATGTCAGGCGAAACCATATTGCCACCGCGCAACTGGAAGTTATGATCGTGACCGATAACTACAGCGCGATGAGGGTCGCAAAGAATAATCTGAGCACCCATGTCAATCAACTTGTCCACAAAGAAGAGACGGCTCTCGAACATCTTCTGATGGATGAGCACACTTCCTTTGGCTTGCGTAGCTACCACAAGAATAACACTCAACAAGTCGGGCGTAAGACCTGGCCAAGGAGCATCGGCAATGGTCATGATCGAACCATCAATGAACGATTCTATCTGGTAATGCTCTTGCTCGGGTATATACAAATCATCTCCACGTTGCTCCATCTTAATGCCAAGACGACGGAAGGCATCGGGAATAATGCCCAAGTTTTCGAACGATACGTTCTTGATGGTGATTTCGCTTCGGGTCATTGCCGCCATACCGATAAAGCTACCTACTTCAATCATATCAGGCAAGACATTATGCGTACATCCTCCCAAACTTTCCACTCCTTCGATTGTGAGCAGATTAGAAGCTATTCCCGAAATACGTGCCCCCATAGCATTGAGCATCTTGCAAAGTTGTTGCAAGTATGGTTCGCAGGCGGCATTATAAATGGTTGTTTTCCCTTTAGCCAAAACTGAAGCCATCACGATATTAGCAGTACCTGTTACCGAAGCCTCATCAAGAAGCATATAAGTTCCCTTCAATTCATCGGCCTTAATCTGATAAACACCTCTTTCAGGATTGTAATTGAACTCAGCACCCAACTTCTGAATACCCAAGAAGTGTGTATCCAAACGACGACGACCAATCTTGTCTCCGCCGGGCTTCGATATCATAGCTTGCCCGAAGCGAGCTACCAACGGGCCAATCAACATCACCGACCCACGAAGACTAGAACACTTTTTCAAGAATTCATCACTCTGCAAGTAATTCAAGTCTACGGCATCTGCCTTAAAAGAATAAGAAGACAAATTGAGTTTAGACACCTTTACACCCATATCGCGCAACAACTGTATCAAGTTGTTCACATCCAGGATGTCGGGAATGTTGTTTACTATAACTTCTTCCGAAGTAAGCAAAGTGGCACAGAGAATCTGCAACACTTCGTTCTTTGCACCTTGAGGGGTTATTTCTCCGTGCAATTTATGTCCTCCTTCTATCACAAATGAAGCCATATAGTCTAAGATATTGTTGGATATTAATGTTGTTGTTTCTTACGTTGATTGTTTTGTTGCTTACGTTGGAAGTTCTGCTTACGCTGGTTGTTATTACCATTGTTATAAAAGCGTTGGCTATTCAATTCCAAGTCTTCCAATTGTAAGTCTATTGCACCTTTGGAATACTCTCGAAGGTCATCGACAATCTTTTGGTCCTCAATTCCTTCTTTATTCCAATTATGCAAACTTTTCTTCATCTGGATAGCCAGCATACGAATGAGCTGTTTTCTTTCTGCCTCATCCTCCACTTCCGTAGCCTTTTTTACCATTCCTTCCAAGAAACGGCCATAATGGCGATAACGAATTGCCCCATTCGGATAAGCGATTGTTTCCGGCTTCATTACCAGCTCTTCTTTCTTGACAATCTCGAATGGATAGTCGATATCAAGCTTAAAATCGGCCATGATGGCCAAATGATCCCAAAGCTTATGCTTGAAGTCGGGCACATCACGCAAATGTGGGAACATTCCTCCCATGATGTTTATAATTGTATTGGCACATCGCTGACGTTCTTCTCTATCCTCAATTGTCAACGCATGGTCAACCATATTTTGCACGCTTCTTCCGTATTCGGGAAGCTCCATTTTCTTTCGCTGGGTATTATATTCCATAAGTTTAAATCAGTTTCTTAGGTTGTGATGCCACAAACTCCTTTAAATAAAACGGCTCGAAGTACGCTACATCCTTGAAATCGCCCTTCGACTTTGCTTTTTCCGCAAGCGGGAACATCCATTTAGCCAACGGATGAATGCCATCGATAAAGTGAGCGTTAGGATGGGTAATCTTTTCGCGACACTTGGCCGAACCATTGCCGAAGAAATACACCGGATGTTTTTCGAGGAACTCCAAGTACGAGTTCTCGTCCACTATGTCGGCAGCAATCTCACGCTTCACATTCAAGGCACGATCGTACAAGGCTGCATACACCTCCATACGTCGGGCGTCAATCATCGGGCAAAGCAAGGCATCTTCCGGCAACTCTTGTTGCAAAAGTACGGGCACACACATTACTTCTAACGTAGGAAGGGCTATCAATGGCAGATTACGGCCATAACAAATACCTTTCGCCATGGAAACTCCGATTCGCAAACCAGTATACGAACCCGGTCCGCAACTTACGGCTACGGCATCAAGCACCATCCCATGACTATCTACAAACGACAAAGCCTCGTCTACAAACACGCCCAACTGCACCGCATGTTGAGGTCCTTGCAAATCAGCAACCTTGAATTCGTTCCAACCGTCTTCACTAACAGCCACCGAACAAACCTCGGTAGAAGTCTCTATATGTAAAATACACGACATATTGTTAATCTTTCTTTCCTTTAATAAGACGCAAAGATAACAAATTAATCGGTTTAACACCTTATTATATAGATTTTATAACATTAGAAATGTTTCAATCCATATCCATCACCTATAATTTTTGTCCCCTTTTGTCGCATGTTCACTTTTCAACAACCTGGAACAAACTGATAATCAACGGATTTAATTGTCGCAAAAAAAACACTATCGTTCCAACATTCTGTCCTCTTCTTTATTACCTTTGTACTATGAAAAAGACACTTTTATACATACTCGCATTATTATTTGCTTCGTCTTGCACATCAAACAAACACGAAGCAGAAGCCTTTAGATTCCTCCGCCAAGGATACGACTGGGAAGCCAAAGAAAAAGATGAGCAAGCCATGCTCTGCTACAAACAAGCCGAAGAAGCTATAAGAACAGTAAACAACCGTAAATTACATTTTCTTGTATATACAGCACTTGGCAAACTGAATACAGAATACGCTCATTACCCCATAGCCATGAACTACTTTCGGAAAGCTATAGACCTGAAACTTTCTGGATCTACCTGGAACACCATGCTAAAAGAATTTCATCAAAGTAGCGTATGGTGGAGAGGAAAACCCAATTACGAACAGATTAAGCTTCATGCAGAAGGTTTACAAGCTTTAATAGAGCGTATGGATTTTGCATCACAAGAAAGTGTCAACCTCCGGCAGGCTTTACTATACAAAGATGCCAGCGAATGGGAGAAAGCCGATTCCATTCTTCAGGAAGCTTTATCCTACAGCTCCGTACCCAAGCGTCGTTATCGACTTTATGCCGAGTTGGCTCATGCACGCCAACAGGCCAACCGACTATCAGAAGCCGACAGCCTTTATGCAGAAGCATTAAAAAGTTCATCCAGAAGTCTGAAAGCATCTATCTACAAAAACATTTATCAGCAACAACTATCCATCGGAGAGACGAACAAGGCCTTTGAAGCTTTGCAGAAGTACACCATAGAATTGGAGCAACTATACAATTCGGATAGCAGAACAAAGATGCTGGAGATAGAACGAAAATACGATTTACACGCCTTAAAAAGAGAATATGACAATTACCGACATCAAGGAACAATAACCTTATTGTCTGCTCTCGCCATCGTTTGTGCATTAGGCATCCTCTCTTGGGGTATTTGGAAATATTTGCAAAAGCAAAAAGAAGAACTGCTATACACCTACAAGAAAGAGGCGTATGCTTTGCAAACCCGCATAGACAATCTTCAGGAGCAAATGGAAGAAAGTGAAGACGAGTCCAAAGGCTTACAGGAACAAATTAAGGCACTGGAAAAAGAAAAAGAAGAAAAGAACTTACGCATTCACCAACTGGAAGTTACATTCCGTGCCAAAAGAATTACACTTTCTACAGATACAGCAGAGGCCGTACAATTATATCTACATTTGATGTCCCGCCAAGGAGCAAAATATCAACCGGCAGAAGACCGCTTTAAACTAGCACATTGGCTAAACGTTTCCCAGAACCGTTGGGCCGACCGTTTGGCTACCCAATACCCTACATTAAGCAATGGCGAAAAAGACATCTGTTACCTGTTTGCCATCGGATTCTCTTTCGAAGAAATGGCCGATTTATTACAAATCCAACCCCGTTCGGTAGACCGGTCCGTTTATCGCATTTGCAAGAAAATGGGATTTGAGCAAGGCAATAAAGAAGAGTTTGTAAAACAATTAAAGTTTTTGAATACACAACCTTAAAGCACTCATTTTATGAAAAAAGAAGTCATCAGCACGCTCCTTCTGGCATCATTATTGGGAGCTTGTTCATCCGACAAGCATGTGTCAACCAACGAAATACGGACCGTGGATGTTCGCTCTGCCATGGAAAAAGAATCTCCCTTCTCCATGAAAGAAGATGTGGAATCCATCGAATACATTCCGTTGGAAACTACAGATTCTTGCCTCATTAGCAATACCCTTTCATTGATAGCCGACGACAATTACATTTTTTTGGCAAACGGCAAGACAAGCCAAGTCTTTCAATTCAACCGAAAAGGGAAGTTCATCCGACAAATCGGGCGTGTGGGAGAAGGCCCGGGTGAATATGCTCCTTATTCCATATCCGAGCTCTCATTGAACAGTTCCCAAAAAGAAATTTATCTCAGCCGAAGAAATCTTCCGGCCTTAGTTTATGCTTACGACGGCACTTTTCTACGGGCTGACACCACCTACAAAGAATCCATCGGACAACGTTATCTTTTAAACAATGGAACCAGTATATTGACCGGCACCTATTTAACACCCAAACAAAACGCACCCTGGCTTTTAGCACTAGCTAACAATCAAAATGAACTTATAGCAACCAAAGCAGTATTTCCCCCTTCTGTACCCGAAGATATGGTTTACATGAAAGAAGTTCAGATGAGCCCTTACGGGCAATCCGCCGTAGTCTTTACTCCCTGTTGCGATACGCTATTCAGAGCAACGGCATCGGGTATCCAACCGGCTTGCATTTACGACCGAAAAAACGGGTCGGAGTATTACACACTCATCGCCGATGCCAGAGATTTGCAATTCAATAAGGCCGAGAAGGAATCGACCATCCAATTGTTCTCTTTCTTTGAGACAACGCGTTATTTCTATTTCCGTGCCATCAAGAAAGGGAGCCCAGACAAAATCTATTTCCAACGATTAGACAAACAGAACGGTGAATTCCTATCTCAATCCGTCCCGCAAGACTTCATCGATGTCTCACGAGGATTCAGCGACAGGCAGGTAATCGGCATCCCCAACGATATAGACAACGGCATTCCTTTCTGCCCAAGCTATGCCGTAAACGACCGGATTTGCATGCAAATAGTCAGTGCAGAAACGATTGCAAAACTAAAGGACAAAGGGTATCTGAAAAACGCTCCCAAAGCCTTGAACATTGATGAACTCGACAATCCCCTCGTCATTATCTATCACTTCCGATAAGCCCTCTTTCCACAAAGCCCTTGACGTATCAGCCCAAACGCCAAGGGCTTTTGACTGAAACGCCTTCACGTATTAAGAAAACGCCTTCACGAAACGAAAAACTGATACATTCATTCTCTATCCTTAAAGAAAAGCATTATTTTTGCAGAAAACAATATTATTTAGGATATGATACAATCAATGACCGGATACGGCAAAGCAACCGTTACATTCGGAGAAAAGAAAATACACGTAGAAATCAAGTCACTTAATAGCAAAGCTATGGACTTGTCTGTACGCATCGCACCGCTTTATCGCGAAAAGGAAATGGAAATCAGAAATCTCATTGCCAAGACGCTCGAACGTGGCAAGGTAGACTTCAGCCTATGGGTTGAGAAAGAAGCATCGGAAACGGCAACCCCTATCAATGGCGCACTGATGAACAATTATTACGAACAATTCAAAAGCATCACATCAACTACCGAAATCCCGATGCCAACAGACTTGTTTGCCACTCTCCTTCGCATGCCGGATGTACTTACCAAGGTAGACATCCAGGAATTGACCGAAGAAGAATGGACCGTAGCACGCCAAGCCATTGAAACAGCCCTCCAACAAATTACCGAGTTCCGCAAGCAAGAAGGCGCTGCCCTTGAGCAAAAGTTCCACGAAAAGCTGAACAACATCGAGGCATTGATGAAAGCCATCGAACCTTACGAGACGGAGCGTGTTGCCAAAATTCGCGAACGCATCACCGCCGCTCTCGAAAAGACCATCAGCGTAGATTACGACAAGAACCGATTGGAGCAGGAGCTCATCTATTACATCGAAAAGCTCGACATTAACGAAGAGAAACAACGCCTCAGCAATCACTTGAACTACTTCCGCGAAACCATGGCCAACGGCCAGGGACAGGGCAAGAAGTTAGGTTTCATCGCTCAAGAAATGGGTCGCGAAATCAACACTACCGGAAGCAAGTCGAACCATGCCGAAATGCAAAACCTTGTAGTTCAGATGAAAGACGAGCTTGAACAGATTAAAGAACAAGTATTGAACGTAATGTAATTGCCATACGATGAAAGGAAAACTTATTATTTTCTCCGCCCCATCGGGTTCGGGAAAATCCACCATCATCAACTACTTGATGGCTCAGAACTTGAACTTGGCCTTCTCGGTATCGGCCACCAGCCGCCCACCCAGAGGAGCCGAACAGCACGGAGTAGAATACTACTTCCTATCGGCCGAAGAGTTCAAGCAACGTATTGCCAACGATGAGTTTCTGGAGTACGAAGAAGTGTACGAGAACCGCTTCTACGGCACCTTGAAAGCGCCTATCGAAAAACAATTGGAGGAAGGTTACAACGTGGTATTCGATGTAGACGTAGTAGGCGGATGCAACATCAAGAAATACTATGGCGACCGTGCCTTGTCGGTATTCATCCAACCACCAAGCATTGAGGAGCTTCGCAAACGCCTGGTAGGTCGTGCAACCGACGCCCCTGAAGTTATCGAGAGCCGCATTGCAAAGGCTGAGTTCGAATTGGGCTTTGCCGAAAAGTTCGACACGGTAGTTATCAACGACGATTTGGAGCAAGCAAAGGCTGACGCTTTGAACATTTTGCAAAAATTCTTGAATTCATGAGCGACAACGAACGGAAGCGTGCCAAGATAAAGATGTAC
>JAEIGA010013455.1_pt1 | contig 12452 bp, 11 predicted proteins | sample 9270691 | NCBI WGS metagenome assembly JAEIGA01 (sample SAMN17057246, study PRJNA624740) | gut metagenome | biome: biome; isolation source: fecal sample | host: Bos grunniens | place: China: Xizang | collected 2019
ACCGCAGTCACGAACTCTGGTGCAGCAGGTACTTCATCTGACTTCAACGATGCCGGCTTCTCTCCACGACGATTCATTCTGATTATATCCCAAACGTCCTCAGCATAAACAGGATAGAGGTTTGCGAGGGATGAAGGATCATAAGAGAAGTACATGGTCTCGCTGAGAATATCTGTCTTCATCAGGTACGCAAGACCATCCTCAAACTCGAGAGGCTCATGAACCTTTGGTATGCGGGACTGTGCATCCATGTATACCGCAGTCTCATAGTTAAGACAGCACTTGAGCTTTCCACACTGTCCTGCAAGCTTCTGAGGATTCAACGAAAGGTCCTGCACACGGGCAGCAGATGTTGTGATGGACTGGAAAGTGGAAATATAGTTCGAGCAGCAGAGTTCACGTCCGCACACGCCTAATCCGCCGATAAGGCCGGCCTCCTGTCGCGCACCGATCTGCTTCATCTCGATTCTGATGCGGAACTCCTCAGCAAATACCTTGATCAGCTGACGGAAGTCCACACGACCGTCTGCGATATAATAGAATATGGCCTTGGTTCCATCACCCTGGAACTCCACGTCTCCGATCTTCATCTCCAGACCCAGTTCCGCTGCGATCTGACGTGAACGGATCATGGTCTCATGTTCACGAGCTATGGCCTCCTGCCACTTCTCGATATCGAAGAGTTTAGCCTTGCGATATATCTTCTTGAACTCGTATATCTCCGGATTCACCCTCTTGCATTTCATCTGACGGCCTACGATAGGGCCTTCCAAAGTCACGATACCGAGGTCATGACCATTTGCAGCCTCCACAATGACCATGTCGCCGGTCTTGATGGTCTGACCTGACGTATTGCGATATATACCCTTGCGGGTATTCTTGAAACGTACCTCGAAAAAGTCATTGAACTGTTCCTGATTTACGCCCTGAAGCCAGTCATACACCTCAAGCTTGCAGCATCCCGGACGGTAGTTGCACTCCAGTTCTCCCCCTTCAGCACGCTCTACCGAGCAGCCTCTGGAACAGTCGTATTTCTTAGATTCCTTAATCATATATTTAAAAACATTCTGTTGACAAGGTCGCAGAACAGAATCTTTGAATTCACGTTCCTGTCAATCATTGACACGACCTTCTCTATATTAGTCATTGACTTCACACAAAAACCCTTGGGACACTTGGCCGCCATCTCCTCATAAAACTCCCTTTCGTGCTCACCTACGCCGGAAATCTGAGGCAGTTTCTGCTGAAGCATGAATATCTTTCTTATGCAGTCGCCTGCAAAGTTACAAAAAGCTTTCTGTTTTTCGCGTGAATCCAGTGCCGCCATGGTCTCACCACACTCCAAAACACCTGTAAGATCGCGTGAAACTATGCTTCGAAGCAGATCCGAAAACAGATCCATGAAGAGATTATGCTCCTCCATATCACGCTCTGGCTTGAGGGCTTCTACGCGGGCTGCCTCTTCCTTAGACAAAGGCATGACGCGTACACTCTGGCAACGTGAGAAAATAGTCTGCAGCACCTTCTCCGGAGCATGTGTTATAAAAAGGAAAACTGTCTTCTGAGGCGGCTCCTCCACCATCTTGAGCAGTCTGTTGGCTGTCTCCTGATTCATCTTTTCCGGCAGATAGAAGATCACCGCCTTATATCCGTCGGCCACTGACGCAAGTGACAGCTTATTTATGATCGACTTGGCTTCTGCGACAGCGATAAGTCCGTTCTTGCTCTCGATTCCAATCGCACGCTGAAGGTCAGCTTCAGTAAAATATGGGTCTGCGACCGCCAGTTCCCTCCAATATTTAAGATAGGACTCGGAGGTCGGCTTGTCGTCTGAAGACTTCGGTCCCTTATTTACAGGAAACACAAAATGTACATCCGGATGGATCAGTTTAGACATCTGCCTGCAAGAAGGGCATTCTCCACACGAATCTCCGCCGGAAGGATTCGAGCAGTTCAGATACTGGACATAGGCCAAAGCAAGCGCAAGAGCACCGCAACCATCATTCTCATATAGAAGCATGGCATGCGCAACCCTGCCGCTGTCTGCCATGGAGGCCAGCGTCTTTGCTACCGAGGTATTTCCTATTATTTCTGAAAATTTCATTACTTGTCACGTTTAGCCGTAAAGTAGGCCAGTTCCACCAGAAAAGCCTTCTCCTGCGAATCAGGAAGCACATCCAAAGCACGGACAGCCTTCTCCACATACTCATCCAGGCGCATTCTGGAATATTCCAGACCTCCGTTTTCCTTCACAAAAGTCACGATTTCATCCCTGTGTTCCGGATGACCTACGATGTCATTTACCAATCCACGGATGCGTTTCTCTTCCTGTTCTGACACATTTGAAAGTGCTCCAAGGAGCGGAATAGTTATCTTCTGTTCCAGAACATCCACACCTAAAGGCTTTCCTACCGATTCGGTACCGTCATAGTCCAGAATGTCATCCTGGATCTGGAAAGCATTTCCTAAAGCGATTGAATATTCCCTTGCCGCTGCCTCATATTGCTCAGACGCAGAAACAGACAGGACGCCAGACACACATGCAGCTTCAAAAAGAGAAGCGGTCTTATTGTATATTATTCTGAGATAGTCTTCCTCTACAGTATCCCCGTTCTGCGCCTTCTGAAGCTGAAGAAGTTCGCCTTCAGCAAGGGCGCTGAGAGTCTTGGAGAAAATCTTCAGAACCACAGTATCGGATGAACCATCCGAAAGAATAAGATCCAGTGCCTTTACAAGCCAGTAATCACCTATCAGCACAGCCACCGACGGTCCCATCAGAGACATGATTGTCGGCACACCCCTTCTCTGGGCGCTGTCGTCAGCCACATCATCATGAAGCAGTGTCGCATTATGCAGCAACTCTGACGCAGAGGCATATCTGACGGTAGCATCCGTTGTCTTGCCGCCAGAACATGCGCGGGCAAAAAGAACAGTCAGCAAAGGACGCATCTGCTTTCCGGAATTGGAAAGGATCGATGCATTGGTCATGTCAAGAAGGCTGATGTCACTATGCAATGAACCGGAAATCCTCTCCTGCACGGCCTGCCAGTCCGCCCCTACAAACTCCCTTACCTTTTTTATATCCATAACTACGCCTCCAGCAAATCTAAAAGTTCATCAGCAGTTTTTGCAAAATGAAGCTTTGACATGGTCTCAATCGACAACATTCCCTTTGAGACATAATGCTCCAAAAGGGACTTCAGCGGCGCATAAAAACCCTTATGGTCAAGCACCATGATCTTTCCATCATATTGCTTCAGATGAATCAAAGCGAAAGTCTCTATCAATTCATCCAAGGTACCGATTCCACCCGGAAGGGCAACCACGGCACATGTTCCCTCTCGAAGAAGCGTCTTACGCTCAGCCATCGTGTCTGTCCATTTCACTTCCGAAAGTTCTGGATAGACATACTGCTCCATGAAACGGGGTATCACACCCAGATGATATCCGCCATTGTCACGCATCTCTTCAGAGATTACGCCCATAGTTCCTTTGACTGTTCCTCCTGTGACAATGCCGAACCCACGAGAAGAAGCTGCCCTGACAAACTCGCGGGCAACCTCATTGTACTCCTGATCGATATTGACACTTGCTGAGCAAAAAACCGCAATCTTCTTCATACAGTGCACTGACTTAGAAAATGAATGAGAGTGACAGAGTCATGCCACCGAAATTAAAATCATCTCTGACTCCCGAATAGAGTGGTCCGAAATTCCAATTATATCTTCCTACAAGCTGAAATTTCCATACATCCAGACCTATTCCGGCGCCAAGACCATATTCCAGACGCTGAAAGCCATCCCATGAAATATTGTTTACAACACCATACCCTACAAACGGCGTTACATCAAGGAACGGCCTGAACAATATAAGGTCAGGTCCCCACTGAAATGAAACAGGGACTTCCACATACCCTGTCTTCAGGACATCATAGACATCCTGACTGACAATAGGCGCCTCAACTAAAGAGCCCTTCACATGATAAAGGACCGAAGGCTGGATTGCAAAACCAAAAGGGAGGTCAATCTTATACGTAAGACCGGCATGGTAACCGGTTGTCATGCTTGTATTCGCTTCTCTGATTCCCATGAAGCTGGCACCACCTGTGATACCGAATCCTCTTGCGTTCGAGGTATAAGAACCCCAAAAAGTCATCACGCAGAGCGCAATGACTGTAATAAATCTTTTCATATCGAAAAACTAGAGGAGAGCGTTGATCTTAGCTGCGAAAACATCCTTTGTAGCTGCACCGACATGTCTGTCAACTACCTCGCCGCCCTTGAAGAAAAGGACTGTAGGGATGCTTCTGATGCCGTAGTCCATCGGAACATCGTCACACTCGTCAACATTGCACTTGCATACAAGGACCTTGCCCTCAAACTCTGTTGCGAGCTCGTCGATGATAGGAGCGATTGCCTTGCATGGACCGCACCATGTTGCCCAGAAATCCACTACTACAGGGATCTCACTATTAAGTACTTCCGCAAAATTTGCGTCATTAACTGCCTTTGCCATAATATTAAAAATTTAATCCAGTCGCAAATATAATATTTTGCGACTGGATTAGCAACAATGAGACCGTCAAAGGTCTTTTTAGTAATTCTTTTCGATATCCCAGACAAATGCTCTGATACCCAGGTCAGGAGTCTCCTCGTCCATAAATCTGAGTTTGGCAAGGATGTCATCCACCTTCTCATCCGGAACAAATGTCAGAATGGCATTGTTCATTGTAGGCCAAGCGTGGTTACCAAGATGAGGCTCGCCCGAGAATCCTCCTCGGCCTGCGATATCCTGCCACATGGTGAAGCCTCTCACTCCAAGAGCTTCGATTGCATCTGCAATCTCCATGTTGTATGCCTGGTCGTATGCTATAAATATTCCTTTCATGATATTTTCCTTTTTAATCTGTTAAGCCTGCTTTGCAAGTTTCTTTGCCTTGCGACGCTCCTGCATTGATGCAAGTGATGCGTAGATTGTAGGGATGATGACAAGTGTAACGAGTGTTGACACTGTAAGACCCCATGCCACAACCATACCGAGCGAACGCCACATCTCCGCACCCTCACCTGTACCGATGGCCATAGGAACCATACCGAGGACAGTTGTAAGGGTTGTCATAAGAATAGGACGCAGACGAGATCTTGCCGCGATGACTGACGCCTCGGCTATGCTGTATCCACGCTCACGCATAAGGATCGTGTAGTCGATGAGCACGATACCGTTCTTCACCACGATACCCATGAGGATCAAAAGACCGATCATACCCATCGCACCCATTGGAGTACCTGTAAAGATCAATCCCATAAGCACACCGACAAAAGCGAACGGCACTGAGAACATGATCACGAACGGACTCATGAATGACTCGAACTGAGATGCCATCACGATATACACAAGGATGATGATCATTGCAAGGAGAAGGATCAGATCTCCGAACATCTCCTGCTGCTTCTCGAATGAACCACCAATTCTAACCATGAGTTCAGAAGGGATATCTGTCTCTGCAAGCACCTGCTCTGTTGTTGCTACAACATCAGAAAGAGCATAACCCTCAGCGACCATACCGGAGACAGTAATCATACGCTCACGGTTCTTTCTCTGGATTGCAGGAGGAGTCTCGCTCTCGACAACCTCGCCGAGATCCTTGATTCTCACAGCCCTGCCCATATTGTTATAGATCAGGATATTCTCTATATCTTCAATGCTTGTTCTGAATTCCGGAGCATAACGTACTCGGATATCATACTCGTCTCCGTCTTCACGGTAGAATGACTGAGTGGATCCGTTCATCGCTGCTGTAAGGAATGCTGCTGCAGTTGTACTGTTAAGTCCGTTGACAGCCAGCTTCTCGCGGTCGAAATCGACCTGATATTCAGGAGTATACTCATCGCGGCTCAAAAGAACCTGAGCGCAGTTGCCTACCTCCAGCATCTTGGCCTGAATCTCGCGAGCCACGCGATCCGTAGTCTCGAAGTCGTATCCATAGATCTCGACATCCACGGTAGAAGCACCTCCCATTCCGCCCTGAGCACCTTCAGTCACTTTAACTTTCTTGAACTCCGGATAGTGCGCAAGGATACCACGAACGACCTGCGCTATTTCTGCGACAGAACGATCACGAAGTTCCATACTGCCCACATTGATATTATAAGACAATACGTGGGTACCGTTGTTCTGCATTGAGGCAAAGGCATTGTCTGAGTCCGCCTGTCCAAAAGCATATGAGCAGTTCACAATCTCAGGGATCGCTTCAGCAAACTTTCCATGAATCTCATGCGCGAGTTCTCTTGTCACACTCTGACCCGTTCCGGCAGGAAGTTCAAGCTGCACTGTGATACGTCCGTCATCAGACTTAGGGAAGAATTCTGTCTTCATCTTTGGTCCAAGGATACCCAGTGTTGCGATAAAGACTCCAAGGGAAATCAGGATAACAGCAGTCCTGTGTCCGATACACCATTTGATCATGCGGCCGTAACCTCTTGAAATCCAATCAATGAACTTGCTGAAGTTACCGAAGATAAGTGCGTTGAGTTTGCTCTTCTTAGGCTTGTATCTGAGGTACTGCGAGCAGAGCATCGGAATCAAAGTAAGCGCACCGATAGTCGACACGATCATGATGATACTTGTGATCCATCCCAGCTGCTTGAACATCAGACCGGCCATACCCTTGACCATGGTAAGAGGCATGAACACGGCAAGCATTGTCAATGTAGACGCGATAACCGAGATACCCACCTCCTGGGTTGCATGTACGGCAGCCTCCTTAGGTTTCGCTCCTCTCTCCAGGTGGGTTGAGATATTCTCCAGAACCACGATCGCATCGTCCACGACCATACCGATGGCAAGAGACAGAGCCGACATTGACACGATGTTCAACGTGTTTCCTGTAGCCCAGAGGTACATCAATGATGCAAGGAGGGAAATAGGGATCGAAAGCACGATGATGAAGGTTGCACGCCATCTTCCGAGGAAGAGGTATACGACGAGCATCACGATGATGAAGGTGATAAGGATAGTCTCCTTCAACGAGTCCAGGGTATTGAGGATGTTGTCGGAGCTGTCGACCACGGTTGTGATCTTGATATCTGACGGAAGGCCGTCCTGAATCTTTGCAAGTTCCTTCTTCACGCCCTCGATAACGTTCACTGTATTTGCATCAGCTTGCTTCTGGATGACGATCTGAGCTCCCTGGATGCCGTTGATGTATGATTCCTGATATCTCTCCTCGACTCCGTCAATGACTCTTGCAACGTCGCGAAGATAAATTGTCTTTCCCTGCGAGTGACCTACTACGATATCAAGCATCTGATCAGCAGAAGTGAACTCCTTCTCCACACGGAGAGAGTATGCATTGGATCCGATGTCAATGGTTCCAGAAGGCACATTTCTGTTCTCGGCAGCAATCATGCTTGAAATTCCTGCAACAGTAAGCCCATATGCCTCAAGCTTGTTAGGATCGCAATATACCTGGATCTCACGCTTCGGCGCACCGGCGATAGATACTGTACCTACGCCAGACACACGGGCGAGAGGAGTCGCAACCTTATCGTCGAGAATCTTCTCGAGAGCAGGAAGACTCTCGTGTGCAGTCGCCGCCATGATCATGATAGGCATGTCGTCCGCGCTGAACTTGAAGATAAGCGGGAGAGATGCGCCATCCGGCAGCACTGAGTTCACCATATCGAGCTTGTCACGTACATCATTTGTAGCAACGTCGATATCCACACCCTCGTTGAATTCGAGAGTAATAAGAGCGATGTTCTCTCTTGAAGTTGAAGAGAGGTTCTTAAGGTCGCTCACACCATTGAGGGAGTTCTCGAGAACCTTTGTAAGGTTGGTCTCGATATCCTCGGCACTGGCTCCCGGATACGAAGACATGACCATGATCACGTTCGCATCGAACTTAGGGAACTTGTCCAGTGAAATATTTATCAGCGAGAAAATACCGAAGATCGCCATGGCGATGAAGACCAGCGCCGTGGTTACCGGATTATTGACCGCTTTTCTGTAAATGCTCATACGTTATGACCTTATTCGTTTACATTAACCTTAATACCATCCTTCAGACGGATCATACCGCCGGTAACGACCATTGCCCCATCCTCAAGTCCTTCAAGAATCTCATACTCAGCACCGAGACGGCGGCCGAGAGTCACTTTTGTGTATGAAACCGTTCCATCGTTATTGAGAACATATACGAAACGCTCACCTGAGCCCTGCTGCTTTACTACAGCCACGTCAGGAACGATGATGCTGTTGTTTGAACCGAATGTGATTGTTGCTCTAGCAAACATACCAGGTCTGAGTTCCTTCTTTGCATTGTCGATCTTAACCTCAACAGTGAATGTTCGTGTCGCTGGATCTACTGTAGGATAGATTCTGTTGATCTTACCGACGAACTCCTGACCAGGAAGAGCATCTGCAGCAACCTTTACTTCATCACCTACATGAACCTTTGAATAATCAGACTCTGACACACCCACGAGAAGTTTTACAGGAGCGATCTGCTCGACTGTGAAGATAGGAGCTGTCATGGCATACATATCACCTGCATCGTAGTTGCGTGCAGTCACAACACCATTGATAGGGCTGAGAAGGACTGAGTTCTCCTTAAGGTTCTCATACTGCTTCTTGGCGTTGTTGTATGCTATCTTGCTTGCCTCATATCCAAGCTCGATTGCATCGAGGTCTGACTGAGAGAGTCCGCCAGCATCGTAAAGACCCTTGAGACGTCCGTACTCTACCTCGTTGTTCTTCATCTGAAGTTCAGCCTGCTTCATCTGGTTCTCGACTGTCTGAAGCTGAACCTGGTCCATCTTTGCGAGCACCTGACCCTTGGTCACATTGTCACCGATCTCCACATTGATCTGCGCAATACGGTTTACGCTCTGAGGAGCAATGTTGTTCTTTACAAAAGCCTGTACAGTTGTCGAATATACCACTTCCTGAGGCACGTCACGTCTTGTAACCTGCTCAACTGATACGGTTGGAGTTGTATCTACAGCTGCCTTGGTGTTCTGAGCCTGCTTGTCACTGCCGCCACAAGCTGCCGTCATAACAACAGCACCGGCAATAACCATAGATTTGAAAAGTGTTTTCATATATTATATCTTTATTATCAATTAGTTAATGAAATCCTGACCAAGAGCCTGCTCGAGTTGAGCCTTGGCTGTGAGGAAGTTATATACCGCCTGCGATGCTGCAAGCTGTGACTGAGTCAGTGCAAGCTGAGCGTCATTGACCTCGATCAAGGCGCTGCGTCCTACCTGATATGACTTTGCAACGATGTCATAACCCTTCTGAGCTGAGGCTACGGCATCCTTTGCCGCATAGTAGCTCTTCATGCTTGTCTCCATGGTATTGAGATGCTGACGGATCATGATCTTGAGCTGACGCTCTGTGTTGACTGTCTGAAGCTGAACCTGCTCGTACTGGTTCTTTGCCTGACGTATCGCCTGATGACGCTTTCCACCAGCGAAGATAGGAATGTTGAGGCTGAGAGCCACGTAAGAATATGGAGTCCAACGATACTCACTGAAATTGAAGTCGTTGGTCATCGCGTTGATACTGAAGTTGAATGCGAGGGCGAGAGATGGAAGGTTTGCGTATTTCTGAACCTTGATCGCCTCTGAGAGCATTTCAGCCTGGATTGCAAGCTGCTTCATTGTTGTGTTTCTGTCGAGAGATATCTCATCATTCTGGTGGATGTCATAAAGCATGTGCTGTGACCAGTCCTCCAGCTTGCCTGCAACGTCGAGATTCATGTCGAGGTCGACGCCAAGAACAGCCTTGAGCTGCCACAATGCGAGGATAACCGATCCTTCTGCATTATAGACATTAGGCACTGCATTCGCAACCATTGTCTTTGCTCTGAGGAGCTCCATGTCTGAAACCTTCTGGGCGTCGTATTTCTTCTGAGTCTCGGCAAGGTTCTGCACTGCATTTTCATATACCTGCTTGTATACCTCGAATGCCTCCTTTGCAAAGAGGGTCGAGAAGTATGCGTTCTTGACCTGGGTCACCATGTCAAGGCGAGAGGCACGTGCCTTCTCCACTGCAAGCTCCACATCCATTCCCGAGAGTTTAAGACTCTTCCAAAGCTGAGCGTTTACAAGTGGCATGGCTGCTGAAAAGCCTGCGCTCCACGTATTCCAACGACCAACCTCCATTCCGTCCGACATTGACGAAGCCTCAGTTGAGCTACCTGATTCTGTCTCGGGGATCTCTGGAATCTGTCCATCACCCGGGGTCTCCGAGCCATCAGGCATCTGTCCGCCTGCGCCGGCTCCACCCATCATGCCGGAAAGCTTGCTCATGTCGATGTCCATGTACATCACCTGCTTCTTGATGGTTCTCTGATAAGCTCCAGAGAAATCAATCTGCGGGTAAAGGGCCGCATAGCTGCCTTTCTTGGCATACTCTGTTCTTTTGATTTCCATGTCAGCGACTTTTACTGACACGTTCTCGCTTAAGGCAATCTCAAGCGCCTGTTCCAAAGAGATGATTACCGGTGCTTCTGAAGTACTAGCCTCATCAAGAAGCATCTGAGCCTCTGATTTCTGAGCCGCTTCCTGAGCATTCTTATCCTTGTACTGAGCCATGGCATCAGTCTGAGAAAGAAGAACCGCACCAGCGATCATCGCAACTACCGCTAATTTTTTCATTTGATTTATATACACTAAACTGTTTAATTTTCAAAAGGGCATTTTCGGTCGCAAAATTCGCGCCATTTTAGCGATTTTTATTGGTCCAGATTACTATAGATTTGGTCCAAACAGCTAAAAGGTTTATATTTGCAAAACAAACATGCAAATATGAGCGAAAAAAGGGTAAAAAACTCAAAACCAGCTATTCTTTTCGGAGAAAAGAGTGTCAAAAGAGTCGGATATATTGACGACTATATCTTCGCATGCGAAATCGAGGGCGAAGACCACATAATCTATTCCAAGCCACGTCGTCCAAAATATCATTTGGTCATCATCGTTACAGCCGGCCACATCAACCTGATCGTCAACGGAGTAAAACACCGATTCGAGAAAAACACCTACATCAACCTCCCCACCTGGGCGGACATATACGAGATCGAATATGGCAATGGATTTCACGCCATGGTGACAGCTACCGACAGAAGCGTCGTGGAGGACATATTCCGCAACAGAAACCCTTTCCCGCCGGATTTCAAGATCAGGGTAGACCATGGACTGGGTGGACAAATCATTGAGCAGAAAGACCTTGACACACTATGCAAGGACATCAGCAACATGATATCATCCCTATCCAACAAGAAGCATCATTTTGCCCAGGAGATCAACTATGCATACTTCTACATCCTTCTCACCGACATGGCCGACATGGTCTGGAGGAGATACAGCAACAAGCAGGAGCCCGACCACCACACACAGATGAAAAGGTCGGACAACATCCTGAAGGACTTTGCTGAACTTCTTGCAACAAACATCAGAACTGAAACCTCGGTAGGGTTCTATGCCGAAAAGTTATGCATTTCAAAGCAGTATCTCTCGTTAATAGTACGTGAGAAAATGAGGGTATCCATCAGCACGGTGATCTCGTCGATGAGGACCGAGATGGCAGCCAGACTGCTTCGTGACCCCGACAAGACCATTCAGGAAATAGCAGAAGAACTCTCCTTTTCGGACCAGTCGTCCTTTGGAAAGTTCTTCAAGAAACATACGGGAACATCCCCGTTAAAATACAGGCAGAACCTCAAGAAGACTCTGCTTACTCTCAGATCGAAAGAGGTGCTTGACGAAAGGATCAAGAATCTGGCCTAACCTTCTGGCGAGATATCGAGCCACTCGTGCTCACCACCCCATATTTCAAGGAATCTTCTAAAATCCTGATTTGAAAGCACCACACTGCCGGTATTGTCACATGGATGGAAACTGATACGCTCAGCAGTCTGCAGATCCTTGTCAAGAAAGAGCTTGACTCTATGTCCATTAGGGAAATGTTCCTTTGTAAGTTCATCTGACTGCATGTCGTGAATCAGGCCGAGCGGCGAAACCGATCCTGGCAGCAGGCCCAGGCATCTTTCCATACGTTCCGCTGAAGCAAACGACAACTTGCCCTGACACAGCATCTTCTCAAGAGAGTGAATGTCAAGTGACTTATGACATTCAAACACCACCAGATAGTGGCGGTTGCCCTTATGGTTTCTGAAGAAGAGGTTCTTGCAGTGGACCGAATCTATGTCCTTCCAATACTCAAGAGCCAGTTCGATGGTAGGAAGAGGCGGATGAGTGTGGAGCTTGTAGTCGAGGCCATGGTCTTCAAGAAACTTCAACACCTCGTCAATTCTGGCATTCCCTGTCATCGGTTCAGACTTTTTGCGTAGTGAGTCGGAGCTGCTTTGGGCTTTTCCGGCTGCACGGCCTCAACCGGAATCTTCTTTTTATAGCTGTATATTATCAGGCCTATTCCAAAGAGAATGA
>JAEIGA010013456.1_pt1 | contig 12452 bp, 11 predicted proteins | sample 9270691 | NCBI WGS metagenome assembly JAEIGA01 (sample SAMN17057246, study PRJNA624740) | gut metagenome | biome: biome; isolation source: fecal sample | host: Bos grunniens | place: China: Xizang | collected 2019
AACTACGCCTCCTGTGCCCGTGTGCAGGAATATTTCACGGGTAATCATTCGGTCTTCATCTCTTTTACTGCATCCGGGGACTGTGTGCAAAGACAAAATTGCCGGGAGTTTCAAATTTGCGGTGTACCTTTCCATAAATAGAAGATTAAAGATTAAACTATTGGCGGTACACGATTGATATAGGCAAAAAGAGAGCGTGAAGCCCACAATACCCAAACCACCAACCAGGCACTAGCAAAGCCCCGCAAACAGAATGAGTAATGCAGAGCCCCACGCTGATATTGTCAACACTCCTTTGGGGGATAAGTTCCCTTTGGGAATGAGAAATATCATCACAGGGCATCTACAATACCTTGTTTCCGGTTTGCACTTAAATTGCTAGTTTAGGTTAGTCGGACAACAAAGCGTGTAAACGCCTTAAATAAAATGTAAATCTTGTGACAATGATAGCCACAAGTTGCTACAAAGAGAACGTGGATTGCCGATATGTGCAATGCATTGGTCTTTCTTTGCAACTGCTGCAAATATACAACAATATAAAGCCCCTGTCAATAGCTTATGGGCAAAAGTTTCAATATTTCCAGGTAAATGTTTGCTGCCTATCTGCTATTTTAGTTTTATTAAACCCTTATAAAAGTGAAAGTTTATATTTTTTTACTACTTTTGCTTTGAATATACGATATTATGAGCGAAGACGTAAAGAAATACACTGTTGAGGAAGAGAGATGGAATGCCATTTCTCACTCAGTGGGAATAGCAGGCGGTATAATCGTCAGTGCTATTTTCTTGAAAAAAGTAATAACAAACGGCGGTGATGAATGGGATTTGACAAGTGTGCTGTTGTATATGTTCGGTATGTTGTCATCATACATATTCTCAACACTTTACCATGCCTGCTCGCCCGACAGCAAATGGCGCAAGACACTGCGTAAGCTCGACCATTCGGCAATATATTGGCATATAGCAGGAAGCTATTCACCCATAACCCTCATTGCCATGCGAGATACAGGCTATTGGGGATGGGGTATATTCATCTTCTGTTGGCTTTGTGCCATTGTTGGTACCTCTTTGAGTCTATACAGTCTCAAGAAACATAATATTCTTGAAACAGTGTGTTATATTCTTATGGGATTGACAATACTTGTTGCCACAAAGCAGTTCTACGACGCAGTGGCACTGCCGGTATTCCTTTGGGTAGTAGGTGAAGGCGTTGCATATATTACCGGGGCTGTATTCTACAGTTTTCACAAGGTCAAGTATATACACACAGTATTCCATTTCTTTGTTCTTCTTGGTACAGCATGTCACATGATTGCAATGTGGTATGTCATAAAAGGCATGTAAAAAAGAGGCTCTTAGAATTTAATTTTCCGATACTCGTATCAAATCGGTTTCAAATTTTCAATTCTCGCGAGGTTGCATTATATTTGCGTTATAATTGCCGTTTGCAGTTATAACGCATTTTATTTATTATGACACAAGTTTACAAAACATACTCTCTCTTACCCCATAACACGTTCGGTATAAAAGCTACTGCAGATAATTTTGTAGAATTTTCATCGGTTGATGATATTATGACTTTTCTTGGAAAAGGTTTCAATGGCCGTTCACTTGTAATAGGGGGTGGAAGCAATCTTCTTTTCGTCAACGACTTCAGTGGCACAATATTCCATTCTGCAATAAAAGGTATGGAAGTGGTAGAAGAAAATGATAAAGAAATACTGTTACGTGTGGGCAGTGGTGTCAATTGGGATGAGCTTGTTGCATATACCGTAGAACATGGGTGGGGTGGATTGGAAAACCTGTCTGCAATTCCAGGTGAAGTGGGTGCAAGCGCCGTGCAGAATGTCGGTGCCTACGGAGTTGAAGCAGGCGAGCTTATCGAAAAGGTGGAAACGATAAGGATAGAAGACGCTGAATGTCAAGAATTTTTACATAAAGATTGTGATTTCTCTTATCGCCACAGCATATTCAAGACTACCGAAAAAGGCAAGCACATCATAACATACGTCACATACCGTTTGGCTAAGAATCCATCATTCAAACTGACATACGGAAACCTCTTCGAAAAGGTAGAAGAGTTGGGTGGAGCTACGCTTGCCAATGTGCGTAAGGCCGTATGCGAAATACGCGAAGCCAAACTGCCAAACCCCGATAAGGTAGGCAGTGCAGGAAGTTTCTTTATGAACCCTGTTGTCACAAAGAAGGTTGCAGAGTCACTCGCTGAAGAATACCCCACAATGCCCAAATATCCTTTACCCAACGGAGATGTAAAACTTTCTGCCGGTTGGTTAATTGAAAAATGTGGTTGGAAAGATACTCCACATGAACACGTGGGAGTATATCAACACCAGGCACTTGTTGTCATAAATCGCGGTAATGCCACAGGGCAGGATGTACTTGATTTTGCATCAGCCGTTGTTGCTTCAGTGAAAGAGAAATTCGGTGTAGCACTGAATATGGAGGTAAATGTAATTGAGTAACAGAATGAAACTTACATTTTTAGGAACAGGAACATCTACCGGAGTACCCGAAATTGGTTGCAAATGCGAGGTGTGTACATCGACCGACCCACGTGATGCGCGTCTGCGTAGCTCTGCACTGCTTGAAGATGGCAACACAACGATACTCATCGATTGCGGTCCTGATTTCCGCATGCAGATATTACGTGCCGATGTAAAGAAAATTGATGCAGTAGTGATGACACACAAGCATTACGACCATCTTGTAGGTATTGACGACTTGCGCCCATATACATTCTCGAAAGAACTTCCCATATATGCCGACCGCGAAACGGAAATGCAGATACACTCAATGTTTCCTTATTGCTTCTATAAGGTTAAATATCCCGGAGTGGCAAATATATCAGTTGTTCCAATAGACCACAGCAACTCATTCCGGATAGGAGAAATCGATGTGCAACCAATCCGTGTCTTTCATGGCATGATGCCCATAACAGCCTACCGCTTCGGAAAACTCGCATATATAACGGACATGAGTTATATCGAACCATCGGAATTAGAGAAGTTATATGGGGTAGAAGTGCTTGTAATCAACGCCTTGCGCTTTTCAAAGCCACACAAGACACATCAGACGGTGCTCGAAGCATTTGAGATAATAAACAAGATTAAGCCACGCGAAGTATATTTCACTCATCTTATGCACCACATTGGTTTGCATGCCAAGTTTGAGAAATGTCTGCCACAAGGCGTGCATTTAGCATACGACGGTCTAAAAGTAGAAATATAAAGGGAACGAATTAATAATTCGTTCCCTTTATATTTCTACAGTCTCCACTGTTGGCAGAAGATATCAGGATGAATCTTCTTTATTTTATCGACATCACACTCTTTGGGGAATATTCCAAAGAAAGCCGAACCGCTTCCTGACATTGAGGCATATACAGCACCCAAATCATAAAGTTTCTCTTTTATATCCCTGACCGCCGGAAATTTCGCAAAAACACTCTTCTCGAAATCGTTTTTCATCAATCCTTTCCACTCTTTGACAGGCATCTTTATGATATCAGCCAATGGATTCTGCGGATATTGAGGATTCACAAGAGAATACGCCTCTTTGGTGGATATATGTATGTCCGGCTTTACTACAACAATATAAAATCCCGCAAGATTACAATCTATAGGAGTGAGAATATTTCCTATACCTGTTGCATAGGCAGGCTTGTTCTTTATAAAGAATGCACAGTCGGCACCCAAGCGGGCTGCATACTCTTCGAGTTTTTCATCGCTGAGATTCAATTCAGCAATAGAATTCAACATCTTGAGAGCAAAAGCGGCATCAGCACTGCCACCTCCCATTCCTGCACCGGTAGGGATATTCTTGTAGAGCGATATATTTACTTTTGGCATTTCATAATCCGTAGCAAGGATGTTGTATGCCTTTACCACGAGATTGTCGTTGTCGTTTCCTTCAAACTCTGCATTGTGCATTGTGAATGAAGTTTCATCCTCACTCTTTGTTATCTCCAATATATCGTATAATGGAATAGGGTAGAATACGGTTTCGAGATTATGATAACCATCGGGGCGTTTCTCCACAACGTCGAGACCGAGATTTATCTTTGCATTTGGAAATGTAATCATTGAAAATCTTGTTTTATAATATGCAAAAATACAGTTTTTTATTAAAATAACGTAATTTCCGATTAACGATTAAAGATTAACGTTGAACGATTAAAGATTAACGAGGAAAACGAAGTTTCGACAATGCGAGCAGCGATAGGTCACAGGCTGCTCGTATTCTCGACAGACATTACGTCTGTTGACAACTTATTATTTTTTGTTGAAAATCAAAATACTCTCTTATTTGATTATTAAAACGAAACGACGTATCTTCGCGCCACGAAATTTACGATATGGAAGACAATAGCACACCAAAGAAACGAGCACCACGTCGCCAGCAGGCGCCGGCTGTTCCCAAACTCAGCGAATACGGACATGTACAACCACAGGCTCTCGACATAGAAGAGGCTGTACTCGGAGCATTGATGATTGACAGCGATGCCATAGGACGCTTGGGCGGCATGCTGCAACCCGATTCGTTCTACGACAAGCGTAACCAATTGTTGTTCGAAGCAATACAACAGATGGACCTTAACGACCGTCCTATCGACATTCTCACCGTTGCCGAATATATGCGCAGCAAAGGAACTCTCGATGAGGTCGGTGGTCCTGTGTATATAGCACAGCTTACCAGCAAGGTGGTCTCTTCGGTAAATATTGAATATCATGCCAATATCATTGCTCAAAAGAAACTCGCCCGCGACCTCATACGTTTTACAAGCAAGACTCAGGTGCAGGCTTTCGACGAGACGCAGGATGTTGAGGAACTTATGCAACAGGCCGAATCGGAACTTTTTGAGATTTCGCGCCATAACATGCAAAAGGATTACACTCAGATAAACCCTGTAATCAAGCAGGCATACGACCAAATTATAACAGCATCAAAGAACACAAGCGGTATCAGCGGTCTCAGCACCGGCTATCACCGTCTGGACAAGATTCTTGCCGGATGGCAGCCAACCGACCTTATCATCCTTGCGGCGCGTCCTGCGATGGGTAAGACAGCCTTTGCTCTCTCTCTTGTACGTAATATGGCTATCGACCAAGGTATTCCATGCGGTATGTTCTCTCTTGAGATGGGTAACGTGCAGCTTGTGCAACGTCTTATCTCTAACGTGTGCCAGATTTCCGGCGACAAGGTTCGTAGCGGTCAGCTCGAGAAATACGAATGGGGACAGCTCGACAGCAAGATTGTTGCACTTCAGAATGCTCCATTGTATATCGACGACACTCCACAGCTATCTGTTTTTGAGCTACGTTCAAAAGCTCGTCGCATGGTGCGCGAACATGGTGTAAAGATGATTTTCATCGATTACCTTCAGTTGATGACAGCCAACACCGGTAAAGGTAACCGTCAGGAGGAAATCAGTACAATCTCTCGTGCGCTGAAAGGTCTTGCCAAAGAGTTGAATATTCCAATCATGGCACTCAGTCAGCTTAACCGTAACGTTGAAGGCCGAGAGGGTATAGAGGGTAAACGTCCGCAACTTAGCGACCTTCGTGAGTCGGGAGCCATTGAGCAGGATGCCGATATCGTAATGTTCGTAAACCGTCCCGAATACTTCCACATATACAAAGACGGTGATTTCGATTGGCGTGGCAAAGCCGAGATTATCATTGCAAAACACCGTAACGGTGGTCTCGATAATATTCCTTTGTTGTTCCGCAAGGAGTATGCACGCTTCATGAACCTTGATGATGAGACATTGGACCCACCACCGGGCGATATGCCTGTTATGCGCGTCTCAAAAATGAATATGAGTGCACCAATGGATTCTGGTGATGTTCCTGATTTGCCCGACTATCTGCGAGGACAATCGTTGCCTCCGGAACTTATGGGCGGCGGCAATCCACCGGTACCATTCTAAGCAAAAAAATGAGCCTCTTTTGGAGGCTCATTTTTTTAAGTGATAATATAGATGTTGACCCAATAATGTCATCCCGACAGAGCGTAGCGACGAGGAATCTCTAAAAACGATATACGAGATGTCTCCACTACGGTCGACATGACATCTACGCGTTTTTTTCAGTATGTGGGTCAACTGCTATATTGTTACCTTTTTTATATATAGAAATTCATCTTTTACACATTTCTTAGAAAAGGAATCCAGTATTTATATAGAACGCTCCGTTTCCATCCTGTTTCTTGATGACAGGGTCTTTGCTGAACTTGCTTACCGGCAAGCCGTATTCAAAAGCAACGATGAAATTCTGGTTCATGATGAAACGCAAGCCGGCACCCACTGTTATATGCGGGCGGTCGCTTTTTGGAGCAGTCTTCATATAAGCATCATATGCAGCGCGGTCTTCTTCCTTTCCTTTGAACGACATGTCATAGTTGCGTGTAACCATTGTACCATCGCTGAATGCGCTCAAGCCGAATGCAATATTCTGTTTCCAAAGAGTGAAGTTCACGAAACGCCAACGCAATTCAACGTTGTATGTTGCCATATCAAGACCCTGCACACGGTTACGCATCAAGCCACGTACTGTACGGTAACCGCCCATACCGTCGCGATCATAGTTCGAACCCATTACAGTAATGTATGGAAGTACATAATAAGGTGCGCTATTGCCGAATGTACCCTCATAGTTCAAACGATAGGCAAATGTAAGAACATCATTTTTCACAATGGGTACATAGTGACGAAATGTTGCCGAATAACGGTAGTGTGGATTGGTTGTTCCCAACCATTTGGGAGCAAGTGTTACGTGTGCCTCTGCCCATATACCTTTAGAGGGTGCAGCCTCTTTATCGCGTGTATCAAACAACAATCCCAAACGCAAAGTGCTGTTGATGCCGCCCCAGGCTTCATCTTCCGAGATTATTCCCCACTGACGATACAAATCAAAGATTGTTGGGTCCTCGACAGGATACACCTTATTTTCATCCTTGTTCTTGTTTATCTTGTCAAGATTCAAGGCATGGTTGTTCTTCTTGTATCCCTGTTTGATGTAGCTGAAATGGTATCCTGCTTCCCAAAAGAGTTTGTTCTTCCAGATGTTTCCTGTAAAGTCGGTCTTGAAGAGTAATGCAAGACGGTTCACACGATATTTAGGAGTGTAGATGTAACTGGCGCTGTTTTTATCCTTTCCTTCTGCAATTCTTGCATAGTCATATTGGGCCATATATCCGTTAAAGCCATAGAAATCCATTGCTTTATCATTGGTTAGTGTAACGGTTGATGACCAACGCACGCCAGGAATAAGGAATTTGTTATCGTAGTTGATAACAAACAATTGTGAGCCTTTGGTAAAGAACGATGCCTCCAGGTATAGTTTCTGACGAGGGTTAGGGTATGTACTTCCGTCACCGAAGTCAAACACATTCAATAGAGCACCAAGTTGAAAGCCTTTGTCGGCATCGAATGCCACAACAGGCAGCGGTCCGAAATTGAAACCTTTCTTTACAATCTCTTTCTTTGCCGATTTTGTAGAATCGACAGCATTATTGCTATCCATCGCATAAGTTGCTGTAAACAACAACGAGAGCGATAACAAAGTCAATATTTTTCTCATAGTAATAGTCTTTATGTTATTTAAACATTATTTCTCTTATCTCATTATATATTGCCTTTAAAGGCTTGTTACAACATAGCTTATAGTCTGACACCATGATACGCACAGCTCTGTAAACGTCATGGATAAGATAAGGAGCAGGCAACAATACAAGTGTCAAAGGCAAAGCCCACTGCCAAGGCATACATATATATGCAATAATAGAATATATAATCATCAGCAATGGCCACAGTAACAGATTTATAAGCATACGTACCGAATTATGGAAAGCACGGTCTTTGAATTTCTTGCAAAGCATGTTGGAAAGAAGTGTCGTAGGCACAGCACATATACCGGCTACAAGAGTGTAGGGGAGAGTAACCAACAATATCAGCAACTTTAATATGTTGAAGATAAAAGAATGTTTTGCTACAACCGATTTAAGGCTGATATTCTTTGCTTTACGAATCTTTGCAGCCTTATTGCCCAAGGAAATCAATCTGTCTGCAAGTTCTGTGTTCTTTTCTTTTAAATTGCTTATCTGCTTGACAGTTAGGTTATTTGCAACGAATTGTGCATCCATTGCATTAAGTTTATTCTTTCCCTTTAGATTGGCTACCTGTTCATTCACAACCGCTGCACAAATCTCGTATGCGGCATCATAATCTTCATTGTTGGGAATATACAACAACGCATCTTTCATTCGCTCTTCAAGAGCCCCCTTCATTATATTCATAAGTTCTTGAGGAGTCTTGTCTTCGTTCTGCTCAAGATACTCACTTATTTTCATTGGTTCGCCGTAGCGCATATATGTCGTTGAACGATAACGCCAAAAAGAGCCGTAATGTATTCCGACAGGCACAATATACAATGGCATGTCAGGCATTAGCGCCTGTGCTTGCAATGCTATACGGAATATTCCCTTAGAGATTGGTTGCAAGGAGTATTTTGTCTGATGAGTACCCTCGGGAAATATACAGAACGGAACTTTGTCTTTAAGAACCTCTGTTGCCTGTTCTATTGTCTTGTTGTTTTTCTTTACCTCGTCGAAACCATCACGCATGCGCATAATAGGCATCATCTTGAAGAAACGGAACATCTTGGCCAATTTCGGATTCTTGAAAATGTCGGCACGCGCAACAAAAACCTTTGGATTTCTGTCATTTGCCAATATTACAAGGGCATCCATGAGTGTACCGGTATGGTTAGGTGCATATATCACTGCACCGTCTGTAGGAATATTATCCCTGCCGGTCTGGCGTATTTTACGGTATGACAATTTTACAACCGCATCGACATAGTAACGCAAAAGGCTGTACCAAGGGTCATAATCCTGGATTTTTTTCTTTTTTGCCATATTATAATGATATTATTCTTTCAATGGTGAACGACGGAATATTGTTGAAATAGTTAATCCTGAAACAATATGCCATATACCCCACAATGCGGTAACGATAATCATACCGCCATTCTCTTTCCACTGTTCAGGAGGGAAGATTGCCGGGTTAAGCAATAGAGCCAAGCCAAGACCTGAATTCTGAATACCAGTTTCTATTGTCAACGAACGACGGTCGCGCACCGGAACTCGTGCTAATTTCGCCCCATAATATCCGGTACTCAAAGCCAATGCATTATGAATAACAACCACCAACAGACAAACAAGAATAGCGGCATATACCTCCCAACGTTGTTCAAAGCTTGACAAAACCTGTGATAGAGATACAGCAACCATTGCAACAAACAGAACTATTGACAAGACCGATGTCGGTTTTACCAATTTCTTTGCAAAGTTTGGGAAATAGTGCGAAACAATAAGTCCTAAAATAATTGGAAAACCAAGAATAAGGATTATCTGTGACAGCATATCTCCAAACGGAATGTCAAGTTCAGGAATATTTCTCTTTATTTCGGCAAAACGCAGATAGTGTGAACCCCAGAACCAGAAATTCAATGGTGTGATAATTGAAGCAAACAATGTTGTCACAGCTGTCATTGATACCGAAAGCTCAATATTTCCCTTGGAGTGTGCCGAAAGGAAATTCGACATGTTACCTCCCGGACATGACGCTACAAGAATCATACCGATAGCAATCATCGGAGTGATTATCGGATTCAAAGCTATAGCCAACAAGCAAGTAAGAGCAGGAAGCGCAACCCACTGTGCAAGCAAGCCTATTATTACCGAAGTAGGCTTTTTGAATACACTCTTAAAAGTGCGTACTTTAATGCCGAGCGCTACACCGAACATTACAAAAGCTAAAATGAAATTTACGGCCAACATACCGCCTTGTGTAAGATTCACATGTAGTGAATCGAGGAATTCCAAGTGTTCTTTCATTGTAATAATAGTTTTTTGTGTTTATGTTTATATTTGTATTTTACAGCAGTTTTCTTACCAGGCCGAACATCCTGTAAGGCATATATCGGAACGGGAGGTCGAGCCATGTAGGTGTTGTTACAACAGCCCGTTTATGCGAGAATGCGTCAAAGCTAAGCTTGCCATGATAATGTCCCATTCCGGAATTACCTACGCCACCGAATGGTATATTCTCGTTGGCAATATGCATTATAACATCGTTTATGCATGAACCACCGGCCGACGTAAGACGTATAATCTCTTTTGCATGCTTTACATTTCCAAAATAGTAGAGTGCAAGCGGCTTTTCGCGTTCACGGACAAACTCAACGATTTCGCTACGTTCATCGAAAGGTATCATAGGCAATACAGGGCCGAAGATTTCCTCATTCATAACAGGTGATTCCAACGAGACACCGGCAAGCAATGTAGGTTCAATGAAACGTTCTGTGGCGTCAGTTTTGCCACCATATACAACATTGCCGTCCTTTATGTAACCTGCAACACGCTCAAAAGCTTTATCGTTGACAAGGCGTACATAATGACGGCTCTGCTTGATATCATTGCCATGCAATTGTTTGATTGATTTTGCAAACTCCGAAACAAAAGCATCGATTTTGCTCTTATGGATAAGAAGATAGTCAGGCGCAATACAGGTCTGACCTGCATTCAGTGTCTTTCCCCAAGCGATACGCTTTGCAGCCACCTTTATATCTGCCTCTTTATCTATGATACAAGGACTTTTCCCGCCAAGCTCAAGAACAATAGGAGTAAGATTCTTTGATGCTGCACTCATTACTGTGCGACCGAGTGTCGGACTTCCGGTAAAGAAAATAACATCAAAACGATTCTCCAACAAAGCCTCGTTAACAACTCTGTTACCCTGCACCACAGCTATATAACGTTTGTCAAATGTGGCGGATATCATCTTTTCTATAACCATTGATACGTTTGGAACGTAGGGAGAAGGTTTTAGTATTGCGGTACATCCTGAAGATATAGCACCGACCAACGGATTCAGCAACAACTGTACAGGATAGTTCCAGGGAGCGATGATGAGAGAGTTACCCAATGGTTCGCTTATCACGCGGCTACGCGACGGCATCATTTTGAGAGGAGTGGTTACACAACGAGTTCTTGCCCATCGACGCAAATGCTTGATATGGTTCTTGACTTCGCCTGCAACAATGCTGAGTTCTGTCAATATAGCTTCCTCTGCCGACTTGTGTAAATCCATCCAAAGAGCATCGCAGAGAGGTTTTTCCCATTCTTTTAGAGCATCACGCAGTTTCTTTAATTGCTCCTTACGAAAATGCAGACTCAAAGTCGCATTGCTTGCAAAGAAATTGCGTTGTGCTGCGATAATCTCTTCAATATCTTGAATATCGGTATTTTCTATCTTCATTTTTTGCGTCCTGTAAAGTTATCCATAGCATGGAAAATTCCAACGAACTCCCCAAAGATATAATCAAAAATCGAGGTAGGCAACAAAGATTGGCAAAAACGAATAAAATGATAGCCAAAAGGCAGTCCTTTGAAGTTCTTGTTCTTCTCTATTGCTTTAAGGATTTTCTTTGCTGTAGGTTCGGGTTTTAGAATAGGGAAGAAGCGTGACTTCACACCATCAAACATACCTGTATTGATGAAATATGGTGCAATGGTTGTAAAACGCACCTTGCTCTTCATCTGTTTTAATTCTATGCGAACGCTGTCGCTCCAACCGATGACTCCCCATTTGCTTGACGCATATACCGACATTCTGGGGTTTGAAATCATACCTGCAGCCGATGCTATGTTACACACATGACCATGATTACGCTCAATCATTGCTGGAAAGAACTGCTGCGCCACAATCATTGGAGCAATGGTGTTTATCTTTATTGTACGCTCAATCTCGTCGGTTGTAAGTTTGTCAAAAGTAGAGTTACTTGTTACAATGCCTGCACAGTTTATCACAATATCGACATTTCCACATTCGCTTATTGTTTTTTGAGCAATTTCCTTAACCTGTTTGCTGTCCGACACATCGACTCTGTAACCGGCGACTTTGCCAATATTCTTATATTCGTTTACGGTTGCTGCAATGTTTGTCTCATTTATATCCCAAATTACCAACTGGCGCGCACCTTTCTCGAGTGACATGCGTCCCATGATTTTACCGATACCCGATGCACCACCGGTAATAAGTACACAATTGCCTTTAATCTTAGTCATAATGTTATATTTTTTATGTAATTTTTGTTCTTTTGTTCTAAAACGAATGCAAAGTTAGACCAAAAAGAACAAAAAGAGACTCTTTTTTACTATCATTGTTGTACGTTGTCGTCCGGCATCTGTTAATTTTTGTTTTATTTTACAGCATATTTATCATTCTTGTTCTTTTTAGGTAATAATATAGCAGTTGACCCACATACTGAAAAAAAAACGCGTAGATGTCATGTCGACCGTAGTGGAGACATCTCGTATATCGTTTTTAGAGATCCCTCGTCGCTACGCTCTGTCGGGATGACATTATT